>Ga0187859_10000573_pt1 | contig 24526 bp, 20 predicted proteins | sample June2016WEW_10_1_2_FD_133019 | JGI IMG/M metagenome (GOLD analysis project Ga0187859, IMG submission 133019) | Peatland microbial communities from SPRUCE experiment site at the Marcell Experimental Forest, Minnesota, USA - June2016WEW_10_10 | ecosystem: Environmental > Terrestrial > Soil >...
ACCGTGCGCAGCCAACTGTGCACTCGCGGGGGCCAGGTCGTTCTGGAACGTACGGTCGACGGTAAGGTCCGTTTTCTGGGGAGCAACTTGCGAGCAACTCACAACCTCGCCCGCAATGTGGCTAAGACAATCAAACAATCGGCTTTGCCGGAGCCCTCGCTCGCAGTTCCGGCGCACGGTGCGCAGTGACTCGTCATCAACGATAGGTTCCGGGATGGTGTACAGATATGACGCAGGCAGCTTCACGGACGACTATGCTCCCAGAGTCACCCGCCGCCGATGATCCAGTTACTCTCCCCAATATCCTTCTGGCGACTGACTTCTCCCAGTATTCGGCGCGAGCCCTTAGTTATGCGCTGGGAATTGCGGCCAGGTACGCGGCCACATTGCATCTGTTCCATTGCATCGATCCAACCCCCTACAACATGGCAGCACCCGATGCGGTTCAGACCGCCTGCGAGGCTGCTTGGCGCGACATGCATCGCCTCGAGTCAGACCTCCGCAATAGAGGTCTGGCGAAGGACCTCGAACTCAAGCCTCGAGTCGAAGCCGCGCAACTGCCGGCCGTTCTCCCCGAAATTGCCAAAGAGCTCGATCTCGGCTTGATCGTGGTGGGCACGCACGGGCGAACCGGCTGGAGAAAAGCGGTGCTTGGATCCGTCGCCGAGATCATAGTGGATCACGCTCCTTGTCCGGTGCTCACGGTCGGTCCTTCAACGGATCGAAATCGACTGGAGCAATTCGGCCCCGAAAGCATTCTCTTTGCGAGCGATCCTTCCGCGCGTTCCAAACTTGCGGAGTCGTACGCACTCTCGCTCGCGCGGAAATACAAGTCTCAGCTTGCCGTCGCCGATGTGCATGAAAACCATGACGGACCCGTTCTCGCAGAAGTGTCCCGGTTCGAATGGTCGCAATCTGCGCTCAGGGATACCACCCTCGAAAGGAAGCCGGCCAGGCTCCCGCAATTGCCAACTGAGATCGCCACGGAGAGCGACCTGATCTTGCAGGTGGCGGATGACGCAGCCGCCGATTTGATCGTGCTTACTGTGCCCGCGGCCCACAGATTCACCAATCGTTTCGTGTCTACGAACTCATACCGAGTGGTCTGCGCGGCCCCTTGTCCGGTGCTCACCGTGCGCGCTGAGTAACTTGTCCTTCTCAACAGTGTTCGCCACTCAAGCAGTCATCGTAGAGGCAGTTGGCGATTCGTCACTTGCCATGCTTTCGACGGTCACTTCGAACGCTCGCTTTCGATAAGTCACGACGCCGTCGATATCTGCATTTGATATCTGCATGTTCTGACGTACTTCCGCCTTTGGTGGTCCGGTTGCTCCCGGATCGTCAGGACACGAAGAACTACACCGATCACGGACGCAATGAAAATTCTCGTGCTCAACTCGGGTTCCAGCAGCCAAAAGGCCTGTCTCTACGAAACTGGTGAGACTCTGCCCAATCGTCCGCGAGCCTGCCTGTGGGAGGGGAGAATCGAATTCGGCGGAGATGCCGCTACGATTGCGGCGAAGAACTCAGAGGGGGCCGTTCTCAAAGAGAAAATCCCAGTCTCCTCACGGGAAGAGGTTGTCAGGCATTTGCTGCGCACCGCGCGCGATGGGAATACCCGCGCTATCCGTTCGGTAGCCGAGATCGAAGCAGTGGGGCACCGTGTCGTCCACGGCGGCCCGCACTTCGAAGATCCCGTGGTTGTGACGCCTGAAGTGCGTGCGGCCATCGCCAGTGTGTCTCCGCTCGCCCCGCTGCATATCCGCGCTGAACTCGAGGGCATGGAGATTATTGAAAGCGTTCTGGGCGCGGTTCCGCAGATCGCCGTTTTCGATACCGGCTTTCATCGTCAAATGCCAGAGGCGGCGGCAACTTATCCCGGTCCCTATGAGTGGGTCGAGAAGGGGATTCGCCGATACGGATTCCACGGTATCAATCATAAGTACTGCGCTGGCCGTGCTGCTCAGTTGCTAGGCAAGGATCCGAAGTCTTTCAAAGTTGTCACCTGCCACTTGGGGAACGGATGCTCCGCGGCAGCCATCCAGGGAGGTCGCAGCATTGATACCACGATGGGATTCACTCCGCTGGACGGATTGATGATGGGAACGCGCTCGGGTTCGGTAGATCCCGCAATTTTGATTTTTCTGATGCGTCAAGCTCGGCTGGATCATCAGAACTTGGATCATCAGAAGATCGACCACGTGCTGAATCAGGAGTCGGGCCTGCTCGGAATCTCGGGTCTCTCGGGCGACATGCGAGACATCCTGGCTGGCATTCAACGTGGTCACGAGAGAGCGAAGTTGGCATTCGACATCTACATCCACCGTCTCCGGGCTGCGATTGGCGGCATGGCGGCTGTGTTGGGAGGAATAGAGGCGTTGGTCTTTACCGCCGGGGTCGGCGAGAACTCCGCCGATGTGCGAGCGGCAGCGTGCAGCACATTGGAATTCCTCGGTCTCAAACTTGATCCCGAACTGAATGCCCACCCCTCTCTCGATTGCGACATTGCTACCGCAGATTCCCAGATTCGTGTCCTTGTGATTCGGGCGGAGGAAGACTGGGCCATTGCGGCGGAATGCTGGAAGCTCACGCGCGCTGCCGCCCAGGTGGGCACGGCAAGCTGAAGCGTCAGTAGTAAGCGTGCCAATGGCAGGCTCGGTATTGCGCTAGCGCCAGTCACTTGCAAGGTTTCGTTACCCGCACGTGGGCAGGCGCGTGTGAAGTACGCGTTCGGTGGGCCAGCGTGTGGAACTGTGAGTGCACAGTGTCCAGGAGGAGCAAAGACGGCATGAGCGAAGCACTACCGGTGGTGTATATAGCGCGGCACGGGAACACGGCATGGACTCTTTCCGGCCAGCACACCGGCCTTACCGATTTGCCTCTGACCCCCGACGGCGAGCGTAATGCGCGGCGGCTCGGGGAACGGTTGAAGGGAATGAAGTTCGCCAAGGTGTTCACCAGTCCTTTGCAACGCGCAGCCCGCACCTGCGAACTGTCTGGATTTGGAGCCGGCGCCGTGACCGATCCCGATCTGGTGGAATGGGACTATGGCAAATACGAAGGGCTGACCTCGGCCCAAATCCTCCGTGATCGCCCAGACTGGGAACTCTTTCGCGACGGCGCGCCGGGCGGCGAATCTCCCGAACAGGTCGGCGAGCGCGCGGATCGCGTCATCGAGCGAATCCGTAGTGTCGGAGCCGATGTGCTGCTCTTTTCGAGCGGACACTTCATTCGCATGATGACCGCGCGCTGGCTGGCTCTCGGCCCGGGAATCGGGGGCAAATATTTTCTGCTGAGTCCGGCGAGCCTGAGCGCGCTCAGCTATGAGCACAATCTGTCCCGGCCCGTGATCCGCCTGTGGAATGACGATCATCATGTTGGGGCATGAATTAACCAGCGCAATTTAGTGAAACCAGCAGCCATCTTGAACATCACAAAGTTCAGACAAACTGAAACGTGAGGATCCCGAATGAGCACAAAACCTGTGGCCCGCACAGACGCCGCCAAAGTGGTTCCGATGACGCCGAAGCCAGCCAACATTTCCGACCTGCTCCGTCAGTACGGGCTTGGACCGATTCCGTTTGTGGGGACGGAAAACGCCCTTTACGAGCGACACTTGGTTTTTGATCGGGCCATCGACCCGAAGGTGGCGAGCGCCCGTGAGCGCTTCGAGGCGTTTTCCCACTCCGTGCGCGACGTCCTGGCGGATCGTTGGGTGAAAACCAAGACCAACTATGAGCAACAGAATGCCAAACGCATTTACTACCTTTCCATGGAGTTTCTCCTCGGACGTTCGCTGGCCAACAATGTTACGAACCTGTTGCTCGACCCTGTAATCCAGCACGCAATCCAGGAGGATGGCATCGATTGGCTTGAACTGATCGAGCAGGAACCGGATGCGGGCTTGGGAAACGGTGGCTTGGGCCGTCTCGCGGCATGCTTCCTGGATTCGATGGCGACCATGCAGCTCCCCGCCACCGGTTATGGTCTGCGTTACGAGTACGGCATGTTCCGCCAGTCTTTTGAGCATGGCTGGCAGCGAGAGCACCCTGACAACTGGCTGCGTGACGGAGATCCATGGGAGATCTGCCGCGATCACGAGAAGGTGGAAGTCAAGTTTAACTGCAGCTTCAAGCTGCGGGATGGGAGGGCTGAGGTGATTCCGAATCGGCCGTCAAGCCTGTTCGGCATACCGTTTGATCGCCCGGTGGTGGGCTACGGGGGAAAGAACATCAACACCCTGCGCCTATGGGCTGCGGCCGCTCCCGATTATTTCGATTTTCAGGAATTTGGCACCGGGGATTTCGTCGGCGCGCTGGAAGGGACTCTCGAAGCCGAATCTCTGACCCGGGTCTTGTATCCCGATGACTCGACTACCGCCGGACAACAGCTGCGTTTCATGCAGGAATATTTCCTGGTGGCGTGCTCGCTCGCTGACCTGGTGCGCCGTTTCCTGCGCCACAACACCGATTGGGAACAACTGCCTAACAGGTCGGCGATCCAACTCAACGATACGCATCCTTCGATGGCGGTCGCAGAACTGATGCGCATCCTGCTGGACGATGCTCACCTAGGATGGGATCAGGCCTGGGACCTGACGAAAAAGACCCTCGCTTACACCAATCACACGTTGCTGCCTGAGGCGCTTGAGAAATGGCCGGCGGCATGGTTCGAAACGATTCTTCCCCGGCAACTGGAGATCATTTACGAGGTCAACCGAAGGCTGCTCGACGACGTTCGCGTCCGCTTCCCGGGAGACGAGGGCCGCGTCGAACGTGTCAGTTTGGTGGAAGAAAGACCTTCGCGCAAGATTCGCATGGCCAATCTTGCGATTGTTGGCTCGCACAGCACCAATGGAGTGGCCGCCGTCCACTCAAAATTATTGCGGACGACGACCGTCAAGGATCTTGCTGAGATGTTCCCCGAACGTTTCAACAACAAAACCAACGGAGTTACCCCGCGCCGTTGGCTGCTCGAATCAAATCCCAGCCTCTCGCGCGCGATCACGGCCGCGATTGGCGACAAGTGGATTACCGACCTGAGCCAACTCAGTCATCTAAAACCATTGGCCGGAGATTCCGGCCTTCAGGCGTCATTCCATGCGTCGAAGCGCGAGGCCAAAGTGGGTTTCGCGAATTGGCTTAAAACAACGTCGGGTCACGTGGTGAATCCGGACAGTATTTTCGACTGCCAGATCAAGCGCATCCACGAATACAAGCGGCAATTGCTGAACGCGTTGCGCATCATCGTTTGTTATAACCGGCTGCGGGAAAATCCCAACATGGAGATGGTGCCGCGCACATTCTTCTTCGCCGGTAAAGCGGCCCCCGCCTATCAGCTGGCCAAAGTCATTATTAAATTCATCAACAATCTGGCAGATACAATTGACGCCGATCCTGTCGTGCGCGGCCGCCTGAAGGTAGTCTTCCTGCCGGAGTATAACGTTTCGCTGGCTGAGCGGCTGCTTCCGGCGAGCGACGTTTCCAACCAGATTTCGACCGCCGGATATGAAGCGAGCGGCACCAGCAATATGAAATTCATGATGAACGGAGCCCTGACCGTCGGAACGCGCGACGGCGCGACCATCGAGATGGCCGAGGAGGCAGGAGAGGAGAATCTCTTCATGTTCGGCTTAACTGTGGAGCAAGTGCAGAATAGTCAGGCCTGGTACAACCCGTATTGGCACTACGAACATGAGCCGGCGACGCGGGCCGCTCTCGACCTCATCATCTCAGGCTACTTCAACCGCGACGAACCGGGAATATTTGATCCGATCCGCGATACGTTGCTAACCAATGGCGATCACTATATGCATCTGGCCGATCTAACCTCTTACTGTCAGGCTCAGGATCGGCTCGGCGAACTGTACGGCGAGCCCAAGGGGTGGGCGCAGAAGGCAATCCTGAACGTAGGCAGTTCCGGAAAGTTTTCGAGCGATCGCACCATTCACGAATACACGACCGAAATCTGGAAGGTGGAACCATGCCCGATACCTTAGAGAAACAAGAGAAACAAGACAAACAGACCGTCGCGCGTGGACCGGCAATCTCGCCTCTCGCCGGCAAACCTGCCCCGAAGGAGATGCTGATTGACGTGGCGCGTTTGGATAGGGAGTACTTCGAGCGCAAGCCCGACGTGAGCGACCCCAATCAGCTCGTCGCGTTCGGCACCAGCGGGCATCGCGGGTCTTCACTGCACGGCGCTTTCAATGAAGCCCACATCCTGGCGATTACGCAAGCGATCTGCGAGTACCGCAAGGGGCAAGGGATCGATGGTCCTTTATATATGGGGAAAGATACTCATGCACTCTCAACCCCGGCGCAGGGTACGGCTCTTGAGGTGTTGGCGGCGAATGGCGTTGAGACCATCATCCAGGAGAACGATGGTGTAACGCCGACGCCTGTTATCTCGCGAGCGATTCTCGTCTACAACCGCGGTCGCAAAGACCATCTCGCCGATGGCATCGTCATTACGCCATCCCACAATCCGCCCGAAGATGGCGGCTTCAAATACAACCCGCCCAACGGTGGCCCTGCTGACACAGATGTAACAGGGTGGGTGCAAAATCGCGCGAATGATTTATTGCGGGCAGGGAACAGAGAGGTAAAGCGCATTCCATTCGACAAAGCGATCCGGGCCGCGACGACGCACCAGGAGGACTTCGTCCTGCCCTACGTTCGCGATCTCAAGAATGTCGTAGACATCGATGCCATTCGCGGCGCCCACCTCAAACTAGGCGTAGACCCACTGGGCGGAGCGGCGCGCCCATACTGGGAGCCGATTAACTCGATTTACGGGCTGGAAGTAACGGTCGTCAATCCAATCATTGACCCGACCTTCTCATTCATGACGGTGGACCACGACGGCAAGATCCGCATGGATTGTTCCAGTCCTTATGCGATGGCGCGATTGGTCAGCCTGAAGGATCAGTACCAGGTGGCTTTCGCCAATGATCCTGACTCCGACCGGCATGGGATTGTCACTCCCACCGCGGGGTTGATGAATCCGAACCATTACCTCGCAGTGGCGATTCAATATCTGCTCACGCACCGTCCGAAGTGGCGGCGCGATTCGGCTGTGGGGAAGACTCTGGTAAGCAGCAGCATGATCGACCGCGTCGTGAACAAACTCGGACGCAAGCTGTCCGAAGTGCCGGTCGGTTTCAAATGGTTTGTGCCGGGACTGGTAGACGGCTCGGTGTGCTTCGGAGGAGAAGAGAGCGCGGGAGCGAGTTTTCTGCGCCGCGACGGCACCGTCTGGACGACCGACAAGGACGGGCCGATCATGGATCTCTTGGCCGCCGAAATTACCGCCTGTACCGGCAAGGATCCCGGAGAGCATTACCGCGAGCTGACTGCAGAATTCGGCACACCCTTTTACACGCGCATCGACGCCCCGGCCACACCCGAACAGAAAGCAAAATTGCAGAAGTTGTCCCCGGACGCGGTCAAAGAATCTGATCTGGCGGGTGAGCCCATTACCGCCAAGCTGACCCGGGCTCCCGGGAATCAGGCTTCGATCGGGGGACTGAAAGTCGTCGCAGCAAGCGGCTGGTTTGCGGCCCGGCCCTCAGGGACGGAGAATATTTACAAGATCTACGCGGAGAGCTTCAAGGGTGAATCACATCTGAATGCCATCGTGAGTGAAGCGCAGGAAATGGTGAACAACGCCCTGGGCTCCGGGGCCAGTCGATGAGCACTCCCGGCGGACTCGCGAGTGTTCCCCCATTTCCGCCGGATTATCGCGCTTCCGGCTTGTTGTTGCACATCACCTCTCTGCCGTCTCCGTATGGTATCGGTGATCTCGGATCGTCCGCGTTCTCCTGGGTGGATCGTCTCCACGACGCTGGCCAGAGATGGTGGCAGTCGCTGCCGCTCGGTCCGACCGGCTACGGAAATTCTCCCTACCAGCCGATGTCGTCATTTGCCGGGAACGGCCTGTTGATCAGTCCCGGCAGCCTGATCTTGGATGGGCTGCTCAAGGCGACGGATGGTGACTGCAGTTTTCCTTCGGATGTCGTCGATTACGAGGCTGTCATTAGCTTCAAGAACCGGCTCATGGAAAGAGTGTGGGCAAACTTCAACGCGGGGGAGCACAAGGATCTGCGGCCTGCCTACGATGAGTTCTGCTTTCAGCAGCAACATTGGCTGGAGGACTATGCTCTCTTCCGCGCGCTGAAAGCCAGGTACAACGGCGCGTATTACCTCGACTGGCCGGCAGAGTTGGTTCAGCGCGACGAAGACGCTCTAACCGCTGCACGCCGCGAGTTGGCGAGCCAAATCGACCAGGTCCGTTTTGCGCAGTTTCTGCTGTTTCGCCAGGGCGATCAACTCAAGGAACACGCGCATTCCAGAGGCGTGGCCTTGATCGGCGATCTGCCATTCTTCGTTTCCCCGGACTCCAGCGACGTCTGGGCAAACCCGGAGTTGTTCCTGCTCGACGAGCATCGCCATCCACGTTTCGTTGCCGGTGTGCCTCCCGACTATTTCAGCGCGCAGGGACAGTTGTGGGGCAATCCGGTTTACAACTGGGACGCTCTTCGCGCAACCGGTTATCGGTGGTCCATCGACCGGCTGCGCGCTCTGCTCGCTCACGTGGATGCGATTCGTCTGGATCACTTCCGCGGGTTTGCAGCGGCATGGCACATTCCCGCGGGAGCACCGACCGCTCAATCTGGACAATGGGTGCCGGGCCCGGGCGCAAGCTTCTTTGAAGCGGTGCGCAACGAGCTGGGCGGTTTGCCCTTTATCGTCGAAGATCTGGGCGTTATTACCCCGGACGTGTACGCATTGCGTGACCAGTTTCACCTTCCTGGGACCCGGGTCTTGCAGTTTGCCTTTGACGGTCATACCGACAATCCATATCTCCCGCACAATTTCGTTCCCAACACGGTGGTCTATACCGGCACTCATGACAATGCCCCAACCCGAGAATGGTACGAAGAATTGTCCGACTACCAGCGGCAAAACCTATGGAACTACCTTAAGCGCGCGCCGGGCGGGAATGCAGAAGCCGCTCCGGCACTGATCCAGCTCGCATGGTCATCAAAGGCGGCATTGGCAATTGCTCCGTTGCAGGATCTTCTCAATCTAGGAGAAACGAGCCGGATGAATGTGCCCGGCCGCGCCAGCGGAAACTGGCGTTGGCGCAGTCCGGAAAACATGCTTTCGCTCCCGGCTTTTGAATGGTTGCGGGACCTGACAGAAACTTCAAAGCGCTCGGATCCGGCGACCAATCTGCAGGCGGAACCGGAGCGTACTGATCTTGCGCGAGCGGTGCCGCTTCAAGGGTAAGGGCAGCGATTCCAAAAGATCGGGAGCCGCGCGGCTCGCCATTGTGAGCCGCGCTTCCCGCGGAAGGACTAGGCTGTGCTTCGAATTGCGCAGAGCATTCTTCTGGTGGTGAGCGCGCTGTTTCCGATCGTGGATCCAATCGGTGGCAGTCCTGTGTTCCTCTCCCTCACGCTCAATTACGATACCAAGACTCGGAGACTGCTCGCTCGTCGCATTGCAATCAACAGTTTCATATTATTGGTCGCATCCTTCAGCATTGGATCTCACGTACTCTCTTTCTTCGGCATTTCGCTGCCGGTGGTGCAGGTGGGCGGCGGGATGATCGTGATTGCGACGGGCTGGGCTATGTTGAAGAACCGAGACGAGAACGATCGAGACGCAGTCGGACGGACGGTCAGCGTAACGGATATCCTGCGCGATGCGTTTTATCCCCTGACCTTGCCCTTGACAGTCGGCCCGGGCTCAATCTCGGTTGCCGTCACATTAGGGGCAAATGAACCGCGCCGTCTCGGGCCAAATTTACTGGCGCTTCTGGCGGCCGCAATCGGTTCTGCCTTTGTGGCGGCAACCATCTATCTCTGCTATGCGTTCGCCGACCGGTTAGCCGGCGTCATGGGTCCGACGGGAATGAACGTGATCGTAAAGCTCTCGTCTTTCCTTGTAGTATGCATTGGCGTCCAGATCGTGTGGAACGGCGTGAGCCAATTGCTTGCGTCGGCATTGCAAGCTGCCCTTCCTGCGATATCTCACTAGCGAAGCTCATCTCAGCTACGTGTCTTCATCGCTGCCTCTTTCCTATTCAGTCAGGATTGGTAACTTGCCTGTCAGTTGCCAACCTTCCTGTATTCGGTGTGATAACGACAAGGCGTGCGGAGAACACATCTCTGGCGGCCAAGATCGGTTAACTCTCTCTGCCTAGAGGGCATGCCTCCAATACCGGGAGAATCCCTCGGATTGGAATCCTGACTGCTTAGACGAGAGAAGCAGTGGACGCACATTCTAAATCGAGTGCTCAAGGGGCCCAGCTCTCGCCTGGCCTGAAAACTACGCGAATAGCGATGCTTCTCAGCTTCGTGTTCATGTTTGTTGGCGCGACGTGCGCATCTGTCGCAGACGCAAAGCTGACCAATGGTTCCGCCATATCGTCAAAGGCGATACAACCGGCCGGACCAACTCCATCGCTGTCCGAACAGAATGAACCCGGCCTTTCGCAAAAAGCGGTAGAGATTGCCCGTCCGTTTGGTTTCCCCGTCACCAACTCCATGGTCGTCACTTGGATTGTTGCCGTGAGCCTGATCGTTCTTGCTCAATTTGCCACGCGAAACATGAAGGCGGTTCCTGATGGAGTCCAGAATTTCTGGGAATGGTTGGTGCAGGGGCTATACACATTCCTTGAGGACATCATCGGCTCGCACCTGGTTGCACGAACGTTTTGGTTCTTTGCAACGGTTTTCATTTTCATTCTTTCTGCGAATTGGCTGGGTCTGATCCCCGGCGTGGGCACCATTGGCTGGGGACATCAGGGGGTACACGGATTCAAGATCGATCAGCCCTTGTTCCGCGGCGCCAACGCAGACGTCAACCTGACGCTGGCGATGGCCTTGGTCTTTTTCGCCTGCTGGATTATCTGGGCCATTCAGGAGGACGGAGCGGTTGGATTTCTTAAGGAACTGTTTGCGCCCAAGGGCGAGACAGACGGGCTGATGAAAGTGGTCATGGTGATCGTGTTCTTCGCCTCGGGCTGCTTGGAAATTGTTTCGATCCTGTTTCGGCCTATCTCTTTGAGTTTTCGTCTCTACGGCAACGTGTTCGCGGGGGAAAACATGCTGGAAGCCATGTCCACCCTGGTTCCTAAGCTCGGCTGGCTGTTGCCCATCCCGTTTTATTTCCTAGAGCTGCTGGTGGGCTTGGTGCAGGCTCTGGTGTTCATGTTGCTGACCGCCGTCTTCACATTGCTGATTTGCCAGCATGAGGAAGAACCCGCGGCCGCAAGCAGTTGATGCAAAAACTTTTCGCCGGCGAGACCAAGAAGTTGGCGAGGAAAAAGGGGAAATCATATGAGTGGAAATCTTCACGTGGGACTTGCGGCCTTCGGAGCGGCCATTGCCGTGGGCTTGATCGGCATGAAAGCTTCGGATGCGGTGGGCCGCAATCCGGTGGCATCTACGAAGGTTCTGGTCCAGTCAATTCTGGCGATTGCCTTCGCGGAAGCGATCGTGTTTTACACGCTTTTCCTCGTCAAGTAAGAAGATCAAGTAAGAAGGTCAAATAAGAAAAGGAGAAGAAATATAGGCCGCAGAGCACGCACGGGCGCGGCCTGCCGAGATGAGAGGTTGACTATGTATGCGATGGCAATGCTGATAACCGAGGCCGGCGGTGGACAGATCGGAGAGATCGCTAGAACCTTCGGTGTGGACTGGACCCACCTGACGGCGCAAATGATCAGCTTCTGTATCGTTTGTATCCTTCTTCAACGATTCGCCTACAAACCTGTTCTCAAAATGCTCGAAGAGCGGAGGCGGCAAATTGCACAAGGGCAGGCAAACGCGGAGCAGATCAAGATCGAGTTGTCGCGAACCGAGGCCCGCAGCAAAGAGATGCTCGACCGGGCCAACGCACAGGGGAACAAACTGATCGAAGAAGCTCGGGCCGCCGCGGCCGGCATACAAGAACAGGAAACCCAGAAAGCCATCGCCGCTGCCGAGCAGGTGATGGTGAAGGCGAAAGAGGCCTCGGCACAGGAACGTGCGCGCATGCTCGCGCAACTCAAGTCGGAGTTCGGCAGGTTGCTTGTCGAGACCACCGCCACCGTCACCGGCAAAATTCTGACGGCGGAAGATCAGCAGCGCTTGGCCGAAGAAACGGCCCGGCAATTAACGGCATAAGCGCGAGGCGAGGCGAAACAGAAATGCAGAGCAACAAACAACTCCGCCGCGAAGCCAGGCAACTCTTCCGCTTCTGCCAGGTTAAAGGAATGCTGGATGAAGTGAGAGTTATCGAGGCAGTGCGAAAGGTGCTCGAAGCCAAACGCCGCGGCCGTCTCGCCTTGCTCGCGCGCTTCCGGCGGCTGGTGAAACTGGAACGCTTACGGCACACGGCCGAGGTTGAGAGCGCCGCTTCTTTGCCCGCTGCCTTACAGGCACGCGTGCTATCGAATGTCGAGCGCCTGTATGGGCCGGGAATAAGCACCTCGTTTGTACTCAATCCGGCGTTGATCGGAGGAATGCGCATCCAGGTAGGCAATGATGTTTATGACGGCAGCGTGCGAGCTGGTCTGGAGTCGCTGCAAAAGAGTTTTTGAGAGGAACTTACGGGTTCCCAAGATTCCAAAGACCGTTGCGGGTTGAGAGTTCTTGAATCGAAGCGAAGGGACATATGGCTGACCTCTTACAGGAAATTGAGGCACAAATCACCGGAGCGAAAATCACGGCTGCCAGGCAGAACGTGGGTGTCATTCGCGAGGTCGGAGACGGCGTGGCAAGAGTCGAGGGCCTGAGCGATGCGATGCTTAACGAGATGCTGGACCTCGGCCACGGTGTCACGGGCCTGGCTTTGGACCTCGACGAGACCGAAGTTGGCGTGGTGGTTCTGGGAGACTACACCAAGCTTCAGGAAGGCGACGAGGTGCGCACCACCGGCAAGCTGCTCGAGGTGCCTGTGGGCAACGGTTTGTTAGGGCGGGTCGTGAACATGCTCGGAGAACCCGTGGATGGCAAGGGTCCCGTCAAGAGCGATATCGCATATCCGGTCGAGAAAATGGCTCCGGGAATCATCCGGCGACGACCTGTCACACAGCCGGTTCAAACGGGCATCATGGCGATCGACGCGATGATTCCCATTGGCCGCGGTCAGCGCCAACTGATTATCGGCGATCGTTCGACGGGCAAGACGACCATCTGTGTCGACACCATTATCAGCCAGGCCCGTCTGAACAAAGCGGCCGAGGCGGCTGGCGATAAGAATTACCGTCCGCTCTACTGCATTTACGTTGCGGTTGGCCAGAAGCAGTCGAGTATTGCCCGCACGATTGCCGTGCTCGAACAAGCCGGGGCCATGCCCTACACCATCATCGTCGCGTCGCCCGCTGCCGATTCGGCAACGAGTCAGTATCTGGCTCCATTTGCCGGAGCGGCGATGGGCGAATGGTTCATGGACAATGGCATGGACGCGCTGATTGTCTTTGACGACTTGTCCAAACACGCCGTGGCTTACCGGCAGGTATCTCTGATATTGAAGCGACCGTCAGGCCGTGAAGCGTATCCGGGCGACGTTTTCTATCTCCATAGCCGCTTGCTCGAACGCGCGGCACGCGTCGGCGAAAAATACGGCAATGGCTCGCTGACGGCCTTGCCCATTATCGAGACCCAAGCGGGCGACGTATCCGCCTACATCCCCACCAACGTCATCTCGATCACGGACGGCCAGATCTACCTGGAAACGGACTTGTTCTACCAGGGCGTCCGTCCCGCGATTTCGGTCGGGCTCTCGGTGTCCCGCGTTGGCTCCGCAGCGCAGCTCAAATCGATGAAGCAGGTTGCCGGGCAACTCAAGGGTGACCTCGCCCAATTCCGGGAATTGGCGGCATTTGCTCAATTCGGCTCGGAGTTGGATGCCCAGACGCAGTCGAAGATTGATAGCGGCAAACGCATCATCGAGATCTTCAAGCAGCCGCAGTACAGCCCCATTCCGGTGGAAGCGCAGGTGGCGGTTCTCTGGGTGGTGCAAAACGGTTACGTGAACGATGTTCCGGTCGCTCGAATCAAGGAATTCCAGACGAAGCTGACCGAATTCCTGACCACTCGAAAGATCGAGTTACTCCGGAAAATCGAAAATGAAAAAGCGCTCAGCAAAGACCTGGTAGCCGAAGTGAAGGCTGCGGCCGCCGACTTCAAACAGACTTGGAAATAAGCACCTGGGTAACACCTGGACTCTTGACTTATGCACAGCATCCGCGACTTACGCCGACGCATCCGGTCCATCAGCAGCACCGCGCAGATTACGAAAGCGATGCAGATGGTAGCGGCCTCAAAAATGCGCAAAGCGCAGCAGTCCGCGCTGGCCGGCCGTCCCTTTGCCTACCTCCTTTACCGCATTCAGCGTGAAGCCACGACCCGGATGGGCGAGTTCAGTCATCCGTTGCTCGAAAAGCGCGACGTCCGGAAAAGAGCAGTAATTCTGATCGCCGCCGATAAGGGCTTGTGCGGAGCGCTCAACAGCAATTTGTTTCGTGTGGCCGCCAAGTTTGATCCCCAATCGACGGTTTTCATCACGGCCGGACGCAAAGCTGCGCAATTCGTCGCTCGCACCGGAAGGCAGCTCGCTGCCGAATTTGAATACGCCGACTCCCCTCACTTCTGCGAAGCTGCGGCGATTGCGGCCGTCGCTCGCGACCTCTTCTTAAAGAAGGAGGTCGACCAGGTCCAACTCGTCGCCACCAGATTCGTGAACACCCTTACTCAGAATCCGCTCATCATGGACTATCTTCCCGTGGGCGAAATCACAGAGTTGAAGATTCCGGGCATGGAGTCCGAAGCGGAACTGAAAACAGACGACACGGAGTCCTTGTTTGAACCCAACCCCGAGGCAGTCCTCGCCTATCTGCTCTCGCATTATCTGAATCTGTACATCTATCAGGTCTTGCTGAATGCCAAAGCCAGTGAGCAAAGCGCGCGCATGGTGTCGATGAAAAATGCCACCGACAGCGCCGATCACCTGATCAAAGATTTGTCACTCGAATACAACAAGCAGCGACAGGGCAATATCACAAAGGAGTTATTGGAAATCGCCGGCGGCCAGACTGACTGAGAAAATACAAATTGGTCGTTGCAATTAGGAATGAATATGAACAAAGGCAAGGTCGTAAAGGTTACCGGTCCGGTAGTGGACGTCGAGTTTCCCGAAGCACTGCCGGGAATCTACAACGCATTGACTGTCGAGTACAGAATCAAGAACCAGCCTGCAACGGTGACCCTCGAAGTGCAGCAACACCTCGGCGATAAACTGGTCCGAGCCATTGCCATGGCCGGCACCGAGGGCCTCAAACGTGGCTTCGAGGTTAAAGATAAGGGCGAGCCGATCATGATGCCAGTCGGGGACGGGGTCCTCGGCCGGATCTTCGATGTCACTGGAAATCCCGTGGATGAACGCGGACCGGTTAAGGCCGAGAAATATTATCCAATCCATCGCACGCCGCCGTCGTTGGAGGATCAATCGACCTCTCCGCAAGTGCTCGCGACCGGCATCAAAGTCATCGACTTAATCTGCCCGTTCTTGAAGGGCGGCAAAGTGGGCGCGTTCGGTGGCGCGGGAGTGGGCAAGACAGTCGTCATCATGGAGTTGATCCACAATATCGCGAAGCTTCATGGCGGCGTGTCGGTTTTCGCCGGGGTCGGCGAGCGTACTCGGGAAGGAAACGATCTCTACCACGAAATGTCCGAGGCTGGTGTCATCAAGCAGGAGAACCTGGGCGAGTCCAAAATCGCTCTGGTTTACGGACAGATGAATGAACCGCCGGGCGCACGCCTGCGCGTGGCTCTTTCCGGCCTCGCCATCACAGAATATTTCCGCGACGAGAAGAACCAGGATGTGTTGCTCTTCATCGACAACATCTTCCGCTTTTCGCAAGCTGGCTCCGAGGTGTCGGCCTTGCTCGGCCGCACCGCCAGCGCCGTCGGTTACCAGCCGACCCTTGCGGCCGAGATGGGTGCGCTGCAAGAGCGAATTACCTCCACCAAGAAAGGCTCGATCACGTCCTTCCAGGCTGTCTATGTTCCGGCTGACGACCTGACGGATCCGGCGCCGGCCACAACCTTCGCGCACCTCGATGCAACCATCGTGTTGGATCGCGCAATTGCCGAATTAGGTATCTATCCCGCCGTCGATCCCCTGGCCTCGACCTCTCGCGCCCTTGCTCCCGAAATCGTAGGCCAGGAGCACTATGACGTTGCCGGCGGAGTGCAGAGGGTGCTTCAACGCTACAAAGACCTGCAAGACATCATCGCCATTCTCGGCATGGATGAACTCTCGCCCGAGGACAAACTAACCGTATTACGTGCGCGCAAGATCCAGCGTTTTCTGAGCCAGCCCTTCAGCGTCGCGCAGGTGTTCACCGGTCGCGAGGGCAAGCAGGTGCCCGTGGCCGAGACCGTTCGCGGCTTCAAGGAGATCCTGGAAGGCAAACACGATGACGTACCGGAGGCGAACTTCTACATGAAAGGCGCAATTGAGGAAATCAAACAAGGTTGAGCGTGGCTCAAAGCCGCAATCGAAGACGTCGAACTCGAACATAGGGAAATCGAACATAACGAAGACATGGCTAACACTCTAAAGCTCGAAATTGTGACGCCGGATGCGGTGGTTTACTCCGAAGACGTGGAGATGGTTACTCTCGAGGGCGTGGAGGGTCAGATGGGAATCTACCCTCAACATGTCCGGCTGATGACGCAACTGGTGCCGGGAGAAATGGTTGTGCACAAGGGCGGCCACGATGATTTTCTGGCCGTTGGGGAGGGACTCGTCGAAATCACAAATGACCGCGTGGCCATCGTGACCGATATGGCGGTCCCTGCCGAAAACATCGATGAAGCGAAAGCGGAAGAAGCTCGTCAACGCGCCGCGGCACGGCTTCAGGAAAAACTATCTGCCCAGGACCTCGCATCCGTCAACGGCGCTTTAGCTCGCTCCTTGGCGCAATTGTTCGTGAAGCGACGCCATCGCAAACCATAGAAAATCGGAGACAGAGCTGCTCGTCATATGTCAATCATCTGCCAAAGCTCCAACCGTCACCGTCGCGGTTCACTGCAAATCGAACGGCGTACTGTTCCAGATAAGCTGTAACTGCCTCAGTACAGAGCCGAACCATTCCGGCACAGCACAACGGGAAGTGGTAGTGCGCGTGCTTTTAGGAGGATGCCTGGCCACCACGCGCGCTTTTCGCAAGTGGAGGCGACACGTGGTGAGTAGAAGAGGAAATCATGATTGCCGGGTTACGCAGTCATTGTAGGCGTTCACTAAGGTGGTTTGCCTGCTGCATGGTAATGATTTTTCTTGGGGGTTTGGGTGCTTCGGGCCAGCAATCCGACCAGCTGGAACAGCAACTCCAGGAACTGAAGCAGCAATACGCCATGACTACTCACGAGCTCGAAAAGCGCATCACCGCCTTGGAAGAGCAAATCAAAGACGAGAAAGAGATCGAGCAAAAAACAAAGAAGAATACAGTCTCGGCGGCCGAGCTGGCGGCCAAGAAAGCGACCCAATCGGTGCTCGGACAGAACGATCAGGTCGGGGCAAAGTACCAAGGTCGGCTGCCTTCGGAACCGACCTACGACTTGCTGCAAGAGGCAGACCAGAAGATCACGAAGCTGCAGGAACAACTAGGTACATTTGAATTCCATGGATATTTTCGTTCCGGTTACGGTCTTAACAGCGTGGGCGGACAGCAGGTTGCCTTTGAGGCGCCCGGAGCCGAAGCGAAATACCGCCTCGGAAACGAAGCCGAAACCTACTCGGAATTGATCTTCGTCAACAACTGGGTAAATCCGGATCACAATTCCGATAAGGCTTGGTTCAGGACAGAGTTCATGGTGGAGGCCAACACCACGAACTCCCAGAGTTATACAGATTTTGCGAATGGCACCGGAGACGATCAGTACCGCTTCCGTGAGGCTTTCGTTCAAGCGGGCAACATCTTCGAGGGCCAGCCGAACGCCAAATTCTGGGCCGGCGAAAGATACTACCGCCGGCAGCACATTGACAGTGACGATTTCTATCCGCTGGACCTGAGCGGCTACGGCGGGGGCATCGAAGACCTTGATGTTCGCGTCGGCAAGCTCGCCGTTGCTTTCTTAAATGCGGCGCGGCCCGACATCGTCACCGAAAACGGCAATCTCGCCAAGAGCAACATCGATGCGCGTCTCTACGACGTGAAGGGGCCTCTGGGTCTATGGGCCGCTTGGTTCGATTACGCCACTTCAAAGGGCGGCACGATAACAACCGGCACAGTTCCCGGCTCAAGCTCCGTGACCAACATTCCTACAACGAATGGCTATGCGTTCGGCCTTCGCCATCAACGTCTGGAGTGGCACGGTGGCTATCACACGTTTTCGATCCAGTATGGGACCGGAGCGGCCAGCAACTTCAGTAGTGGCGGGAGCGGCACGACAATTCCGAACCCGACGCCGTATATCAATCACTCGAGACAGCTTCTGGCCACCGAGCAGGTGGTTTTTCAACCCAACGACAGGTTTGCAGTTATGCCAATTTTCGTCTACCAGCGGACGAAGGACGGTAATCCAGAGCATGACTGGGTACAGTGGGCGTCGTTTGGCGTGAGACCCGAGGTGTTCTTCACCAAACACCTTTCGCTGACCGGCGATTGCGGATTCGATCATACGCATCTTCCCGGGTCATACGACGGCTGGCTGCGCAAATGCACGATTGCTCCGCAAATCGGAGCCGGTAGAAAGTTTTTCAGTCGCCCCGTTCTGCGCGCCTTCCTGACCTATGCCAACTGGTCGGACGGCTTCCGCGGTTTTGTGGGCGGCGTTCCTTTTCAGAATCGAACCAACGGAATGACCTACGGAGTGCAGGCCGAACATTGGTGGTAGCCGCAAGCTTTTAGGAAACAATGGGTTCAACAGAACCAGTATCGGATTTCATGGCCAGTCAACCGCAGCACAGACAACCGCTTGGGAATTATGGGGTGAAAACAAAAATGGCAACTCGAGAAGTTACTACGAATTCCGAGGCCGGTTCGAGTACTGTGGCAACTTCGGCGACCCCAAACTACTCACGCCCTCTCGCCGTCGTTACCACGCTGTTTTTCATGTGGGGCTTCTTGACCTGCTTGAATGACATTCTGGTGCCACACCTGAAGTCGATCTTTGACCTAAGTTACGCTCGGGTCATGCTGATCCAGTTTGCCTTCTTCTCGGCCTACTTTTTGTTTTCGATCCCGTGGTCGAGAATTGTGAACAAGATCGGATATCAGCGGACCATGATGGTTGGCTTGCTGACCATGGCTTGTGGTGCATTCCTGTTCTTGCCGGCCGCATCTGCTGCGTCGTATCCGCTGTTCTTGACCGCGCTCCTTATTCTTGCGGCAGGGATCACTGGTCTTCAGGTAGCGGCGAACCCCTATGTGGATCTGTTGGGCAAGCCTGAAACAGCCTCGAGCCGGCTGGATCTGACGCAGGCTTTCAACGCGCTCGGCACCACGATCGCCCCGAAAGTCGGGGGCCTGCTCATCCTGAGTGCGGCACCAATGGCAATGGAACAAATACGGCAGCTCACGCCGCAGGCCCTTCAGGCTTACCGTGTGCACGAAGCAGCCTCGGTCAAGATGCCATACGCCGTGATCGGGATTGCGCTGGTCTTGCTGGCAATTCTGATTGGCACTTTCAGTCTGCCAAAAATTGAGACAGCAGAAAGCGCAGGAAGAAAGATCGACGATTCGACCTGGAAGCACCCGAATCTGCTCTTCGGGGCGCTCGGGATCTTCGCCTACGTCGGCGCGGAAGTTTCCGTCGGAAGCTTCCTGGTGAACTATTTTGGTTTGCCCGAGATTGCGAATCTCTCCGCCAAGACGGCAGCAGGCTTTGTCTCCTTCTACTGGGGTGGCGCTATGGTTGGAAGATTTCTCGGCGCTGGACTTCTGCGCCGGTTCAGGCCTGGATCTCTGCTTGCCCTGTGCGCGACTATCGCCGCGGTGCTGATTACTGCTTCGATGCTGTTGGGCGGCCACACGGCGATGTGGACGATTCTCGCAGTCGGGCTCTTCAATTCGATCATGTTCCCGACTATCTTTAGCTTGGGAGTGGCAGAACTTGGGCCGCTGACCGGAAGTGGGTCCGGCCTGCTGAATATGGCCATCGTAGGTGGAGCAATCCTGCCCGTGATCCAGGGCGTGATCGCGGACCATGTTGGCCTTCACCATGCGTTCGTCCTGCCAGTGATTTGCTACCTATACATCCTGTACTACGGGCTGAGCGGATCGAAGCCAAACAGCGAGCGCCACGCAAGAGCGTAAAGGACGAAGCCGAAGAATACATATGTTAGTCGCAGGAGATATTGGCGGTACGAAAACGGACCTGGCGATCTTTTCGAGCGAAGCCGGACCTCACGCTCCACTCGCCCAGGAGAGGATCCACAGCGCAGACTATCCGAGCCTGCAATCTATCGTGAAGGAATTTCTGGCCAAGGCTCAGAAGCCGGTTGATCGCGCCTGCTTCGCTGTCGCAGGCCCAGTGATCGAAGGGCGGGTGAAGACCACCAACTTGCCCTGGGTGATCGAAGAGAACTCGCTCGCGCGGGAACTGAATCTGAACCTCAAGGCGGTTCATCTCATCAATGACCTGGAAGCGATCGCCCGTGCCGTTCCTATCCTGAGGCCAAGCGATGTTTGCACCATTAATGCCGGTGAACCGGTTCCCAAGGGGACGATCGCGGTGATCGCGCCGGGCACTGGTCTCGGTGAGTCCTTCCTCACCTGGGAGGGATCGCGGTATCAGGCGCACAGTTCCGAGGGCGGTCATTCAGATTTTGCCCCCGCCGATGCGAGGCAGATCCGCTTGCTCGAATACATGTTCAAGAAGTTCGATCACGTTAGTTTCGAGCACGTGTGTTCGGGAATCGGGATTCCTAATATCTATGGATACCTGCGCGACATTGAAGGAATTCCAGAGACGCCCGAAGTCGCGGCGCTCGTCGCTTCTGCAGGAGATCCTTCGGTCGTGATTATCAATCAGGGTGTCGACCCCGCCAAGCCGAGTAAGTTGTGTGCGGCGACCATTGAGCTCTTTGCTTCGATTTTGGCCGCAGAGGCTGGCAATCTTGCCGTAAAGTTTCTGGCGACGGGCGGCATCTATCTGGCGGGTGGGGTCGCTGTGCATACTCTGCACATCATCAAGCAGCCCGCCTTCATGGAGCGCTTCAAACGCAAAGGACGTTTCGCAGATCTCCTGGGGCGTATACCGCTGCACGTTGTAGTAACTCCGGCTGGCTTAGCGGGAGCAGCCGCGTGTGGGCTGGAGAATTCCGAACTCAACTAGGAGAGCAGTTCCATTGGGTTACGCCCAGGAGTTGGTCGGCATGAAGGGGTTTGCATGAGCGTGCTGGTAGTTGATGTCGGGGGGACGCACGTGAAGGTTCTTGTTACCGGTGAACATAAACCTCGTAAGTTTCCTTCCGGGCGCCAACTGACGGCCAAACAAATGGTCGCGGGCGTGAAAAAGGTTATCGGAGACTGGAAGTACGACGCAGTTTCAATCGGCTTTCCCGGACCGGTTTTGCGAAATCACCCAGTTGCAGAACCACGCAATCTGGGAGGCGGCTGGGTTGGCTTTAACTTCAGGTCGGCATTCGGCTGTCACGTAAAGCTGGTAAATGATGCCGCCATGCAGGGGTTGGGCAGCTATCGAAGAGGAAAGATGCTCTTCCTTGGATTGGGAACCGGCCTCGGCTCGTCCTTGATTGTCGACGGCATCGTGGAGCCCATGGAACTCGGTCACCTTCCGTATAAGAAGGGGACGTACGAAGACTATGTGGGCAACGAGGCATTGGTGAAGCAAGGCAAGAAGAAGTGGCGGCGCCATGTCGCGGACGTGGTTGCCCGGCTCATTGCGGCTGTCGAGCCCGACGAGGTGGTTCTCGGAGGCGGCAACGCGAAGGAACTGAAAGAGCTGCCTCCAAAATGCAGGCTCGGCGACAACCGCAACGCATTCCTGGGAGGCTTTCGCTTGTGGGACGAAACAAGCAAGCCGAACGTTTCGAGCTCCACAGGATCGGTTTCAGGCACGCAGAGTACACGAAAGGGGAACGAACATGGCAGCACGTGCGGAAGTAATAGCGAGGCGACCAGCAGTTAAGCGCCAGGCATGGAAGAATCTCGGGGCCCACTATAAGGAGATCCAGGAAGTGCACCTGCGACAGCTCTTTACGGACGATCCCACGCGGGGAACGCGTCTGACGGTGGAAGCCTTGGGCCTTTATCTCGACTACTCAAAGAATCGCATCACCGACGAGACACTCAAGCTGTTGCTCAACCTCGCCAACGAATCTCGACTGCGGGAACGAATCGACTCCATGTTTCGCGGGGAGAAGATTAACCTCACCGAGAAACGAGCGGTTTTGCACATCGCCCTGCGGGCGCCGCGAGAGGCGTCCATCGTTGTTGATGGCGAAAACGTGGTCCCCAAAGTGCATGCCGTACTCGACCGCATGGCCGATTTCGCAAACCGTGTGCGAAACGGAGAATGGAAGGGGCACACTGGCAAGCGTATCCGTAACGTAATCAATATCGGCATCGGCGGCTCTGATCTGGGTCCAGTAATGGCCTACGAGGCTCTGAAGTACTACGCGCATCGAAGCATGACATTTCGTTTTGTATCGAATGTCGACGGCACCGACTTCGCCGAAGCCGTTCAAGACCTCGATCCATCGGAAACACTCTTCATCATCTCTTCGAAAACCTTCACCACGCTGGAGACGATGACCAACGCCCAAACGGCGCGGGCTTGGTCGCTCGCCGGACTCGGAGGCGACGAACAATCGGTCGCGAAGCACTTTGTCGCGGTCTCGACCAACACCACTGAAGTACAAAAGTTCGGTATCGATACCGCCAACATGTTCGAGTTCTGGGACTGGGTGGGTGGGCGTTACTCGATGAGCTCGGCCATTGGCCTCTCGACAATGATCGCCATCGGGCCGGACAATTTTTATGCACTCCTCAGTGGTCTCCATCAGATGGACGAACACTTCCGCACCGCTCCCTTCGAACGCAACCTGCCAGTGCTGATGGGTCTCTTGGCCGTCTGGTACAACGATTTCTTCGGAGCTCAGACGGTGGCTGTGCTGCCCTACGAGCAATACCTGAAACGGTTTCCCGCTTACCTTCAGCAACTGACGATGGAGAGCAATGGCAAGCACGTGACTCTCGACGGCAAGAAGGTCGCTCACCAGACCGGCCCTGTTTACTGGGGCGAACCGGGAACCAATGGTCAGCACTCGTTCTATCAACTGATTCACCAGGGAACCAGGCTCATCCCGTGCGACTTCATCGCCTTTTCCAAACCTCTGCATCGGCTTGGGCGGCACCACGATCTGCTGATCGCAAACGTCTTCGCGCAGACTGAGGCGCTGGCGTTCGGCAAAACCCCCAAACAGGTGGAAGCTGAAGGCACGCCCGACTGGCTCGTTCCCCACCGCGTCTTCGAGGGTAGTCGTCCTTCGAACACGATCTTCGCGGAACGGCTGACCCCGGAAACCCTCGGCAAACTGGTGGCGCTGTATGAACACTCTGTGTTCACCCAGGGCGCAATCTGGGACATCGACTCGTTCGACCAGTGGGGCGTCGAATTGGGTAAAGTTCTGGCGCAGCGAATCGTCCCCGAACTTGAGAGCAAAGCAGAACCGAACCTTGCCCACGATAGTTCCACCAATAACTTGATCACTTACTACCGGAAATCCAAGGAGACTGCATGACATCCGTTGGCTTTGACCAACCGCTTTACGTATTACCTTTCGACCACCGAGGCTCGTTCCAGAAAAAAATGTTCGGATGGGACGGCGCATTGAGCTCGCAACAGACAGCCGAAATAGCGGCCGCCAAGCGCGTTATCTATGACGCCTTCACAACCGCCGTCCACGCGGGCGTGCCTAAAGAAAAGGCTGGCATTCTGGTGGACGAGCAGTTCGGCGCCGCGATTCTCCGCGACGCAAGAGCGGAAGGATATGCAACGGCCTGCCCGGCGGAAAAAAGCGGACAGGATGAGTTCGACTTCGAATACGGCGAAGACTTCAGCAAACATATCGAAGCGTTTCGTCCGACCTTCTGCAAGGTTCTGGTTCGTTACAACCCCGAAGGCGATTCCGAACTCAATCGACGCCAGTCGGCCCGTCTGTACCTCCTGTCGGACTATCTGCACAGCACCAGCCGCAGCCGCTTCATGTTCGAACTGTTGGTGCCTGCCGAAAAGGCCCAGCTCGAACAGCTTCGAGGAGACAAGAAAGCCTACGATCTCGAACTGCGTCCACGCTTGATGGCCCAGGCCATCGAGCAACTCCAGGATTCTGGCGTCGAGCCGGACGTATGGAAGATCGAAGGCCTCGAGCGGCGCGAAGACTGCGAAAAAATTGTCGCCGCCGCACGCCGTGGAGGCCGCAATCGAGTTGGCTGCATCATCCTGGGGCGCGGTGAAGATGACCGGAAAGTCCGCGACTGGCTGACCACCGCATCA
>Ga0187859_10000579_pt1 | contig 24414 bp, 20 predicted proteins | sample June2016WEW_10_1_2_FD_133019 | JGI IMG/M metagenome (GOLD analysis project Ga0187859, IMG submission 133019) | Peatland microbial communities from SPRUCE experiment site at the Marcell Experimental Forest, Minnesota, USA - June2016WEW_10_10 | ecosystem: Environmental > Terrestrial > Soil >...
ACACTCCTCGGTCTCGGAACCAGCCGCAGATCAACTGAGTACGAGCAGATTCGGGGAGCGAGGGATCTCAACCCCAACCTATTGGGGATTGCTGAAGCAACCAGATAATTAGAAGCTAGCTAGCAATGATGTGTCGAGCTTTTATAGACGGCAGTGCTGATCGAAACCGAGAACGTGTTATTGTCGCTGGCGGGCAGGAGTCGTCTACCAACAAACATTCCTCAATGAGAACGACACCATCGGGATCGTCGATCCAACCTACAACGCACCCTGCATCACAGCCGCAACCGTGACTTCGGTGAACCCCTTCCCATTTGTTGCGGCGCCCGGACTCTCACTGTTGCAGACTGCCCAGGCAACGCGGGCACCTACCAGCAAAACAACGCTTCCAACCCCAACGCGCCGAACATTCCTTTTACCCTTATTACAATCCGATCCTGGCTCCTTACGGCTTGACCCGCGGCGGAAGCCCTTACACCTTCAACGGTCACACCGACGTCAAGGAAGTCGCTTTGCAGGTGCGCGACAACATCACAAAAGGAGACTGGTCTTTGAACCTTGGCTTGCGCGGCGATTTCTGTGTAACTGGTTAGGTCGAGGTGTACAAGAACTTGCCTTCGGCAGCGGGTCGGTTTACGCTTTTAGGCCCGGTAAGCTCCTCGTGTTTATAGAGCCGCCGAGTATCCTATGACACTGCGCGTTGCGATTGTGGGCTGTGGCAAGTCTGCTGAGAATCATGTTTCGGAGATCAGGAAGCTACCTTGCGCCCAGCTCGTTGGAGTGTGCGATAGCGAACCGCTCATGGCGGAGCAGTTCTCCATCCGCCATGGTATCAGCGTCTGGTATTCGGACCTCGGACGACTATTGCTCGAGCAGCATCCCGATGTCGTCCACATTGCTACTCCGCCTCAGTCTCATCTTGACGTGGCTCTACAAGTTATTGAGGCAGGGTGCCATTTGTTCGTGGAGAAACCTCTAGCCGAAAATGCGCGACAAGCCTCGCGGTTGGTCCGTGCCGCTCGGGCCCATGGTTGCAAACTCACTATAGGCTGGACCCACTATTTCGATCCTGCCATTCAGGCTGCGCGCAGTCGCATTGCCCAAGGGGTTATCGGAAGTGTTGTCCACCTTGAAGCCTTCACCGCTTATGATCTCGGCAGTGACTTCGGCACCGCCGTTCTCCAAGACCGGACGCACTGGGTGCATCGTTTACCGGGGAAATTGTTTCAGAACAATCTCGATCACACCCTCGCTGTGCTCGCGGAATACGTCGAACCGGAGAACTGCGCGCTCGAAGTTCGAGCTTGGCGGGCCACGGATTCCGCGTATCCGGATCTGTTCGATGAGCTTCGCGTCGCGATAACGTGTGCAAACACCTCTGCGTACATCCTGTTTTCCTGCCGCGCAAAGCCAGTGGGTCATTCATTCAGAATAGTTGGGAGTAAGAGCACACTCAGCGTCGATCTGGTCAACCAAATCGTCACTCAAGGTTCCGTGTCAGGCTTACCGGGCCCTCTCGGAAAGTTGGCATGTGCCGTGGATCAAACTTATCAGCTTGGACGACAAACGCTTGGCAATCTGATGCGTTTTGCTCGATCCGAATTCCAGCCCTTGCCCGGCCTCGGCTTTCTAATCTCTGACTTTTACAACTGCATCGAATCCAGCGGCGATGCTCCGATTTCGGACGCGCATATGCTCCGCGTGTGCGCGATGATGGATCAGGTCGTGCAACAACTTCAGGACACCCCGGTTATGACGCTATGACAGTCTTGGTCACAGGCGCGAGCGGATTCCTCGGCCCCCGAGTTGTCCGGCACCTGTGTATCGCTGGATTGCCGTGCATACGATGTTTCATTCGCCCCAACAGCGACATCTTCGCTCTTGAGCGTTTGCGCGATCAGTACCCCGGGACCCGGATCGAGTATGTGGTCGGCAATTTACTCTGCCTTCAAGATGCAATGCGCGCAACTCGAGGTGTTGAGGCAGTATGCCACCTCGCCGCGGAAATGCACGGACTTTCTCCCACGGTTTTCGCCAATACAGTGGTCGCGTCCAGAAACTTACTGGACGGCATCGTTCACCACGACGTCCCGAGGGTCGTCCTCGTCGGTTCAGTCACGACATACGGTGTCGCTCATCTGCACCGAACCGTTTCCATCACCGAGGAAATCGGAACGGAGGCCGCCCCCGAAAAGCGCGATGTCTACTGCTTTGCCAAAGTTCAGCAAGAATTACTTTTTCAGCGTTATCGCCGCGAGCACGTCTTCGAACTCGTCGTCTTGCGCTCGGGCGTCATCTATGGAGAGCGCGGGAATGTTCTCCCTTCGAGAATTGGATTCTATGTTGGCCGTCTCTTCGTGCAGATCGGGGGCCGCAACCGGCCTCCACTCATCTATGTAGAGAATTGTGCTTCCGCGGTGGTCCATGCCGCCCAAGGCAGTAAAGTTCCGGAAGGCACTTACAATGTGGTCGATGACGATTTACCTACTTCCACCGAATACCTTCGGCAGTATCGCTTTCACGTCGGCAAGATAGCGCTAATCCGCCTGCCGTTGCTATTGGCGGATGGTCTCTCGAGGGGAATCGAGCGCTATCACGCCTATTCGAAGGCCCAAATCCCGCTGGTCCTGACGCCGTATCGTGTGCACTCCGCTTGGAAGGGGCACATGTACTCGAACTCTAAGCTGAAATCTACCGGCTGGCGGCAAGCTGTTCCAACCAAGGAAGCCCTGTCCCGAACGTTCGCGTACTTCAATCCGAATTGTTCCACCACCCTCGATAGGTCATCCGTGACCTCGCTCATGGTTGTTCCCGTTGAATAGCGCCGCGATCCAACACGATACCCAAGTTCGCAGTCTTGCTCCGGTCTTTGTCGTAGGCTCCGCCCGGTCCGGAAATACCTTCCTCTATCACACGCTTTTGTCTTCGGGAGTTTTTGCAAATTATCGCGGCGAGCCGGCGGTCTTTGATCTCATCGCTCCAAAGTTTGGCAACCTCGCCTCCCGCCACAACCGCGAACGGATGTTGGCAGCTTGGCTGCGAAGCATGATGTATCGCGTTTCAGGCCTGGAAAGAGACTCCATCCGTGAACGGATCCTCAACGAGTGCCACAGCCGGGGCGATTTTTTGCGAATCCTAATGGGTGCAGTCGCTCGTTCGCAGGGTCTGAACCGATGGGCCGTATGGGGACCCGATAATCTTCTCTGCATGACATCGATCAAGGCGGAAATACCGGACGCCCTCTTCATCCACGTCATCCGTGACGGTCGCGATGTTGCTCTGTCCATGTATCGCGAGGGTTGGATTGCACCCTTTCCCTGGGATAGAAAACAAGGCTTGCTCGCGGCGGCGTTGCACTGGAAATGGAAGCTAGAGCATGGGATCCGGGGTGGTCTTCATCTCGGCCCGGACTACCTCGAGGTGCACTTCGAGGACTTAGTTGCCAATACCGAAGAAACCTTGGCTCAGATCAGCGGCTTCATTGCGTATGATCTGGACCTAAGCGAGATTCGGAGGCGCTCCGTAGGCGCCGTCGCAACTCCCAACTCAACCTTTCGGGAAGAAATCGTAGCCAATAGCTTCCAGCCAGTGGGACGATGGCGCCACATCTTGTCGGTCGCGGAAGTAAAGACCTTGGAGTGCGGTATCGGTCCGCTCCTGCAGCGTCTCGGTTACGCACTGGCGAGCAATGAAATCGCACCACCCAGTTTTCAACAATGCCTGTCTCAAGTACTGTATCCGCGGTATTTCAGCGCCAAACAATGGCTAAAATTGCACACCATCTTCGGACGGTTGACCAGCGTGGAGCGGCTTGCGCTGACCCAATAGTCGGAGAGTGAGCCTCGATTTCTTCAGTTCGAGATATGTCTCTGACAGTCGCCATCGTCGGTCCACCACTCGACGTCCTCTTCGGCGGACAAGAAGTGCAGGCAAGCTCCTTACTCACCCAATGGCAGAAAGACCCCGAAGTCTCTGCCACTTTCGTCTCGAGCCGCCCACCTTTTCCCAAGCCCCTTGCCGCCCTCAACCGTGTCCCTTATCTTCGCACGCTGGTGCGTCTCCCCTCTTATGTCGTCAACTTATTCCGTGCTCTCGGCAAGGTAGAACTGGTCCATGTCTTTGCTGGGTCGTTCGGCACCTTTCGAATGGCTACCACTCCAGCGTTCGCAGTCGCGCGTCTGCGTGGCAGAAAGGTCATCATCCACTATCATAGCGGACGGGGCGACGAACATCTGGGGTCTTCAACTTTCGCCCGGTACATACTTCGTGCCTCTGATCTCGTAGTAGTTCCATCAGAATACTTAGCTGCTCCTTTTCGCTTGTACGGCCTCTCCCCGGTAGTTGTGGCAAATGTTGTCGATCCCGACAGATACCCCTATCGCCCGCGCAATCCCTTGCAGCCAAGGTTGCTGTGTACTCGCAATCTGGAAGCGCACTATGGAGTCGACATCGTGATCCGCGCCTTTGCCAGAGTACAGCGGGATTTCCCAGAAGCCTCGCTCTGTCTGGTTGGAAGCGGACAACAAGCACCGGAAATCAGGAGACTAGTTGAGAAACTCTCACTGAAGCACGTGCAGTTAACGGGTGCCGTTCAACCCGATGAAATGCCCGCAATCTATGATCAATCGGACATTTTCGTGAATGGCTCGTACGTCGATTGTGCGCCACTTTCACTCTTGGAAGCTTTTTGTTCCGGACTGCCCGTGGTGACCACTGCAGCAGGCGGCATTCCTTACCTTGTCGAGCACGAACGGACTGGACTTCTCTGTGCCACCGGAGACTGGGCAGCCCTCGCAGAGAGTGTAGTGCGCCTTATGTGCCATCCGAATTTGGCAAGAATAATGGCGGAGAAGGCACACCAACACGCTGGCCTTCATTCCTGGCACCGCTTGCGCGAACTCTGGTTAATGGCGTATCGAGACGCCCTGGAGCGGCCGAGCCACATGCCTAGCCAGCGGAACAGGTCGTAGTCAATCGTGCAGACCTCAGTGAACACCCAAAAGCGGCCATAGAAGAACACCTGAAAAGCGGCCATTCTTTCAGAAGAAGCGTCCAGGACGTTGACCGCAGCGGGAGGGTAAGTAGCCTCTCGCAACATGGTGAATGTCTTGAAGGACGAGAAGAAACAGCAAATCATAGCCTTGGGACGACTGGGATGGTCTCTGCGAAAGATCCAAGAGGCCACGCCAGTACGTCGAGAGACCATCAGCGCCTGTCTGAGAGGCGCGGGTGTGGAAATATGGCCGCCCGGAATATGGGAGCGCGAAGGTAAGGCAAAACCGGCCATAGAGGTGATCACCGGCTCGGATGCAGCAAAACCGGCCATTGCGGGGCTTGTCGGTCCCCTCAACCCCAACCCCAAATCCAACCCCGAAAATCTTTCTACGAAGGGAAAAGCAACCGCAACTTCAAAACCGGCCATAGCGGTGATCACCGACTCGGATGCAGCAAAACCGGCCATTGCGGGGTTTGCCGGTCCCCTCAACCCCAACCCCAAATCCAACCCCGAAAACCTTTCTACGAAGGGAAAAGCAACCGCAACTTCAAAACCGGCCATAGCGGTGATCACCGACTTTGGCGTGGGGTTGAGCGGCAAGGAGTCGGAAAATTCGAAAGCCGTGGGTTCGGTAAGCACCTGTGAACCCCATCGGGAAATCATCGAGTTGGGACTGAGTCGAGATCGCAATGCCATGGCCATCTGGCAGGATCTGGTCTCAGACTACGGATTCCAGGGTGGCTATCAAAGCCTGTGGTCGGCCATTCTTCTGGCGACGGGAGCCATCCGCTAATGCGACGCTCATCCGGCAGGTGGCTTAGCCAACTTTTTTTAGGTCTGCGAGCTCTCCTTTTAGGTTTGCGACGACTTCTTTCGCATCGCCTGTTCGCTGTTGAACTTTACCCGCCTTCTTCTCGGCTTTCCCTTCGGCTTTCAGATTGGGATCACTCGTAACTTTTCCAACCTCCTCCTTGATTGTTCCCTTTACTTCGTGGAAGCTGCCTTTGAGCTGGTCTTTCGTGCTGGTTTTCATAGTCCTCCTTCACCCTGGCAAGGAGCGGATTGGTGGCTCATCGGCTCCATTCTTGAGGGCTGCCACTTTTTTAATCTTTCGCCTTTCCGAGGTCTGAGCAGAATTGACCACCTCTGGAACGAGGTTCGGCTTCATCCGAAACAAACCTGAAGATAGATTTTTTCGTGTCAATTTGTCGAGAATTTCCGTGTGCTGAGTGTGAGCATTTTTGCTCAGACCGCTTTAATCCTGATTTGCTAAGTTCGAATTGACCTCGGTGTGCCCGATTTAGATCCGGATTTGTGCGCAAGATACAGTACGAAGTCGGAGAAGCGGCTCAGAGGTGACAGAAATGAGGCTGCCCCATGAAAAAAGTAATCTTCATACTTGCGATGTTGAGGCTCGGGTGTAGCGGTGTAGCCTCCTGGTGTACATCTTCTGTTCGTACCCTTCCAACCGGACCATATCGTTAAGGAGTCTGCAATGTCCGAGCCTGACCGCTCCGTGAGTTTAAGACCGAACACCCTGATCCGCTGCAAAGCGAGTCCACTCGCGTTCGAAAAGAAGCCTGCATCATGTGTACAAGGGATTCCTAGCCACTCGCTCCCAGTGCGGGTAGCGATTATCGGGAACCACCTCCCTCGCCAGTGTGGAATTGCGACCTTCACGACAGACTTGTGTGATGCGATTGCTGCTGAGTACGGCGTCGCTGGAGTATCCGTGGTAGCCGTAAATGATGCGCAATCGCGGTACAGCTACCCTGCGCGCGTGCGATTCGAGATAACCGAGGGCGATATCTCCTCCTATCTAGCCGCCGCCGACTTTCTAAATTCCAGCAAAATCGATCTTGTGAGTCTGCAGCATGAGTATGGGATTTTTGGAGGGAAGACCGGCAGCCACGTTTTGCGGCTGCTGAAGCGCCTCAAGATGCCGGTCGTGACAACTCTGCATACGGTTCTTCGTGAACCAGACGTCGACCAGCTAATCGTCATGCAAGAAATCGCCGAGCGCTCCGATCGTCTTATTGTTATGACCGAGCATTCTTCTCAGTTTCTGCAAGATGTATTTAGGGTTCCAGGCCGCAAGATTGACCTGATTCCTCACGGCATACCTGACCTGCCTTTTGCGGAGCCGATCCCTGATGAAGATTCTTTTTCAATCAAAGGAAAGACTGTATTGCTCACGTTCGGCCTATTGTCCCCGAACAAGGGATTCGAAAGTGTCATTCAAGCCCTGCCGCGCATCTTGTCCGGGCACAGTAACGTTGTTTACGTCATCGCAGGCGCTACTCACCCGCATGTCAAACGCCGCGAGGGTGATCGATATCGGGTACAGTTGCAAGCCTTAGCCAAAGAGCTGGGAGTTGAGGAGAACGTGGTCTTCCACAACCGCTTCGTCAGCCCTCAAGAAATGGCTTGGCTGGTTCGTTCGGCCGACATTTACATCACGCCGTACCGCTATGAGGCACAGGCCGTATCCGGGACACTGGCATACGCCTTGGGCGCCGGGAAGGCGATCATCTCGACTCCGTATTGGCACGCCATGGAACTCTTGGACGATGGGCGCGGAGTGCTCGTTCCTTTTACCAACTCAGCCGCCGTCGCGAATACGACGATTGAACTTTTGGACAACGATGCGGCCCGCGAGGCGATGCGTAAGCGTGCTTACCTCTATGCACGGCACATGGTCTGGGACCGGGTAGCGCAGTCTTATATGGGGGTCTTCGCGCGAGTTTGCGCTAATCGCATGCAACCTGCTCGTGTGGCGCTTCCCATCCAGGCTGCCGAGAAGAACGCTCCAGGCCAACTCCTGACCGTCTGAACTTAAGTGTCGTAACCAGCTCATTGCCCTGTCGATGATCGGGATAGAGCTCCGACGCGCCGGCTGTAGGTGGAGGGTTACCAATCCCGCTCTTTCGATTGCGAGTTGGGTTCTCATTTCCACCATGGCTACATTTCAAAGGCCCCCTATAATGCCGGACGGCCGAATTTCCCAGGTCCGGTTTGCAGTCTTGGCCTCTCGTCCGGGAGCCTTCCCCTTCGCAGCGAGGTTCAAGCGCTGGTTCGCATACGCCCCGACTACGAATGGTTTGCTCTCAGCTTAGTTCCATCTCATGCGTCGGCTTATGTCAGCTCTGTGTCCGACCACCGCGCTGCCGATGGCGCCACCAACCAACCAGAGTCTCTTTGCTCGATCTTGGCGTTACCTTGATCAGGGAGACGTGTACCGCCTCCTGCGAGGACATTACTCCCCGTTCCTAGCTCGTACAGACTCATTCGTTGATCCCACTCGCTCTCCTCTCCTTCGGCCTAAGCCTCGTGCGAGGAGTCTCTGCAGGTTGCGACCAGCCCCTGCTGCTGGCGGGACCTTCCCGACGTTATCTCTGTGAATCCTTCCCTGGGTGCCTGGGCCCCTGTCACAGCGGTCCCGTGGAGTGCATCTGGCTGTTTCTTCCTCCACGCCATCGGCCTTCCCCCGTACACTACCGAGGTCGGATTCCCGCGTTTCCCCGTCAAAACGATTTTATGACGGATCCCTTTTTCGAGACTGCAGCCATTTCGTTATGTTCAGGCCCTCAGGTTTGCTCGCCTCCCCGATCGTTCCTGCCGCTGCCGCTTATCGCCGCAGGCAGCCGAGGCTTGTACCTCCGAGCTGAACATGCTTCGTTACCTCTGCATGCATCGGATATGCTAACCACCCGCCCAGGCAATTGCTGGTGTGGGGACTTACACCCCACTAGATTCACAGCCTTGTCGGCTGCTCCAGTGCAATAGGGATTACGTCAACGATCGGAAGACGGGACATGAGACCGCATCGCGGCACCCCGTTGCCTCGATCAACCCGGGAACCGGGCTTGAATGCTCTACTCAACTTGGGACCTCACGAGATTCGGAGTCTACCCCTGCCGATCCAGCTTCCCGCCCGAGGTTTTGACGTTCACAGAAAACCCAACTGGCTGTGATAAAAACGTGATAGTTCTATGCTCATAAGGGGGCAAATCAGGTCAGAATGCGCCAGAATGCAATCCTGGGGGAGTCGCTGAGAAATGGAATAGACCACAAAATTGTCTAAACGGATCAGTACACACTGCGTGATCTTCAAAACCGGCGGTTTCCCGTGATGAGCTTCCCGATTGGACCGTAGTAAAACTGTAGTAGTTCCATGCTCAACGCGCGGCGACTCGGCCCCTAAGGGTGCAACCCGTGCTCCCGGTAACCCAATGAAAAGTATAGTTGAGTAGAAAATTTTCCTAACAGTTCAGACCGGAGTGTGGAACTTGAAAACCGGCATGCCCGAAAGCGTATCGGGGGTTCGTGAACGCGGAGAACCTCGCGGTGGCGGTTCTTGACGCCACGATTCTGTCGAACCGCATATTCAGGGCGCGACTCTATATAGCAACTTGCGGACGTTTTCGATGGTCATGCGTCACGGTATTGAGTCGGCTCCGCCCGCCGGCCACCCACTCTCGATTTCCTCCAGGCTCTTTCCCTTGGTCTCTGGAACCACTAGCTTGACGAAGAGGAAGGCCGCAATACAGATGACGGCGTATAGCAGAAAAGCGCCCGGCGCCGTCAATACTCGCACCAGTGAGAGAAACGTGAGGGTAACCAGCAGGGTCCCACACCAGAGAAAGAGCGTCGCGATCGACATGGCGCGGCCACGAACTCGGGTGGGGCAGATTTCTGACATCAACACCCAGGTTCCCGTCCCGATGCCGACGGCGAAGCAGGCAACATAAATCAAGACCAGGATCAAAACTGCCAGGGCTGGGCTTTGCAGGTGAATCGCCGCTGCCACTCCCACCAGGGAAACCGCCATGCCGGCGAACGCCGACATCATCAACAGCTTCCTGCCCACGCGGTCGATCAGGTACATGCCGAGGAGCGTGGCCGCGAAGTTGATGACCCCGATCATGACATTCGCCCACAGCGCCGTGCCGGCAGTTTGCTTCGGCACATGCTCCAGGAAAACCAGGGAGCCGTAATAAATGATGGTGTTGATGCCGGTGAACTGACTGAAGAGCGCGATCAGCACAGCAACTACCAGCGGCTTTCGAAAAGCCGGATCGAGAACATTGCTGCTTTCCTCAGCGACGGCAGAGTGGATGGCAAGGATTTCTGCTCGCGCGGCCTCCCCGCTCTTGATGCGAGACAGGATGTGCTCCGCCTCATTCTCGCGACCCTTTTGCACCAGCCACCGCGGGCTTTCAGGAATAAAGAGCAACGCCAGGAGGAAAAATACCGATGGCACCGCGGCCGAAGCAAACATCCAACGCCAGTTCGCCGGGCCAGCACCGGTGAGACCGTAGTTCACGCTATAGGAGAGAAGAATACCCGTGACGATCGCCAACTGGTTGACGCTGACCAGCAGTCCGCGGATGCGGGGCGGAGAAATCTCGGCGATGTAGAGCGGCGAAAGGGTAGAAGCGAGTCCGATGGCGAGGCCCCCTATCAGCCGTGCGAGCACGAACTCGGTGAGGTTGCGGGGAAGCGCCGCTCCGATCGACGAAACCGTAAACAGTGCCGCTGCCGCCAGCAGCGACTTCTTCCTGCCGAAGCGATCGCTGGTGAAGGCTGCCAGGCTCGCTCCGAAAACGCATCCCAGGAGCAGGCTGCTGGCGCCGAACTCGGTTTGTGAATCACTCAACGCGAACTGCCGCTTCAGGAATACGATGGCTCCATTAATGACGGCGGTATCGAAGCCGAACAACAACCCGCCAATCGCCGCAACGGCAGCGGGAAGATACAGGAAGCGTGCCGATCCTTGTGGCGATCCATCCTGTGCCCGGACGGATTCCGGCATGTTGGTCAGGTTCATCTCGGCTGTCGCATGCCCCCTGTGGAAGTGATGGATCCAGTCTCAAATTGTCAGCAATTGCTGTTGCAGGAAGACCAGCCCCGCGGCGCCGGCAACTCCACCGTATCCGCCTGTACTTTGAACAACGATCGGCACCTTCCTGCCCAGCAGCACGCTGGTGCGGCGCGCGACTTCTTCATGCAACGGGGCGAGCAGCTGCGGTCCAGCTGCGGCAATGTTGCCTCCCAAGATGAGCAGTTCGGGATCGAACACGTGGAGGAAGCTTACCAGAGCGGCGGTGAGAGACTCGAAAGCCAGGTCCAGCACGCGGCGTGCACTGGGGTCGCCGTCCGCTGCTGCCTGAAAGATCGCCTCGGTGCCGGGAGTTCGGCCGGCATCGTCGACGGATAAACGGGTTGGGGACGCCCGATGGATGTGAGCAAAATAAGCGGACTCGATGGCGCGGGAAGAGAAGCAAGTTTCCAGACACCCGTAATTGCCGCAAATGCAAAGTCCGCCGCGCATGTCGAGAGTCACGTGTCCCAGATGGCACGCCGCTCCCGAGGCACCGCGCACGATCACGCCATCGACCAGCGCGGCGGCTCCCACTCCCGTGCCGAGCGTGAGGAGAACCACGTTGCGTCGTCCCCGAGCAGCCCCCCACAGCACCTCGCCGACCAGGGTGGTGCGCGCGTCATTGTCGGCACAGACCGGCAGTCCATCCACTTGGGCAAGATCCCGCAGCGAACGCCCTTCCAGAAAATTCAGGTCGCCGGGTAAGCGGTTCACGCGCGTGGTGGCGGCATCGATGACTCCCTTGCAGCCGATCCCAATCCCCAGCACAGGAACCGTCGCTTGCTTGCGCACGGAGCGGACAAAATCCTGAAGCGCCGAAATGGTGCGCGGCGAGTGTTCGCGAAAGCTCGCCAGCAAATCCCCGCGCAATCCCACCAGCGCAGCCTTGATCGTGGTGGCGCCAAGATCGACACCGATGGCCACCGCTTCGGCTTGGAGTGATCGAGTTTCGCTCACAATCGTTCTGAATTATACTCACGTCGATCCTCAGCAGGCTCTCGCGAGGCCACAGGAGTCAACCCCATCCGTGTCAGACAAGGTCCTTGATGATGTTGTGGGTTCGAAGCAGGCTGGCCTGGCTTTCTTCGACCAGGCGATGGTTCTGCTGGAGAATCTGCGACGCACCCAGGCCGATGTCATTCAGAAAGCGGCCGAGTTGTGCGCCGAGCGAATCTCGCGCGGTGGCCTGGTTTTTCTCTTTGGCAACGGCCACTCTCGCATGATGTGCGAGGAAATGACTCCCCGGCAGGGATGCTATGCCGGTTTCGTAGCACTGGTCGAGCTGGCGCTTTCAAACCATGCGTCAATCGTCGGTACGAACGGCCTGCGTGCTCCGCTGTACCTGGAAAATTACGAGGGCTACGCAGAAACAATTCTGCAGAGCTTTCATTTCGGACCGCACGACGCCTTCATCGTAATTTCCACCAGCGGAATCCGACCCGTGGTAGTCGAGATGGCGGCCGGGGCGCAACAGCGAGGGCTGCCCGTGATCGCCATCGTATCCAAGGCGCATTGCGAGCAGGCGAAGCCGGCTCATTCCTCTGGTAAGAAGCTCATCGACTGCGCCGACTTGATCATCGACAACCAGTGCCCGCCGGGTGATTGCATTGTCGAACTGGAGGGGCTGGAGTGGCGAACTGGCCCGGTGTCGACGGTCACCGGCGCCACCATCATCAACATGATTCGCTGCGCCACTGCCGAAGCGCTGCTGGCGAGAGGCGTGAAGCCAGTGTTGCTGCCCAGCCACCAGTTCGTGGGAAATGCCGGAGCCGCAGAGCAACTGGAAGCGTTCTACGAGGCCTATCGCAGGAGCCTCAAACATCTTTTTGAATAGGGGCCACTTGAGCGAAGTCCTCCTCGTGACTGGGTCGTCTGGTATTGCAGCGGCAACGGCTCGTTTTTGGGGCGCGCAGGGCAGCGTGTTCATCGTCGGTGTGAAAGAGGAAGAGTGCCGCTCGCTGGCGGCAGGATTGCCCCGTGCGGGTTTCAACGTGGCGGATGTGCGGGATGAGGAAGGTGTGCGCCAGAGCGTTGCGGCCTGCCTCGAACGTTTCGCGAAGATCGACGCGCTCTTCAACGTGGCGGGAATCAGCGCCCGCTCGCTCGGCGATGGCCCGCTCCACGAATGCTCCGCTGAGGCCTGGGACACGGTGATGAACGTAAACGCCAAGGGCACCTTCCTGATGTGCCGGGAAGTGCTGCGCAACTGGACGCAGCATTCGCAGAATGGCGTCATTCTGAATTGCGGGAGTGTTCTTGCCCAACTCCCCCAGCGGGAACACTTCGCCACCGTGGGTTATGCTGCGAGCAAGGGAGCCATCGAGGCGATGACGCTTTCTGCTGCGTCTTACTATGCGCCCGCCGGCATCCGGATCAACGTCATCGCACCCGGACTGGTTCTGACGCCGATGAGCGCGCGCGCCCAGGGCGATGCCGCCGTCATGGAATATATCACCCGTAAGCAGCCTTTGACGCAGGGCTTGATCGCGCCAGAAGCCATCGCAAAGATCGCATGCTTTCTTTTGAGAAAGGACTCGAGCCCCATCACCGGCCAGGTGATCACCGCGGACGGAGGGTGGGCGGTGAGCGCATGAATGCAGCAACCAGACCGACATCCACCTCCCCGACCGCGGTTGACGAACGGCGCGCGGGCAAGGAGCGCCGTCCTCTGCGGACCAGCGTGATCGGCAGCTACCCGTTTCCGGGATGGCTTGAGTTTGCCTCAGCGCACCTGGACGAATTCGGCGAGGCCGATATTGAAGAGATGCGCACCGACGCGGTCATCGCCGCCGTCCACGACCAGCTCCATGCCGGCCTTGACGTAATCACCGACGGAGAGCAGAGCCGTTACGACTTTAACCTGTCGTTCTATGGACGGCTGGAGGGCATTCGCGCGACGCCGATTACCCCACGCCGCTTTGGCCCACCAGCCCACGATCAGCGCGGAAAATATCCCATCACCGGAACCATCGTCTCCAAGCATGGGCTGGGCGCCGTGGCTGAATTCAAACGATTGCGGAAGGTCGCGCCGGTCGAAGGACCCGTTCTCAAGGCCAGCGTGCCCGGGCCCTACACGCTTAGTGGCCGCATCGAGCCCGGCGGGGCCTACCCCAGCCGATGGGAAGTCACCGACGCATTGATCCCGATCGTCCGCGCCGAGCTAGAACAACTGGTGGAAGCTGGTTGCCCGGAGATTACGCTCGACGAACCTTCCATGAGTTGTTACGGATATCGCGAGGATCCCCAGCGCTTCGTCAAGATCTTTGCCGACACCGTCAAAGCCGTCGTCGGCCAATGCCGGCTCTCCACTCATTTGTGTTTCGGCAATTACAAAGCTCGCGCGGTCGCCCCACGCCGCTACGCTCCGTTATTCCCGGCGTTCTTCGAACTGCCCGTGGACGAAATCCACCTCGAGATGGCGAGTCGCGAATTCGCCGAGATCGACCTGATCGGGGAAATCGCCAAGCGCGGCATCGACGTAGCCGTCGGAATCATCGACGTGAAGAATTACTACGTCGAAACTCCACTCGATGTGGCGCAGCGTGTGCGTCTTTGCCTCAAGTACGCGCCTGCCAGCCAGCTTTCTTTCGCGCCCGACTGCGGACTGAGTCAAACCGCCCGCTGGGCCGCGCGGCAGAAACTCGTCAACTTGGTCCAGGGTGTGGCCATCGTGCGCAAGGAACTGGGACTCGCGTGATCCGTCCGGTGCAGTCGCACGCCGCGCTGCTCGCCGACATTCGTGCAGAAGAAAAGAATGGTCGCGGCTTCCGGCTATGGTGGCTGGGACAAAGCGGATTTCTGCTGCGTTGGCAGGGCATCCATGTTCTACTCGACCCCTACCTTTCAGACTCGCTCACGCGAAAATACAGCCAGACCGACAAGCCGCATGTGCGGATGACCGAACTCGTCGTCGATCCGGCCCAACTGTCCTTCGTCGATATCGCAACTTCATCGCATAACCACACCGATCATCTCGACGCCGAAACCCTGGGCCCGATCCTCGCGCGGAATCCGTCAATCAAGCTCGTGATCCCGGAAGCCAACCGTGCCTTCGTAGCGGACCGTTTGAAGATCGCTCCCGCAGCTCCGATCGGACTCGATGACCAGAGTTCGATCGAACTCTCGGGGATACGATTCTCTGCTGTCGCATCTGCGCACGAGATCGTGGATCGTGACGAGCACGGACGCGTGAAAGCTCTGGGCTACGTTTTGCGATTCGGCGATTGGAGCCTCTACCACAGTGGCGACACGCTGCGATACGACGGAATGGCGGAGAAGCTGCGCCCTTTCGCCATCGATGTCGCGCTTCTTCCCATTAACGGCCGGGCTCCAGAGCGACGCGTGCCGGGCAATCTGTCAGGACCGGAAGCCGCACAACTGGCGCAAGACATCGGCGCCAAGCTGGTCATTCCTTGCCATTACGAGATGTTTGAGTTCAACACGGCGACTCCGGATGCGTTCGCGGACACCTGTCGCCGCTTGGCGCAGCCCTTTCGCATTCTGCGCTGTGGCGAACGATTCGACGGCGAAAGATGATAAGGCAGAAGACAGTGTCACGAGCGCGGACGGTCAGTGTCATTGCAGCGTGTGATTGCGCTTTCCTAACTCGACAAACGTCCGATCAAGAGATTAAAGAAACGCGAAGAATCCAGTTGCAACGCCACTCTGGTATTGGGGACGTATTTGTCGCGCAGCACTGGAGAGATTCTGGTTCCCGCCAGGGTTGGCGCTGCGCCTCGAATCACCATGCTGGATTCGGCTTTTGCTTGCATCTCTGGCGTGCGCCGCAAATCGCCTCGATTTGGGCTGTAGCCTAGCGTTTGCCCGGCGGTGAGTTCGCCGTTCACCTCCACATCCACGTAATAGTTTTCAAACGTCAGAATTGACGGATCGAGGAATGCAGCCAACGCCAGAGAATCGTGCATGTTTGGCCCAACCAGAAATCCTTGCGAACGGTTATGCTCAATGGCCTTGCTGGCAATTTTGGCGGCGGCCTGGCTCACGGGACTTTTTCCCGCGCTGAGCTGACGAACGTGGTCATCCGTCAACGCCGTCTTACGGGTTACGTCGAGGCCGACCATGGTGATTGGAATTCCCGACTGAAAGACCATTCTGGCCGCTTCCGGATCGACGTAGATATTGAATTCAGCCGCTGGTGTGATATTGCCTCCGGAAAGCGAGCCGCCCATCATTACCAAACCTCGAACTTTTCCTGCCAGGTCTGAATCAGCGGCGAGAGCGGCGGCGATATTAGTAAGAGGTCCTATGGTAATGAGCGTCACCTCGCCGGGATATTTGCGGACAATTTGGCCAATCAGTTGCGCCGCGGGTTCGCTCACGGGTTGGGTGGTCGGCTCCGGAAAAACTGCTCCACCCAAGCCATTCTCGCCATGGGCGTAAGTGGCGGTCACCAATCGCCTCAGCCAAGGACCTTTGGCGCCGGCGGCAACCGGAATATCAGTGCGGCCGGCGATCTCAACCATTCGCAACGCGTTCGGAAGAGTCAGTTCCAACGGCACATTCCCAGCCACTGGAGTTATGGCCTCGATTTTCAACTCCGGCGAACGCATCGCGAGAAGCAAAGCGAAGGCATCGTCGACCCCGGGATCGGTGTCAATAATGACCCGCGATTTCCCTCCCTCACCGTCGCGAGCTGACATCTGCGAAAGCGGCACTGCACCCGCCAGACTGGATGCAAAGATAGCTGCCGTGGAGGAAGTTACAAATTGCCGGCGCGTCACCGGACCTTTCAGAGCTGAACTCATAGCATTACTCCTAAGAAGGGATTGGGAATAATTCTTGTCTAAGGTAAGCAGCTAATTGGTGCGCGGCGCCTGCGTCATCAGTTTCACGTAGAGATCGTAAAGCTTCTTCGTATCCACATCGAACTGCACGGTGGCTTTGTGCTCATAGGGAGGAACCGTGGCTTCTGATCCCCAAAACAGCGTCTCTCCATAACTCGGGCCGTGATCGATATCGATGTCGACGTAGAACTCTTTCTGTCCTGTAATGATGAAAGGGTCGATCAACGCGGCAGCTGACAGCTCGTCCCACATAAAGCTCGGCTCTGAATACTTGGTCAGGTACTGCGCAACTGGAGTGTCGGCCTTGGCGATGGCATCGTGAATTTCCTTGCCGAGGTTCGTCTTCACCGAAATGTCGATGGGCGTGATGGTGATCTTCTTCCAGGGCGCGCGCAGGGAAATGCGAACAGCCTCCGGATCAAACCACCAGTTAAATTCGCGGCGCCCGTCGATGCGGTCGATGCCGCCCTTGTCAGAGTACATTCCACTTCCCATCAGGACCAGTTCTTTGGCCAGCGTGGCCACCGCGGGGTCGAGGCGCAAGGCCAACGCAATATTTGTCATGGGCCCGCCAGCCCAGATCACGACTTCTCCGGGATACTTGTAGACCATGCGAACGATGAATTCGGCTGCACTCTCGGCAATCGGTTTGATGTGAGGCTCACCTTCGACCAGCGCAGGTACGACCAGGGGATCGTGGTATCCCGCCTTGTATGCTTCCGATACGTGCGCACGCTTGGAGAAATCGCTCCAGCAGCCCTTGTAGCCAAGCTTTCCGTACAAATCTTCCCAGCGTTCGGATTCTTCCTTGGAATTTAGCAACGGAAACAGGGCGCCTTCGGCCACGGGAACGTCGGTGCGCCCCGCAATCTCCAGCAAGCGCAGGGTGCGCTGTGTTTCCTCTTTCATCCACTGGTCGCCGCTGACGGTGGTGATGCCAAGAACGTCAAATTTGTCAGACTGCAAGAAGATCAACAGTGACTGCATGTCCGTCGTCGCCGGCCCGCGCGCATCCTGGTCGAGGATTATTTTCATTTTTTGCGCTTGAAGCTGGGCCGTAAGAGTTAGCGCAAAGAAAACGACAAGCAGACCAACGAAGCTTCTTGGCTTCATTTGAAATCTCCCCAGGATCTTGTTTTTGAAAACTTAACTCGAAATTAGTCAGTCAAATCAGGTTTCAACCATTCGCTTTCGCTACCAGCAGAATGGCAATGCAATAGAAAACAAACATGCCAACGAGATACCACTTGGCGCGGCTGCCGGCGCCGGCAAATTCCTTCCATGCAAATACGCCCCACAACGCGGCCACCATTGGAGCAGACTGGCCAATGGCATAAGAGATGGCGACACCGGTGAAGCTGGCGGCTACTAGATTGAACACCATGCCGGTTCCCCAAATCGCGCCGCCCAGCAATCCGAGTATGTGGCCGGACGCCGGTCCTTTGAAATAACCGCTGAAATCAACGGGCTCGCCAACCAGCGGCTTTTTCATGAAGTAAACATTCCAGATCGAACAGGAGAGCAAAGCTCCCAACGTCAAGAAGACGGCAATGCTGTAGGGACCAAGCGGATTCCCGTGCGTCATGCCGTGGGCGACAAAGGGAGCCCATAAGCCCATCAAAACGCCGGAGACGATGCAGGTGACAATGCTCTTTCGCGACACTGTGCGACCGGCGACGGTCAGACTGCCGTAGGCCTTGCCATCCATGACAACGGCGATCACGGCGCAGACCACGCCAACCGTCAGGAACACGATGTTGCCCTTCGGCTGCAACCCATAACTTAAGACGGTCCCAACCACCAAGGCGATGCCGATGGAAACCGGAAAGGCGATGGCGAGCCCAGCCATATCGATGGCGGCAACGAGCAAAAGATTGGCGAGATTGAAAATTGCGCCGCCCACCATGGTGGAAACGATATTTGACCCGTCTGCAGAGTGGACATTGTTCAGAAAGCTGTCCGCGCTGTTGCCCGTGCTTCCCATGGTCAAGGCCAGCCCGAGCGAGATGAAAAAAATTCCCAGCGCATAATCCCAATAAAAAAGCTCGAAGCGATAATTCTTCACGCCCTTGAAAGTATTGGCCCATGAACCCCAGCACACAGCGCTGGTGATCATCATCAACAGGGCGATGGTTAAGCTATGCGGGGTAAACATTTGTTTCTCCTATTTACCCTGAATTCTGGAAATGAACAGTTTCAGGAAGCGATCGGCATCCACGTCCAGGCAGACTTTGGTGTTCGGGGTGACCTTGTCCATGCCTTCGATCTCATAGTGGTCGCCGTGAAGGACATTGCGTTCCACATAACCTTGGCGGTTTGCGACGGTCTCGCCGCGGGCGAACTTCCCCTCGGTTTCGACATCCACGCGCATCTCACTCGTTTTAACCAGGCTTGGATCGATGGCGATGGCTACCGCAGAGGGATCGTACATTGGAGCGCCCTTCCCGCCGTATTGCAGAGTGAGATCGACCAGATACTTCAGCACAGAACTGATGAAATCGTTTATCGGCCCGTGGGTTTTTTCGAGCTCGGCAAGATAACTGGAAGTGAACAGCGCTTGGTTCCCGACTTCAAGGCCGGACATGGTAAGAGAATTCCATCCGGCCTGAAACACAATCTGGGCCGCTTCCGGATCGTTGTAAATATTGGCTTCCGCGGCAGCATTCACATTACCTCCGCTGATCGAGCCGCCCATGATGATGACTTCTTTCACCAGGGGAACGATGGAAGGATCTTTTTCTACGGCGAGCGCAATGTTCGTGAGCGGACCAACTGGAATAAGCGTGATCTCGTGGGGGGAGGCGTGTACCAGTTTGATGATGAGATCAGGACCGAACATCGGATCCACCTTGCACTTGCTGGGTGGCAACTCGACGTTAGCCAATCCGTTCTTGCCATGCCAGAACTGGGCGGTTATCAATTTTTGAAAAAGAGGATGGTGCGCACCGGCAGCGACGGGAATGTCACAGCGATTGGCGAGAGAGACCATGCGCAGAGCATTATCCAGTCCCATCTCCAACGTAACGTTGCCGGGAACGACCGTGAGGGCCCGAACGTCCAGCTCCGGCGAATTCAAAGCCAGCATGATGGCGAGGGCGTCATCCGTTCCCGGGTCGGTGTCGATAATTACTTTCGTGGCTGCCGCGGCAGGCAATGGAAGTAACGCAATCAGAGACGCTACGAGTAGGAGGAGATTGAGTCGATGAATGCGAACCGGGCCCGGGGTCACAGCCGCTGGATTTGTCATTAGCTCAGAAAGTTTCGGCGATGTAGCCTAGCGTTGTGGACGATGAGTGTCAAGTGCCACAATACGAAATCGATTTGACAATCCCCGAGAGCGAAAACTAGACTCCTCGTTCTTCTTGATTTCATCTCGCTCGCATCCACAGGGCCCGCAAATCTTATGACAAAGACTCCTCGAATTGCAGTCATCGGCAGCGCCAATATTGATCTTGTCACTTTTGCGGATCGTTTTCCGAAACCAGGAGAAACGATTTTTGGACAGAAGTTTGACCTCGGCTTCGGGGGCAAAGGCGCAAATCAGGCGGTCGCTGCAAAATTGTGTGGCGCCGGCGTGTTCATGATGGCGCGAGTAGGCGACGATCTCTTCGGTCCGGCGACGATCGAGAACTTCAAGAAGCTCGGTATCGATACCACGTACGTGAAGCAGGTGGCAGGAGCCTCCAGCGGAGTTGCTCCGATTTTCGTGGAGCCCAGCGGCCAGAACAGAATTTTGGTGGTGAAGGGTGCCAACGACTTGTTGAAACCGGCAGACGTAGACGCTGCAGCCGACCTCCTCAAGACCGTCGATTGCATGGTGATGCAGTTCGAAATTCCGATTGAAACCGTTTATTACTGCGTGAGATTCGCAAAGAAACATGGCATTCGCTGTATTGTGAATCCCGCTCCCGCAGGCCCGGTCGACATGAGCGCATTGGCTGGACTCGACTACTTTGTTCCCAATGAGAGCGAGGCTGAGACGATCACCGGTATGCCTGTCCGGACGCTGGAAGACGCGAAACAATGCGCGGCCAAGTTGCTCTCCGGCGGGATAGAACGAGTAATTCTGACGCTGGGTGCGAACGGTTCGCTGCTGGCCAGCCGGGAAGCGATGGAGCACATCCCTGCGTTCAGCGTGAAAAGCATTGACAGTACCGGCGCCGGTGATGCCTTTATCGGAAGCTTCGCCGTGTTCCTTGGCGAAGGCCTTCCCGAGCGAGAGGCAGTGCGCCGGGCGAATCTCTACGCCGGGCTTTCCACCACCGGCGTCGGAACTCAAAAATCCTTCTACAGCCGGACGCGCTACGACACTGAGTGGTCCGCAAGAAAAACATCGTAGCCTGGACCTGAAGAGATTTCGCGAACATGGATTCAGCGGCGCCAATTTAGAGATTCAGACGATGAAGTCATCGTGACGTCTAAGAGCCTGAGTCCACTCCGAAAAAAGGTTCCGGTCTTTCTAGCGGCCTGGCTGCTGCTGTGTGGGATTCTGTCGGCGCAGCCGCCCAAAATCAAAGTTATTGCGGATCAGGATAGCGCCGGCCCGCAAGGCACGAACGTGCTTTCCCCGCTCATGCTATTGCCGCGCGCCGCAGATAGACTTGCTCGGAATTACGACCGTGAGCGGCGATCAGTGGATGAAACCGGCGACAGTGTTCGCGCTGTGGGCAAGCGAATTGGCCAAATGGACCGACGTCCGGTGATTGCCGGAGCGGAGATGCCGCTGTGCTGAACACGCCACGCGAACAGGAAGCGCGCGAGACTTTATACGGGTCTTATCGGATGGCATGGATCGTTTAACCCGATGCCCACGCAGACTTGGTGCCGCCCGGGGGCTTCCCGAAGGTGAAGCCTCGGCCAGGGCGAGCTGCGGATTTCATCATCGGCACGATTCGCGCCAGCCCGGGCGAGGTGGTTTTGTATTGCGCTGGCCCGCCCACCAACATCGCGCTCGCAATCCGGATGGATCCTGAGATCGTGCCTATGACAAAAAGCACGCGTCCGGCGGCCCTTTTGTGAACTACATAACAATTTCTTGTGTGGATTTCGTTCCTCCTGCGGGAACGTCCGTCTGGTCCATGATGGGGGATGAGTTGCTGGTCGCCTCCTTGGTCGATCCATCCATAATTACGAAATCGGGGACGAGGTATCTCGACGCGGAGATCTCCCCTGGGCCCAGCTACGGTCATACGGTTGTATGGAAAAAACCGGAAGACCTTCCCCAGTTTTTCTTCCATATAGCAGGCCGGGTGGGCCGGATCATACCAAATGGGCGGGGCATTTGACGCCGCCGGCGCAGTTGCCTCCGGCAACCGTTCAGTCGGAAGTGGAGAAGACCAAGTTCGAGAAGATCTTCGTCGATCTAATGAGTCACTGAGAGTATTCAATGCCGGCCCGAACCTGCGACCAAATCGCTGTTGCAGGATCTGCGAATGACTTCAAGTTTGGTTGCGCCAATCTTCTGATCTTCACGAAATCTTCACGAAATCTCTTGACTGTCTTCTTTGTGCAGGTATATGGTCGGCAATTGTTTTTTTATGCAGGTATTGCGACAGCAAGTCGAAGCATTCGCTCAACGTGAAAGACGATTTCCGCTGTTCAGTAACACCACAGACCCGGGGGGGATCTACAATGGCAGAACGCGCTCGTCTCGCGTTTTCGTTTTCGCTAATTCTGTTCCTATGCCCTTTGCTTATTGGGCAGACCACCGGTAGCATCTCAGGCACCGTCACTGACAAAACAGGCTCCGTAATTTCGGGTGCGAGCGTAACCAGTACCTCGCAGGCAACCGGGGTTGTTCGCGAGGCGAAAACGGACAGCTCAGGCCATTACGTATTGACCCTTCTGCCTGTGTCGATTTACACGATTGCCGTGGAGTCGCAGGGCTTTCAGACGTCGCAGCAAAAAGGCGTAAAGCTGCAGACCGACGAGCAATTGGAAGTAAACTTCACCCTCGTTCCCGGCAATGTCACGGAAAAAGTCGAAGTGAGCGCGACCGAGCTGGCCGTAGAAACGACCACTCCAAGCCTAGGCCAGGTCATCACTTCTCAGCAGGTGGCCGAGCTACCGCTGAATGGCCGCGACTTCGTACAGTTGGCCACCTTGGCCCCCGGCACCGTCCAGGAAACCAACCCAAACAGCTTCTTCAACGGCGGTCCGAGCAGCGAAGTATCGGCCCGGGGATCGTTTTCTCTTTCGGTTGGCGGGTCCCGTGCGAGCAGCACCGACTGGCTGCTGGATGGGAATGACAACAACGAGCTCACAGCCGGTGGAATCGCGATATTGCCTTCCATCGATGCGATCCAGGAATTTAAAGTTCTCACCTACAACTACTCCGCTGAGTACGGTACCCGCGCGGGTCCGACGGTGCTGGTCACAACGAAATCGGGAACGAATCGGATTCACGGATCTCTCTTCGAGTTCTTCCGCAACACCGATCTCGATGCCCGCAGTTATTTCGCCTCGTCCAGAGAACAATTCAATTTGAACCAGTTCGGCGGCGCGGTCGGCGGCGCGATCAAGAAAGACAAGACCTTCTTCTTCCTCGACTATCAGGCCAAACGGCAGCGGCACGGAACTCCCTATGTTGGATTGGTTCCGACAGCGGCCTATCGAACCGGAGACTACACGCTTGATCCTTACGGAAATCCCAACGCTACACAAATCAACAACCCTTATTTTGCAACTCCGCTGCAGTGCGACGGCGCGGGCAACCCGCTTCCGGCGGCCGCCGATGGATCTCAGGCGACCGGCACCAACTGCAATAAATTTCCGTCCAACATGATCGATCCCATCGGCCAGGCGATGATCAATCTCTTCCCCTTGCCGAATGCTTCAAATCCTGGAGCCGGGTACAACTATGCCGATGTGCCGGTTAGAAAGTTGAACGAAGGCGAGTTTGATATTCGCCTAGATCACAACTTCTCCAACAAAGACGCGACGTTTGCCCGTTTCAGCTACGATCAGGCAGCCTCGTTCATTCCTGGCGGTGCACCAGGCTTTGCCGAACAGAATGCCTTCGCGAGTACGCAAAATATTGACAACCATGGACGCAACGTAGCTATCTCAGAAACCCACATATTCTCCGATCGCACCATCAACCAGTTCCAGGTCGGTTTTAATCGCATTTTCAACTACATTCTGTCGTATGGAAATGGCACTTGCGAAGGCGCGAAGCTAGGTATTCAAGGTTCAGATTTGGGTGCTGCCTGCGACAGTCTCACGGGATTGCCCGCGAGTCTGAATCAGTCCACCAAGGTTTGCATGAGCTGCGGTTTCACTTCTACCCAGTTGTTCGGCGGCTATTACAACCTGGGAGACCGCGGTTTCGCGCCATTTCAGGGCGGCACCAACGTTTTCTCGGTCTCCGATTCGTGGCACACCACTCGCGGCAACCATGCCCTCAGTATTGGCGGCGGAATACGAGCCAACCAGATGAACGTCGTGACCAACGGCTTTCAGGATGGGTACTTCCTGCTGTTTGGTAGCTACACTGGAGACGCTTCCGCTGACCTGCTCGTAGGACAGGTTGGGGGCGCGATCCACGACCAGACTTTTAAAGGCGCAACCACTGGCCGCCGCTGGAAATTATTTCGTCCGTATGCCCAGGACGACTGGCGCATCACGAAGAATCTCACGGCAAACATCGGACTGGCTTGGGCCTTTGTCACTCCCATCGTCGAAGCCGAAAATCGGCAGGCCAACTTCGACTTTCAGACCGGGCAATTTCT
>Ga0187859_10000583_pt1 | contig 24322 bp, 15 predicted proteins | sample June2016WEW_10_1_2_FD_133019 | JGI IMG/M metagenome (GOLD analysis project Ga0187859, IMG submission 133019) | Peatland microbial communities from SPRUCE experiment site at the Marcell Experimental Forest, Minnesota, USA - June2016WEW_10_10 | ecosystem: Environmental > Terrestrial > Soil >...
AAGTTGAGCGTGCGGATTTTCGCGTTGTGGCTGGGTGGCACAACCGTTCAGTCCACGCGCGAGGCTCTAAGCCATATCGCTGTGCAGCCGAAACCCCCGGCATCGTTCGATGGCCTGCTGCTTTCCGGCGGCGTAAAGATATTCATGGATGGCAGCGGCGGCGGGCGCACGGCGTGGATGTATCAGGACTGGAACAAGAACTCCACCGGTAAGGACACTGGCAATGCCGGCTATCCAAACACAAATCCGGAAGTTTATCGTGAAATGGTTCGGATGATTCATAACGCAGGCGTTCACGTCAGCACGCATGCCATTGGCGACCGCGCCATCGATTGGGTGGTGGACACTTATGCCCAGGTGCTGCAGGAAAAACCGGTGAAGGGGCTGCGTCACGGAATCATTCACTGCAACACTCCCACCGATCACGCCATCGAAACGATGGCCCGTTTGCAGAAAGAGTACGATGCGGGATATCCGGAGCTGCAAGCCCCGTTCACATGGTGGATCGGCGACAATTATGCCGGCAATCTTGGTCCTGACCGGGCGCGGCGATTGATACCGCTGAAGACTTTCCTCGCGAAGGGGATTTTGTGGGGCGGGGGATCGGACTATCCAGTCACGCCTTATCCCGCGCGTTACGGAATCTGGGCGTCCATCGAGCGCAAGACGCTGAAAGGCGTTTACGGGGCGCAGCCGTTCGGGACCGCGGAGTCCGTGGATGTTCACGTCGCTCTTCGGTCGTATACGGCTTGGGCCGCGCGCCAGTTGTTTCTCGAAGACAAGGTTGGTTCCATCGAGCCTGGCAAGGATGCCGACATTGCGGTGTGGGATCGTGACCTCTACACAATGCCGTCCGATGAGATTCAAAACCTGAAATGCGAGATGACGCTGTTGCGCGGGCGCATTGTGCATAAGGCGGCCGGCACGCCGGTTACGGTGCAGTAGGTGAGCATGAAAAAGCTACAGATCCTGATTGGCGTTTCCATTTTGGCTAGTGCGGAACCGCCACCGAAGCCCGGCGACGTGACTCAGGCGAGAGTAATGGCGGAGGCGTCCACCGGGACGAATTGGCTGGTAGGTGGCCGCGATTTCAATGAGCAGCATTTCAGCCCGCTCACGCAAGTGACCGACCAGAATATCGGAAAGCTGGGGCTGGCATGGGCCACCGATATCGAGAGCCCGATGGGACTCGCGACAGAACCGATTGTCGTGGATGGCGTCATCTATCTGAGCTTGCCGCAATCGCGCGTTTACGCTGTGGATGCAGCTTCGGGAAAAGTGCTGTGGAGATTCGATCCAAAGGTGCGCTTGGATCGGATGCGGAATTCGTGGTCGGCGCGCTCGAATCGCGGCTTGGCGGTTTGGGCGGGCAAGGTGTACGTTGGCACTGGCGATTGCCGTCTGGTGGCTATTGCTGCTGCGTCGGGAGAAGAAGCCTGGGAGTCGCCAGTATGCGACGGAAACCAAACCGGAATCACGGGCGCGCCGCATGTTGCCAAGGGAAAGGTGTTCATCGGCTATAACGGCTCCGACATCGGCGTGCGCGGATCGGTGGTGGCCTTCGATGCAGAGACAGGCAAGCAGGCCTGGCGATTCTGGACGGTTCCCGGAAATCCAGCCCTTGGGTTCGAATCGAAAATACTCGAGCTGGCCGCGAAGACTTGGTCCGGCGACAAATGGTGGGAGGTGGGGGGCGGCGACGTGTGGGACCCGATCACGTATGACCCCGTCACTGGATTTTTGATTTTCGGAACGGCCGGCGCCACGCCCGAGGTTCTGTTCGGCGACAAGGCCGACATGAAAGTGGGTGGCGACCGGCTCTTTGCCGGATGCATCGTTGCGGTAGACGCGGATACCGGAGAATACCGTTGGCATTTCCAGACCAGTACGCGAAACTTCCACAACGAGAACATGCACATCCTGCTGGCCGATATCGATATCGGCGGTGAGAAACGACATGTCGTAATGACGGCGCCGAAGAACGGGTTCTTCTATGTGCTGGGCGCGCGCGACGGCAGCATCTGGGCAGGGAAGCCGATCGCTAAGGTGAGTTGGACGAACGCCGTTGACGTTATGCATGGGCGGCCTGCGGAAATCCCAGTGGCGGCGGACGGACATTTGCCACTGAGCGGCGGCCACAACTGGTGGCCCATGAGTTTCAGCCCTCTCACGGGTCTGGTTTATATCCCAATCCACGATGTGAAGGCGCACACGCTGGCTCCCAATGAATTTCCCGAAGAAGGAAAGCTTGTGGCGTGGGACCCGGTGAGTGAATCCGCGCGTTGGGTTGTGGAACAGCCCATTGCTACTAACAGCGGCGTTCTTTCCACTGCCGGGAATTTGGTTTTTCAAGGCGAAGGGACCGGCGAATTTGCGGCGTACACCGCGGATGGGGGAAGAAAACTCTGGTCCATCAGTACGGGTTCGGCTATCCATTCTGTGCCGGTGACGTTCACGGTGGAGGGTGAGCAGTACTTTCTGGTGCCAGTGGGCTGGGGATCGGCCTCGAGATTATTCGCTACAGGAAGCTCCATGGCAACTCCGCTAGCCAAGCGCGGACCAGCACGACTGCTGGCCTTTAAATTAGGCGCCACCACGCCTTTCCCCACTGTCGCGGCCAGGGTTCCACCGGTGCCGAGGCCTCCCGATCAGACCTTCAGCAAGGAAGTGATCAAAGCGGGTGAGGCTCTTTATTCGAAGCACATTTGCTTTGACTGCCACGCGCCGCACGCCGATGGAAGCGGCGCTTGGACCGAGGACGGCGCAATTCCCGATTTACGTTACATGCCCGCGGAATCGCATCGCCAATGGTACGAGATCGTTCTGGCCGGCAGCCATCGCAAATACGGGATGCCCGGTTTCGGCACGCCTCCGGGGTATCCGATTGTGAATCGGAAGATGAGCCGTGAGGAGGCCGATGCAATTCATGCATACATTATCGACCTGTCGTGGCAGGCGTACAACGAGGATCAGAAACGGTTACCTGCTAAATAAGGCATGTGGCGCACGCACTCCTGCGTGCAGCGTTCACACTCGTGTGAACGCCAGGTGTTCGCAAGAGTGCGAACACGGCACGCAAGGTGCGTGCGCCACAAGTTGCGGTTCACTGCGGCCTAGTGTTCGGGCAGCTTCTTGGTCCCTGCCAACTCTTGCGCGGTGTCGGAAATGTTGGCGGCCGCTAAATCGTCGAAGAATCCCCATTTCCCGTATTGTGACTTGAGATTGGGCAAAATGGTCTGGACAAGAGCATCGCCGGACTTGCCCTTGGCCTGCTGGCCACGAACGGCGGCGCGCAAATCCACGAGATATTTCTTGAACGTCGCGATGTCCGCTGCGTTCGCGACGCCACCATGGCCCGGAACCCAAGTGGACGCTCCGTAGTCAGTTTGCATCGCGTCCAACGTTTTGATCCAGGCTGGAGTGGAAGCGTCAATCAGGTTCGGAATGTGATCCTTCCATAGCAGGTCGCCGCAGAACACCACTTTCGCGTCAGGTACCGAAACAACGGAATCGCCACCGGTGTGACCGGGATAATATCGAACGTTCACATGACGCGATCCCAAATAAAGATCGACGCTGCTGTCGTAAACGATGTTAGGCAGAGCGATGGATTGAACGCGCGCCTTCTTTTCTGGCGTCACCGGAGGGTCAATCATCTTGATATTTTCGGTGCGTATCCAGGGGCGTGCGTTCTTGTGCGAAATGATCACCGCGCCCGCGGCGGCAAATACGTCGTTGCCGTTTACGTGGTCCAGATGGTAATGCGTGTTGACCACGAAGCGTATCGGCAGGTTCGTGATTTTTCGAATGGCGGCCAGCAGGTCCGCCGCCGGCTCCGGATCTTGAAACGTATCGATCACCACTACACCGTCGTCGCCCACCACGAATCCCGCGTTACCGCCGGCCTTCCCTTCGTCATTCACGATCGCGGCCCACACGCCGTCGCCGATCTTTTGCAATACAAAATCGCTCGGCGCCGCACTCGTGCGCGAACAGGCCATGATTCCGAGCAAGAGCAATGCAATCCAACGGCATGCCATCACGACAGGCTATCATGCTTTTCATATGACGACTTCGGCCAGCCGCGACATTCATTCGATTCACCCCTACACGAATCTCAAGTTGCACGAGACGCAAGGGCCGCTCGTGATCACCGAGGGCGACGGCGTTTTCGTCCGCGACGAGAATGGCAAAACCTATCTCGAAGCTCTTTCCGGGCTGTGGTGCGTCAGCCTGGGCTTTTCCGAGCGGCGTCTGGCGGAAGCCGCGTACCGCCAGATGCTCAAGCTGCCCTACTATCACACCTTCGCCCACAAAGCGCACGATGTCGGCATCGAGCTGGCTGAGAAGCTGCTGAGCATCGCCCCCGTTCCCATGTCGAAAGTATTTTTCGTGAACTCGGGATCAGAAGCCAACGACACCGTAGTCAAACTGGTCTGGTATTACAACAATGCACTAGGACGGCCGGCGAAGAAGAAAATTATCAGCCGTACTAAGGCGTATCACGGCGTGACCGTAGCCAGCGCAAGCCTCACCGGATTGGCGAACAACCACCGCGATTTCGATTTGCCGATCGCTAATATTCTGCATGTGGAGTGCCCGCATTGGTATCGATTTGGACAGCCAGGTGAAAGCGAGGAGGCCTTCGCGACGCGGATGGCCAATTCCTTAGAGCAGCGCATCCTGAGCGAGGGTCCCGACACGGTTGCAGCCATGATCGTGGAACCGATTATGGGCGCAGGTGGCGTGCTGCTTCCGCCCGCGACGTATTTCGAGAAGATCCAGGCGGTGCTCAAGAAATATGACGTGATGCTGATCGCCGACGAAGTGATCTGCGGCTTCGGACGAACGGGCAATATGTGGGGCACTGAGACCTATGGGTTGAGGCCGGACATGATTACCTGCGCCAAAGCCCTCTCATCGGGCTATCTGCCGATCGGGGCCGTGATGGTGTCAGAAGAAATCTACGGCGCGCTCAGCCGCCAGTCCGAAAAGATCGGTGTCTTCAGTCACGGGTTCACGTATAGCGGGCATCCTGTGACTTCTGCGGTGGCGCTCGAAACGCTAAAGATCTACGAGGAGCGGGACCTGGTCGCGCACGTACGCAAGATGGCGCCGCGGATGCAAGCCAGCCTTCAACACTTCGCGGACCATCCGCTGGTGGGCGAAGCTCGCGGGATCGGATTGATCGGAGCTCTCGAGTTGGTGGCCGATAAAACTAGCAAGGCTTCTTTCGATCCCAAAGCCAACGTGGGCGGGTTCTTGGCCAGCCGTGCCCATCACCACGGCATCATCATTCGCTCTCTGGGGGACAACATCGCGTTTTCTCCGCCGCTCATTATCAATGAGGCGGAAATCGATCTGATGTTCGAACGGTTCGAGCGCGCCCTTGACGACACGCTCGAGATGGTGCGCGAACGCGGGTTGATCGGTTAAAACACGATACGGCCGGTTAACTGAATCTGCCGTGGCCCTCCAGCCTCGGCGGATTGCATAGCCGTGATCGCACCAAATGCAGGAACGTCAACGTTCAAGTTGGCGGGAGGCTGATAGTTCGGGTGATTGGTCAGGTTTGCAACTTGCGCACCAATTTCCATGCGAGCTCGCTCGGTGATTTTGAAGCGTTTAATCAGAGACGAAGAGAGAACCTTCTGACCAGGCCCCGTCACGTCGCCTTGGCTAGCGTCCCCGAAGCGGCCAATATTGTTGCCCGGGTCAGCAAAAGCGGCTGGATTGATCCACTGTGCGATGGACTGGCCAGCGTAGGGGTTCACGCCAGGAACGGTGTCGGCACGACCGCCATTTCCAAAATTACAGGGGCAGAAATTATAGCCGGTACCTGAGGGATCCGAACTTGTTGTCACGGTTAGAAATGGCCCGGTCTGGAGAAGAAGGATGCCGCTCAATTCCCATCCCCCGAACAACGCGTCCACAAAACGATTCGCGTTATTCAGGAATTTCCGGCCCTTGCCGAACGGCAACTCGTACAGGAAGGTGGCCAGGAAACGTTGCCTGCGAGTGAAGCCGGTATTGCCGTAGTCGAGTCCGGGCTGTTGAGGATCACTGAGCAAACCGCCTCCGAATTCGTTGACGGTGGTCTGGGCGCTAGCACCTGTACCAGTTCCATTAATATTGGTAAGGTTCTTCGAAAACGCGTAGCTAACCTCCAGTTGAAGGCTGCTGCTATGCTTCCGGAGCGAAACGGTTCCGGAATTGAAGTTGGTGAAACCCAGATTGGTCTGGTAGGAAATCGCATACATCTGCGGGAACGGAGCGCTCGACGCCAGAGTGTTGTAACCCACCGTGTTGGGGGGAATTTGGTTCAGGTTTATATCAGTGGGAAGGTTGGTTCCATGATTGCCATCGTAGGCCAGACGCAGCCCATACCCCTTACCCAGGTCTCGCTCTACGGTGAGGTCCCATTCCTGAACCACGGGATCCTTGTAGTGAATGTCTGTCGCTAAATCGAACCACTGCGTCCCAGGTAGAGCGATGTTCGACGGGAAGGAATAGGGCTCTTTGAGCGTGGGCAGGCCGTTACTGCCGATCGAGTTTGAAAATCCTCCGACGTCACTGGCCTCAACCGACCAACCGTCGATTGCCGAAAGAGAAAGTGGCGCTTCGATAAATCGTCCATATCCTCCCCGAAGCACGGTCTTGTTGTCGAAAATACGCCAGGCGAATCCAATTCGAGGAGCGAAGTCCGTTTTCGAGGAATTACGCAAGCCCACTGGGATCCCTGCTTGAGCAGCCGTCAGGATGGGTGTGGGTGCGATGGACTGAGCGAACCCTGGATTGACCAGCCCAAGAGACGCCTGTATGGGAACGATCACCGCGCCATGAACAACCACGCCGTTTTGGACGCTGTTGTAGTCCGGATCGAAATTAGCGAGATTGTTGTTGTAGTCCCGGAAGACGGGATGGTATTCGTATCGCAGGCCATAGTTCAGAGTGAACGACGGTGAAACCTTAAAATCGTCCTGCACGAAAAATGCGTAGTGATTGGCCCACGAGTTGGTGGTCGGGTTAAGAACTGTGGAGACGACCGTAGAATCGGGGTAGCCAAGCAGCATGCCCGCAATCGGCGCCGCGGTCCCGGTGCCCAGCCAGGGGACTCCGGCTGCGGTGGCCGTTTCACCGTTGAAACTATATTGTCCCAGACGATAGTTTAGAAACACGTTAGTGAAAAGCGCGGTGAGATGACGAAAATCTCCGCCCGTTTTTATCGTGTGTTTCCCCTTGGTGTACGTGAGAGTATCGGAAAACTGCACGGTGCCCTGCTCCGGGTTAATGTCGGCGTTGGGTGAGGGAACGCCCATGAAACCGGTCAAGAATATATTCGGAATAGTTTGGATCGAGGGAAGAGCTTCGGGGAAGCCGTTGGGCGGGCCGGTTAATCCCAGTTCATTCGCGACCGCTTGAGTCTGGAGAGAGAAGGTTGTGTTGGTGCGAGACCTGGTGAACCCACCGCGAGCCTCGTTGACGAGACTCGACGAGACAATCCAGTTATAGCCGACGGTTAGCGCGTTGTCGATTTCAGGCTGAGAGGTTTCCCCGACTAATGGGGAAGCCGGGCTCCCATTGCCTCCAGGGGCGTTGGTCACGCGCCGGTTTTTATAAGTATATCGAGCAAACAGCATGTGCTTGGCGCTGATAAGTTCGTCGATCCGCCCATCAAATTGGGCGCTCAGGATCGGAATCTGATAAGTCGCGAGGTAGTTGTTGGCCACGGCGCCGGGGGGCCCGTAGTTCGGCAGCGGATAGAAAGCATTCAACGCCGCCAGTGCCCAGGGATTGAGCAGGCTCTTGGGAATAATATTCCCGGGATAGCCGGTCAATGCGTTAGCGCTTCCGCCGTTTTCGGCCAGCAGATACTCTGAGAGATCGCCGGTTCGCATAGCCGCCGTGGGCGTGCTCAAGATCGCGGTCAGTCCCTTCGGGAGGGAAAGCCTTTCAAAACTTCCGAAAAAGAAAGTCTTGTCATGCCCGTTGTATATCTTCGGGAGCACAACCGGGCCGCCGAGGTAGAGACCGTAGTCATTCAGCTTAATGATTGGAGTGGTATGGGCGAATGTGTCCGCGGCATTGAAGTCGTTGTTTTGAAGATTCTCGAATGCGCCCCCATGCAAAGTATTCGTTCCCGACTTGGAAACGGTGGTTACGTCGGCCACCCCGCCATACTCGGCCGGATTCAGATTTTCGCTGATTCGAATCTCTTCGATCGCATTGAAGGAAGGGAACAGCTCCGTGAGCGGCCCGGCTGTTGCGCCTGGTCCTACTGAGCTGATTCCGTCGATACTGAAAGAGAGCTGCGAGGTGGTAGCTCCGGCGACGGTAATGTTGTTGTTGCTGTCGATTTGAACGCCTGGTTGCGCCGTGAGGGTGGAGAAAGCGCTAGTGGAACCAGTGGAACGGCTGCCGATCGCAACCGGAAGATTCGTTAACTCCAGACTCCCCTTGGTATAGGCGACGCTGGAGGTCTCAGTTTGCAGGACGGACGCGGCCTCTACGGTAACGACGGTCGCTTGGCTTGCAACTTTCAAGTCCGCGTCGAAGCGCTTGGTGTCGCGCGCGCTCATATCGATGGAAGTGAATTCAACCGTCTCAAAGCCTGGAGCCGTCACTTTGACCTGGTACGTTCCGGTATCCACGTTGACGAATTGATACCCACCGGCATCGTTCGTGGACGCCTTTCGGACCGCGTTGGTCCCAACGTTGAGAAGTTCGACGGAGGCCTTCGGAACAGCGCTGCCCGACGGATCCTTCACGGTTCCGAGTATCGTGCCGTAGGTTGACTGCGCGTAAACCAGGGAGTTCAGCGTGAGTACACAAAAAACCGCGGCGACAACGCTGAACACAAATCGAGCGACGCGACCCTCGTTGCGAGAGTAAAAAGACATAACGGCCCCTCCTTGCGAATTGTTTTATTGCGCTTGCAAAAACGGTTGGAAATCGCAGACTGTTAGCGTATGCCCCGCGACCCCTTCCCCATTCAACAAAGAATTAGAACCAACGTGGGTCAAAAGAAAAGTAGAGTTAGTGTAACCAACTAGCAACACACTGTCAATGGGGAATTTCGCGCACCGGAACCCCTGCCGATTGAACGTTTGCGCTGGACCGCACGGCGAAACCGGGCTATACTCGCCTTCATGAGGTGTGCCATGCTCACTCGAACTGCCGTTGCACTGGCTTTTGCGATCCTGCCTGCCTGGTGTGGTGATTGGAGCCCCAAGCTAGCCGAACAGTATCTGGAGTCGCGTCAACAGGCGTGGGTAGCCTGGCCGACGGCGATGGCGTCGGGTGTCGCTTGCGTTTCGTGCCATACGGGCCTGCCTTACTTGCTGGCGCGGCCTGCATTGCGGCGCACACTCGGCGAAAGTGGCCCTTCGCTCTACGAAGGTGTGCTGGTAGCCAGCATGCGCGCCACTGTGATTAGGACGGATGCGAACGATCTGTTTCATGGACTGAAAGGGCCGATCGTCGATCAAGTGTACGGCGCGCAGGTGGTGCTCTCGGCGCTGGTGCTCGCCATGGACGACGCGCAGCGCGGCCGCATGAGCCCGGAAGCCGAAACGTCGTTCAAGCGCATGTGGTCCCTGCAGGTTCACGACGGCGACGATAAGGGCGCCTGGCAGTGGTCGGATTTCGATCTGGATCCCTGGGAGACCAAAGACGCGGTGTATTATGGCGCGGCACTGGGCGCGCTGGCAACGGGTATTGCGCCGGACGGCTATCAGGCGCGGCCCGAGATTCGCGAAAATATCGCCGCAATGAAGGCCTACTTGCACAATGGCCTGAAGAACCAGCCACTGCACAATCGCCTGTTCCTCCTGATGGCGTCAGCGAAAATGCGCGACCTGCTGCCGGAGGCGGATAAGCAGGCGATTCTGGATGAGGTGTGGAAGAAGCAGCAGGCGGATGGCGGTTGGACGCTCGAATCGTTGGGCCAGTGGAAAAAGCGCGACCAAGCCCCCCGCGCCAGTGGTTCCAACAGCTACGCCACGGCAGTGGTTGCCTACGCAGTGGAGCAAGTGGGCGCTGGGCATTCCGAAGCTGCGTTGGCGCGAGGCTTGGCGTGGCTGAAGACGCATCAGGACCCGGCGTCCGGCCGTTGGTCCGCGGATTCGATGAACCATCCGCATGACTCTGGATCGATGCCGGCGCTGTTCATGAGCGACGCGGCCACGGGCTATGCCACTGCGGCCCTGCTGGCGTCCGAGCGGTCCGTGCCTCATCAGCATGGACGGCCAACGGCCAAGGTCAGCGAAGTGCGTGCAGCTCGAAATCCTTAAGCTGGTAACGGAACTCTCCGTGGGATTTAAGACGGGTGTCGCACCAGTCGATCCCTTGCTGGATTGAGTCCAATTCCGTGCGCCACCACGGTCCATTACCGCTTGATGTGTAAAACTCGCGGCAGAGCGCGAGATGCCGCCTGAACCCTGCAGTCAGTCGCGCTTGGTAATGCGCCAGAATGCCGTCGACCGGCCCGTCGTTGGCCACTGCGCGAATTACTGCCGAGGCCAGGATCGCCTCGCGAACGGCGTGCGCGGTCCCATCGCCGCAGAGTGGATCGAATGCCATGGCCGCGGTACCGCAGGCTAGCCAACGATCGCCCGAAAGAGGCGAGACTATTCTCGGATAGGCTGGAAACTGGCCGGCGCTAGTCTGGGCTTCTGCAATCTGCTCCTGAATTATGCCACTCTCTGACAAGAGCGCGGCCGGTGTGCTGCCTACGGCGAGTAGCCAAGCAGATCCAGGGGCGTTTGGGATCACGAACAGCCACCCGTTTTCGAGCGATTCTATCCAGCAAGTTTCGGCCGCCGAGGCGTCCTTCAGTCTGACCGCGATCGCGGATGCCATGCGCGAGCCGAATGGATGCTCCTCGGCGGGAGCTGGGAGCGGACGCGAGGCGAAGATGGTCCAAGCCGGTGCGGAATCTGAAGGCGTCAGACTCGGCAATAGTTCCTTGAGCAGGATCGCTTCGGGAACAACTACCGCGGAATGATCCAGCGCGAGCGGCGTTGAATCCGGCCCCCACGCCACCATTCGCCTCCGGATGTGAGGCGCATCACGAAACAGATCGGCGCGGTCGAAGATGTCCCGGATCAATGCGAGCGCGTGATCGCTCAGCATGATCGCCGGAAGTCGGGGGCGATCTACCGGCTCAAGCGTCACTTCATGGCCAGCTTTAGAGAGCAGGTAGGCGCAACAATAAGCGGCGACACCGTCTCCTCGGATGATTATTCGGGTGACACCGCTCGTGGTGGCGCTCCGTTGAAGGCGGGCCGTGGCGCACGCACTCTTGCGTGCCGCATCGACACTCGTGTCGATGTCCGCCCAACGCCGAGACGAGTCTCGGCGCAGCACGCAAGAGTGCGTGCGCCACGGCGTCTACATGACCTTTGGTGGGCCAGCGGGCCCATGGGCACTCCCTTCCGGTCGCGGCTCGGTAACGACAACTCAAACGCATCTTTCCGAGCCGCGACCGGAAGGGAGCGTAACACCTGCTACGGCGTAACCACGATGCCCGCGTACGTCACGTCCACGTTCAGATTCCAGGTTTTCTCGTACTTCAACGTCGCCGCATCGTACACCTCGATATCAAACCCGGCGCCGTAAATGTACAGTTTCTTTCCGTCCGTCGAGATACCGAGGGTGAAGCGGGTCCGGCAAGGAACCTCCGCCGTCTGGGTGATTTTATCCGTGCTCAGATCAAACGCCCAAAACTCGCAGCGTTTGTTTCCATGCACCCCGTTGGCAACCACCGTATAAGCCCACTTCTTGTCGGGCGTCATTTGCAGGCCGGCGATGCCGCCCGGGACAGGGCCGATCGGATTGAAGTCCATTTGCCGGGTGTTCAAATTGAAGCGCGCGAGGCCGAACACTTTGCTGTGAACCACGGGATCTTCCGAGTTGAAGATGGCAATATGTTGCCCAGGTTCGTTGATCAGATCGAGATCGCCGCCGAAGTGAACGTGCTCCATGCCGGGAAAGTTAGGCTTCGCGAGTTCGATTTTGTCTACGATCTTGAAGTCGTCGGCTTGGAGTACGGTAATATGCTCGCCGAACTGATATAACAGTTTCCCGTCCGGGGAAACTTCAATGGCCGCGCGTCCGTAGTCAATATCGTTGTCGCTTTGCTCCTCCTTGCCCACCTCGGCCGTTTTGACGATCTTCTGCTGTTCGAGATCGATGACGGTGTATTTCGGCTTCCCGACCTCGTAGTGATCGGAGAACTTTTCAATCTTCTTGCTCACCGTGTAGAACAGCTTGCCCTGCGGATCGGGAGTGCCGTCCCAGAAGCGAAATTGCTTGGTGGGAGTATTGAGCACAAAGTGATTGATGACCTTGTGCGTGGCGACGTCGATCACTTCAATGCCGTTGTGATCGATGGTGCCGACATAGATCCGTTTGCGATCCGGCGACAGGCGGATCGACATCGGAGTGCCCGTTACCAGCGGAATGCGGTCAACAATTTCGCCCTTGGCTTCGTCGAAAACCAGGACCGAGGCCGGATAGGCCGGCAGATAAAGCGTGCCCGCGCTCACAAGGGTTGCGGCAGCGGCGATTAACGGAAGTAGTCTCTTCATGGTCTATGGGAAAACTAGATCCAGATTGCGCCAGTCTTTGGTGGCCGACGCGCATTTGCTGGTCCAGTCCGGTGAGTTGTTGAGATGATCCGGCACTTGCGCCGGCCAGTAACAACTCACAAAGCAGTCGTAAATATCGCGCTCCACAGGTTGGCAAAGTCCCGCTGTGCCGCCGGCGGCGTCCACTTCCCAGCCTGGTGTGAACATCAGCGAGCAGGCCATGGGGACGTGGGGACGCGGCTGCGCGGGAGGACTCTGCAGCGCGACTACATCGTCATCCTTGCGCGAAACGACGTAGTTGTCGATACGTGCCGCTTTCTTATTCAAGGGGCGCATGTGTCTCATGAGGATGCTTTCCTTTCAGCGAACTGTTCGAGAAAGCCCGGATTTCTGGCGGCGATGGCGCCGTAGATTTCCAGGCAAGTGTTGGTCCAGTCCCGGATCCAATCGCAATAGTGAAGATTAGGATGGCCGGTATCTCCGTAACGGACGAATGCTTCGTGATGGCACCCGCCGGCGCAAAGCGGGCGCGCCCAGCAGGTGTGGCAATCGTATTTAGAATCGATGTGGCCGCGCTTTAGAAAATCGGCCTGCTTCTCGCGATTGATGCCGGTTGAAATGTGTCCGAGCGCGTGTACGTCGGAATCGACGAACCGATGACAGGGCGCGATATCGCCGGAGGGTCCGACTCCTAGGAGGCCCAGGCCTGCGCCGCAGGGATGCGATTTGTTCACACCCTGACAGAGTTCGGCCAGCGTATCGCTGACATTCGAGAATCCGTGCGCTTCGCCGCGCAACGCGAATTCTAGATACTCATCCGCGAGAACGTGAAACTGTTCCAATACGCCGTCCATGCCGCGCTGGTTAATGGCATACAACTGATTCGGCGATGTAGTTACGGGGGCGAAACCCACTTCGTGGAATCCCAGGTCCTGCTTCAAGTGCCGGAAAATCTTGACTACATCGGTGACCCCCGACGTCAACGTCACGCGCGCGGCAATCGGCCTGGTGCGGTGGTTTTGAATCAACTCGCGCACCTTGGGCGCGATGATGTCGTAACTTCCGCGGCCATTGGCGAAGACGCGCAGCTTGTCGTGCATTTCCTTATTCCCGTCCATGCTGACGGTGACGCCGATGCGATTTGTCGAAAGAAACTCAATGATCGCAGGCGTCAGCAGCGTGGCGTTGGTGGTTAAACTGAAATCGATATGACGCCCATTGTCGGCCGCTTGCCGATTCGCGTAGGTGACGACCTGCTTGAGCAGCGGAAAATTCATCAGCGTCTCGCCGCCGAAGAAAGTCACGTGAATCGATTTGCGGCCCGCCGATTGCTGCAGCAGAAAATCCACGGAAGCCTTCGCGGTTTCGAAGTCCATGAATTTCGGCTTACCCTCGGGCGTGGCCACTTTATCCGCGCCGAACTCGTAGCAGTATTGGCACGACAAGTTGCATTGGTTGGTAAGATTCAGCACCAGCGTTTGGAGCGGAAAATCGGCGGGTGGGCTTTGGACCGGCTCCGGAACATTTTTTCCGCTGGCGATAACGCTCGCGTGCGCCATCTCCACCACCAGCTCTTTTGCGTCATCCGCTTCTAAGCCGCGCGCGATCAGACCATCGATCAGTTGATCGCCAGTGAGCCGAGCTCCGGAAAGACAATCGATCAGCGCTCCCACAGCTTCGTCCACCTGGAAAATCGCGCCTGCAGGAACCAGATAGAGAAAACGTTGGCCGGCAGCTTCAAACGAATGAAACTCGCCTAGCCGATAAACAGGCGCTTCTGCTGTGGTAGCTGTCATTGGCCGCCAACTTCCGGCTGGTCCCAGTTCATGTATAGCGGAACCGTAACCACCAGGTACGATTTTCCCACCAATGGCTTACCATCCGCGCTCTTATCCGACTTCGAAGTGGCCACCACCCAGATGTCGCCATAATTGTTGCGCGAGAATTTGCGCTTGGGATTCGGCCCGTCGGAGGCCGGAGTGAAGAAGCCGGTGGGGCTGAGCGTGCCCACGAAATCCTTATCGTCGTCTCCGTAGACGGAATAAAACTCTTCCACGGACCAGTTCACGTCGACGGGGCCCAGTTCCACGTCGTCAGCCGTGTGCGGTTTGCCGTCCGCGCCACGCTGGTACCCGATGGCTTCGAATTGCTGGTAACCCTTCGGATGAGTTTGGCTTCCCAATCTGGCAAGAACCGATTCGGGAACCACTTTGATGTAGTCGACGCGATCATAAACGGCGATGGCGCTCTGCAGGACGGTGCGGCGGATAGCAATATCGCGCTTGCCCGGCACGGCGTCGGCTGCGACATCCACTTCAACTATCACGTCACTCGGAGTGTGCGAAACAATCCGGCGAACAGTGACGCCCGAACCTAAATCCAGATCGGCGGCTGTAATCTGGGCTGGCAGATTGTCCCCAATCAATCGCACGCGAACCGATGAGGAACCAGTTTTCAACGCCGATCGATCCACGCCCAGCACCGCGGGCTCGGAAGAAGCGCGTTGCAGCTTGACGTCGAAACCAAATTCCTGATACTGGCCCCAGAACCAGCGGCCTTCGGCCTGCGATTGATCGGGCGACACCCACATCACTTCGCGCATTTCGCTCGATAGATCGTCGGGCGCCGAGCCGGCCGGGCTGGTTCCCTTCGATCGTCCACGCCAGGAATAACCGGCATAGACCAAGCTGTGCCCGGAGCGGACCAGCGTGGATCCGTCCTTCACGGAGACCAGCTTCACGCGCGTGGTGAACTCGTCGTCGGCGCCGCCGGGCTCAACTTCCAGTTCTCCGTAATACTTCCCGTGCCCGTTTATATTGGCGCTCACCAGCCATCGGCCAGCCAACTTGGGCGCGCGCATACGGGCCCGCCAGGCTGCCCATTCCGGAGTGTGCAGCGGCGCGGTTTTGCCCAAATAAGCCAATGCCTCATCCACCGGCAATATGTCGCCCGGCTTTTCGTGGTCACCGAAACCACCTGCGTTGATGCCCAGCCGGAAAGCTTCGTCGGCCTGCGGATACAGAGCGACGTGCAAATTCGTGAGCAGTTTCCAATCCTCCGCCGAGCGCCGCCAGGAAAGCGGACGGGCCAACGGATGGCAATTCGCGCAGGCGCCGCGCAGAGTGTCGTTGGGAATAATGGTCTCATCCTGAATACGCTTCTCCGCCAAGTACATCACGGGCTTGGCTTCTTCCGGAGCCAATCCATGGTAGGTGCTGAGATATTTGATGATCGCTTTCGCTTCCGCCGGAGTAAGCGTCACGCCATTCAGCCGGATCATCCGCTTCACGGCTTCTTCCCATTGTTCCGGCGTTGCGCGCTCCCAGGAAATCCGCGAGAGATTTCCATGCGAGTCCTTGACATGACAGCCGCCACATTTTCCGAGCACCACCGGATCCGTCACCGGAATCCCCTCTTCGGGCGCGGACTTGGCCGCATCCGCCGCGGCTGGTTGGGCATTGCTCCAGCTCAATCCAAGCAAAAGCGCGGGCAGCACCAGCAAGGACGCACGCATCGTTTTCATATTAGTGGACTATGATACTCCTTTCCGGCCCGAATGGGAAGGCAGAACGGCGCAATGATACCCATCAACTATTTCGATAAGCGGGAACAGTTACTTCTGTTACGCTCAGGGAGTGGCGTGTCGCATGTCCTCACGCTAATCTTAAGAACTTAGCAGTTCCTTCCCGAGTGCTGACTAGATAGGGCCCCTCGTCAGCGGTCCCCAATTCAAAACTGGAGATCGTTCATGATTCAGATCAAATATGCATTGCTGGTATTGTCTCTTGTGCCGGCGCTTTTGGCCGCGCCGCACACTGGTGATCCTATAGTTTCCGCCTGCGTGAAGAGCGAGACCTTTGTGATGGGCGGCGTTCTGCTGTCGGGCGAACGAGCGGCTTCTCAGATATTTGAAAGCATCGGGGTGAAGCTCCGCTGGTCCTGCCAGGATACGGCGCGCAACACCATCCTCATCCGGCTGGCGGCACATGCACCCAGACATTTCCGAAAAGGGACGTTAGCATATGCCTTACCATTTGCACGCGAAGGAGTGCGCATCACGGCATTCTATGACCGTCTGGAACCTATTCTCGAAGAGCATCGCCTTTTTGCAGGTATCATCTTTGGACATGTACTGGCGCACGAGATTGGACATGTTTTGGAACGAGTGGATGCGCACGCCGCAGCCGGGCTGATGCGAGCGCGTTGGAGTGAGCAAGATTTTCTATCCATGAAGTTCAACGCTTTTGGCTTCGCGGCGGAAGATGCGCAATTTATCCGGGAGAGCGCGGAGCGGGACCTGCCGGTTGAGTGAACCGGCGCCCGCTCAGGTTACTCTAGAATCCAGACCCAATGGATACTCCTTTTCGTTTGGACGGACGCCGCGCCGTGGTCACCGGCGGCGCGAGTGGAATCGGTGAGGCAACCTGCCGCGTTTTGGCTGCGGCCGGTGCATCGGTGATTATCCTGGATATCGACGCTCCAAGCGCCAAATCGCTCGCTGACCAACTCCCGGGCGCTTCCGTATTGCATTGCGACATTACGGATGCGGCCTCGGTGAATGCGGCTTTCGCGTCGACCGCCGAAATGGACATCCTGGTGAACAACGCCGGGATCGGTCTGGTGGGGAATATTGAAGAAACTCCCACGGAGGATTTTGCCCGGTTGTTTCGCGTCAACGTGGAAGGCATGTACCTGGTCACGAAAGCTGCCATCGGAAAACTGGTTGCTGCAAAAGGCGTGATTGTGAATATCGGTTCTGTCGCCGGATTGGTGGGCATCAAGCGGCGCTTCGCATATTGCGCAACTAAAGGTGCGGTGGTGGCGATGTCGCGTCAACTGGCCGTGGATTACGCCGGGAAAGTGCGCGTCAATTGCCTGTGTCCGGGTACGGTGGATACGCCGTTCGTCGAAGCGTATCTGGAAAAATATCACAAGCACGAAAAGGAAAAAGTGCGTGCGGAGCTGAATCAGCGCCAGTTGGTGGGACGTTTGGGCCGGCCCGATGAGATCGCGCACGCCGTGCTGTATCTTTGTTCGCGCGAGGCGGAATTTGTGACTGGCTCGGCGATGATCATCGATGGCGGATGGACGGCCGCCTAGTGGCTCTCTCGCGGCACGCCCGCACCTCGGCAGCCCACCAGGAAATCTAAATCCGCTCCTTGATCCGATTGCATCACGTGATCGACGTACAGCCGCTGATAACCTCCATTAGCCACCGGCGGAGGCGGCGTCCATTGAGCGCGCCGCGCGGCCAGTTCGTCGTCCGGAACGCAAAGATCCAACCGGCGCGCCTCCACGTCGAGCGCGATCTCATCGCCATCGCGCACCAGCGCCAACGGACCACCAATCGCGGATTCCGGAGAAACATGCAGCACCACCGTGCCATAGGCCGTCCCGCTCATACGAGCGTCTGAGATCCTCACGATATCGGTAATCCCACGCTCCAGCAGCTTGCGCGGCAGCGGCATGTTGCCGACTTCGGGCATACCAGGGTAACCCCTGGGTCCCGCGCCCTTCAGCACCATCACTGAATTTTCGTCGATGTCCAGATCCGGAAGATCGGTCCGGGCTTTCAGATCTTCGATGCTTTCGAACACCACCACGCGCCCACGATGCTTCAACAAGCGCGCCGTCGCGGCACATGGTTTTATCACCGCGCCATTCGGAGCCAGATTGCCATGCAGCACCGCGATACCCGCGTGTTCCTTGATCGGTTCGCCAAGCGCATGAATGACTTTCCGGTTCCAGCACGGAGCATCGGCCGTATTTGCGCGCATGGTTTTGCCGTTGACCGTGAGCACGTCGTGGATCAAGTCGCCCAGCTCGCGCACCACGGCGGGGATGCCGCCGGCGTAGTAGAAATCCTCCATCAGGTATGGTCCTGAAGGCATCAAGTCCACCAGCAGCGGCAGCTCATGACCCAGCCGGTCGAAATCGTCCAGATGAAGCTTGACACCTACGCGGCCTGCGATGGCCAGCAGATGGATCACGGCGTTCGTGGATCCTCCGATCGCCGCATTCACGCGAATTGCGTTCTCAAAAGCCTCTCTGGTGAGGATGCGCGAGATCTTGAGATCTTCGTGCACCATCTCAACGATCCGCCGGCCGGCCTGGTGCGCCAGCACGTAGCGGCGCGAATCCACCGCTGGAATTGCCGCGTTCTGCGGCAGCCCCATACCAAGCGCTTCCACCATGCTGGCCATCGTGGATGCTGTGCCCATGGTCATGCAATGTCCGGCGGATCGGGACATGCAAGTTTCGGCTTCCATGAAGTCGGCGAGCTGCATTTTCCCCGCTCGGACGTCTTCACTCATCTGCCAGACGGCGGTTCCCGAGCCGATCGCTTGTCCGCGAAAATTCCCATTGAGCATGGGGCCGCCCGAGACCACGAGAGTCGGCAGATCGCAGCTGGCTGCGCCCATCACCAGCGACGGCGTAGTTTTATCGCATCCGCAAAGCAGGACTACACCGTCAATCGGATTGCCGCGGATGGATTCCTCCACGTCCATGCTCACCAGATTGCGGAAAAGCATCGCCGTCGGACGAAGATTGGTTTCCCCCAGCGACATCACCGGGAATTCGAGCGGAAAACCACCGGCTTCATACACGCCGCGCTTTACGCGCTCGGCGATTTGCCGGAAATGCGCGTTGCAGGGAACCAGTTCCGAGAACGTGTTGCAAATGCCGATCACCGGACGTCCGTCGAAAAGATGCGGAGGGAAGCCCTGGTTCTTCATCCAGGAGCGGTGAATGAATCCGTCTTTGTCCGGGAGACCGAACCAATGGGTGGAGCGAAGCGATGCCATATGTTATCTATTCTCGCTCTCTCGCTCCGCCTTCTTGCGTAGCTCCTCCTGGATCTCGCGCGGATTGTCCACTTCCCGCAGCTTCCGTGCCTCCGCCTTGGTCTTCGGTTTCGCGATGCGTGCCAGCGCCGGATCGAAAACGCGCTTGTCGGAGGTTTCTGTGTTGAACGGAGCAAGGTTGGCAGTATCGGAAAACATATCGCTCATGTCCGCGGCCAGCGCGTCTTCCAAATTTAGCGGCCCAATCCCCAGCATTTCGTAAATGGTCTTCTGCACGCTCGCCATGCTGCAATGGCGGTGCGAAATGAATCCGCGGCGCACGTACGGACTGATCACCAGCACCGGGCTGCGATGTGCGTCCACATGATCTACGCCGTCCTGCGCGTCGTCTTCAATCACGAATATCGCGCTGTCCTTCCAGATGGAGCTGTGCGAAATCTTCTCGACAATGTTACCCAGCGCGAGATCGTTGTCGGCGACAAACGAGGCTTTATATGGATATCCGTCTTGCGGCCGCACGTCCGAAGTGTGATCGTTCGGAAGCCGGATCACCGTCAACGCCGCTGTCTTTCCTTTTTTCAAGCGGCGATCCATATCCTTCGCGAATTCCTGGTAGCGGAACTGATCGGGGATGCCTAAGTTAAACGTCGGGTAGCCGCGATCGCTCGATTCAAATATCGGCTTCGGCACCGGAGCATTCAGCAGCAGCCGCTGACCCTCCGGTTCGGCGCCATCGCGTTCATCGGCGCCCTCCACTTCAATCCCTTCGCCGTAATTGCGGATGCTCAACCCCGCTCCCGCAACGTGCTCCCATAGCGATCCATATTCGGGTTCATCCTCCGGCATCGGGCTGTCGGAGCCTCCTCCCAGCGCGCGCCGGCCCGGAGCGGAACTGAATGGACTGCTGTCGCGCCGCCCGCCGTATCCCGAAGTCCAGGCCATGTCCAGCCACGGCGTAGGAGCGATTCCGAACGCCCAGCGGTGCCCGTCAACGGAAACGTCGCTGTCCACAAAAAACCGGTCGCTCGTGGCGAATCGGTGAGCCAGCGCATGCGCGCTTGGAGTGACGCGAACGTCGTTCAGCTTCGGCGCTTCTTCCGTCCAGCCGTGCAGGCCGAAACGCGCCAGTGTTGGATCGCCATCCGCATCCGCCAAATCCCCGAACACTTCGTCGTAGCTGCGATTTTCGCGAATGATGAAGAAGACGTGTTTCACAGGAGGCAGCTTTGCATCCGGGCTCAGCGCCGCTTGATTGTTGCGCAGCACTGCCACCGTAGCAGTTTCATCGAAAGGCAGCGACATCACGGAAAGGCTGCCAAATTCGAGTTCGCCGATGTACGGGCCCGCGCCGCCCGTCCGAAACGTTCTCCCGCCATTCGGCCCGGCTCCCTTGCCCTTGTTATTCACGACGTAGAGTTTCGTCTGATCCGGCGAAACGGCGACCGCGGCTGGATACCAGCCAGTTCCGATATGTCCCAGCACGCGCCCGGACTCTTTATCGATGGCAGCCACGGCATTGATGCCCGCTTCGGTCACATAAAGGCGCGCCGCATCCTGCGCCAGACCCAACGGCATCACCCCGCGCAACGGCCGTCCCTTGCTGTCCGCGAATCCGGCACCGGGAAATGGTGTCAGAGCAATCTCCCGCTCCACCTTGCTGCCGTCAGGACTGACCACCGCGACACTGTCTTCATGCGCCAGCGTGACGCACACGTGCCGCGCGTCGGCAATCACACCTGATGGCGACGCGCCGCCGACAACACCTTGTGCCGCGGAGCTAATAGTGCTGCCCAGGCGCAGTTTCGCAGTGATCACAGGCTTCAGCGGATTGCTGATATCGCAGGTCCAGATCGAACTTCCTCGAACGTCGTTTTCGCTCCCGAGCCCCGGGACCTTGTGTCCTTCCACGCGAACTCCGCGGCGCGCATTTTTCGATGGATAAGCGAACGGCGGAAAATGCAGTCCCGTGCTGAGCGTGTCGTCCTTGCGCGCGCCTTCGATGAGCTTGTATTCGAACAATCCCGAGTTAGTGAAGTAGAGCCGCTTTCCATCGGCCGATAGCGTCATTGCCAACGGATTTGCGCCAGTAGAAATCATCGCCACGCGTTCGCGAGCGGAAGTGTCAATCACCACCACGCGCCAGTTGCCTTGATCGATCACATAGAGGTACCGCCCGTCGGGCGAGAGCGTTAGATTGGCCGCGAAGCTTTCGGTATAATTCACGCCGGCCAGCGGACCGTTGAGCGAGATTCTGCCCACCCGCTGCCAGTTGTCCGTGGACCATATATCCACTGCGCCTGAATCTCCGGTAGCATCGTAGAGCAAGCGGCCGTCGGAGGAATAAGCGACGCCCGCGTGTACCTGTACGTCAGCATCGTTCTTGGTGCCGGACGGAATATTTGTGACGCGAGCGTCCGGCGAATCCGGATGGTCGATGATGCTGAGCGAGAAAGGCCAGCCGATGCATGGAAGCACGATCTGCTGTCCGTCTGGCCGGACAGCCAGAGCAAAAGGAAAGGGCGCCACGGTATGCCAGGCGCCCTGCGGAGTAATCAAGCGACCGTTCGGAAGCCGAGCCTCGATGGACTCGCCATACGTCAAGCCAGCGAGAATCACGAAAAGGTGCAGTCGAACCAATAATCGAAAGTTCATTCTGAGCCGTGACCGCGAGGGAGCGCTTCCACTATATCGCCACCGTGCTGTCTCGCGGCGCTTCCTTCCGGGCGCGGCTCGGTTACACATCCTCTATAGCGGCACGACATCGAGATCACGTTGCAAACATTCGAGCACGGCATGCGGATCGGATTGGAGATAAAAATGCCCGCCCTCAAATTCGCGCCGGATGAACGAAACCGTAGTCTGCTCGCGCCATCGATCGAGTTGATCGGGAGCAATGCTGGTATCGGAAGCTCCGCCATATGCCGCAATTGGAATCTCGAGCGGCGCCTCCGGCTGGTAGACATAGTTGCGGTACAGTCGCGAGTCGGCGCGTAAAATGGGGAAAGCCAGATCCAGAGCTTCGCGTGACAGGGTTCCCAGGCCGGCCAGTTCCTCGATAAGTTCCGCATCGGACGGTTCCTTTTTACGAGACTCCTCGGTTCTATCCTGCGGCGCGCGCGCGCTCGATACGATCAGGACCTTCGGAAGTGGAAGGCCCATGCGTCGCAATGATCGCGCCAGTTCGAATGCGATTCCGGCCCCCATGCTGTGGCCGAAGAACGCGTACAGGGACTCTGCAAAGGGCCGGATCACGGGGGTAAGAGCATCGATCAACTCGCGCAGGTCCTCGAAGGGCGCCTCCGCCAACCGTGTCTCGCGTCCTGGCAGGACTACCGGAACAACTTCCGTACCCGGAAGTGCGTCGACCCACCTTCGATAAGCCACAGCTCCACCGCCGGCATGTGGGAAACAGAAAAGACGTAGACGGGCGCGCGACTTTGCGTCCAGCGTGGGAAACCACGCCCGGCGTCTCAAACGCAGTGCCAGGAGTTTCCGCCTGTCCTCAGAAAGCTCCGCCGGCCGCTCGTTCCGCCGTTTTGGGATGCTGGTTAGTTCCAACAGGAATTTCTCAAATGGCTCAACCGTGAGCGTGCTTGCGTAATTCAGCGCGGCCGCGCGAGATTGAGTAGCAATTTCTTCCCAACGCTCCCGGTCCTCTGTTAATCGGCGAAGCGTAGTCAGCCACGGGCCGATGTCTTGTGCGGGAACGGCCGCGACGGGCACCATGTTCTCGTCCAACGCCAATTGGTAATGCGTTATTGGATTTACCGGCAGCAAATAGGGAACTCCGAGCTTCGCTTCCTTCAATCCGCCCGCGTCGCTCGCTATAACAGGGACCCCGCGCAGCATGGCTTCCAGCACCACACGCGAGCGCGCTTCGGCCCACAGCGATGGTACCAGCACAACGCGTGCATAGCGGAAAAGATCGTCGAGATTCTCCACCGGATCGAGCACAGTGATATTCGCGCATCGGCGCAGCTGAGCGAGATCCCCGGTGCTGGTCCCCCAAGTAGGCACGGCCGCGAACTGTAAATCCGGGGCACGTTCGGCTAGCGCGAGAAAAATCGAAATTCCTTTCACCGCGCAGGGATTCACCATCACTACATACGGATTTTCAAAACGCCCGAGCTGTTGCACCTCCATAGGCTCAAGCAGCGAAATCGGGACATGGATGGCATCCAAGCCGCTCCAATGCCGCACGTATCCGGCGACGTACTCGCTCACTCCCACGATCCCGTCCGCGTGACGCAACACCTCCGTCTTCACTCGATTGGGGCTCGAGCTGTCGGGTCCAAAGGGAACGGCAATGGTCGCCCGCACCAGGTACACCACGCGCGGACGCGTGGCACGTGCGGCGATGTCAAACAGAAGCTGCGCAGGGTCGTCGGTGGAGGTAATGATGACATCCGGATCGAACTGAGACAATTGCTCAGAAAAATGCGCACGCAATTGCGGATTTAGAGTGAGCGTGCGGACGTCCACGCCGTTCAGAACAAAGTGCACCGCATCCGCACCCGCTTCAGGCCTTATGCCGCGCGCTTCTAGATCCGCCATGAAACGGGCGCTCTCTTCCGCTTCGAACTTTGCTAGGCGCGCCACCACGCGAACCTCATGGCCACGCGCGGCCAGCGCCTCCATCAGCAGGCGGTTGGATTTGTCGCCGCCGCCGAAGCTCGGATAGTACAGCGAATTGTGGGCCAGCAGAATTCGCATCAGTTCCTGGCGCCGAGCGAGAGGAGAAGCTTTTCGAGATCCGATGCATCCAGCCGGGCAACAAAGTGGAGCGCGGCCGATCGGCAGCGTTCGGATTCAGCTTCATATAAATTTCGGTCACTGAGCAACGAACTGAGTGCCTCGGTCCATGGCTGCAGATCCTGTTCCGGAATCACCGGCCGCGGCATGTGCGTTTCATCGAATTCGGCGAGA
>Ga0187859_10000586_pt1 | contig 24298 bp, 23 predicted proteins | sample June2016WEW_10_1_2_FD_133019 | JGI IMG/M metagenome (GOLD analysis project Ga0187859, IMG submission 133019) | Peatland microbial communities from SPRUCE experiment site at the Marcell Experimental Forest, Minnesota, USA - June2016WEW_10_10 | ecosystem: Environmental > Terrestrial > Soil >...
GGCGGCCAGGTCGCGGACGGAGTCCAGGCCAGCCTGGGCGTCTGGCGCGGCGAGCAGCCGCTGCACGAACGCTGACCCGACGATCACCCCGTCCGCGAAGCCGGCCACTTCCGCGGCCTGAACTCCGTCGCGAACGCCGAGACCGACCGCGACCGGCAGGCTGGTGGCCCCGCGGACCCGGCTGACCAGTCCGGCGGCGGCGGCGCCGACACTGTCCCTGGCGCCGGTGGTGCCCATCAGCGACGCTGCGTACACGAACCCGCGGCAGTCCGCGGTGATCCGCGCGATCCGCGCGTCCGACGAGCTCGGCGCGACCAGGAAGACCCGGTCCAGGCCGCAGGCGTCCGCGGCCTCCAGCCAGTCGCCCGCCTCCTCCGGCGGCAGGTCCGGGGTGATCAGCCCGGCCCCCCCGGCCGCGGCGAGGTCGCGGGCGAAGGCCGCCACGCCGTAGTGGTCCACCGGGTTCCAGTAGGTCATGACCAGTGTGGGCACGCCCGCGGCGGCGACCGTCTCAACGGTGTGCAGCACGTCGCTCACGCGGGTGCCCGCGGCCAGCGCGCGGTACGTGGCCTCCTGGATGACCGGGCCGTCCATCAGCGGGTCGGAGTACGGCAGGCCGATCTCGATGACGTCGGCCCCCGCCTGCGCGATCGCCACCGCGGCCTCGGCCGCGCCGGCCACCGACGGGAAACCGGCGGGCAGGTAGCCGACGAGGGCGGCCCGGTCGCCCGCGGCGGCCTTCTCGAACGCGACGCTGACTCTGCTGCCCCGGGGGGACGACCCCCCGGACCCCCCGGGCTGGCCAGCTGCGCTCATCGGGCGTCCTCCCCGGGTTCGGGATGGCCGTCGAGATGCCCGAACCACCGGGCGGCGATGTCCACGTCCTTGTCGCCCCGGCCGGAGAGGTTGACCAGCAGCAGGGCCCCTGGGTCGAGCTCGCCACCCAGCTGGAGCGCGCCGGCCAGGGCGTGCGCCGACTCGATCGCCGGGATGATGCCCTCGGTCTGGCACAGCAGCGCGAACGCGTCCATGGCCTGGGCGTCCGAGATGGCCCGGTAGCTGGCCCGGCCGGTGTCGTGCAGCCAGGAATGCTCCGGGCCGACGCCCGGGTAGTCCAGGCCGGCCGAGACCGAGTGGGTGGGCAGGGTCTGCCCGTCGGCGTCCTGGAGCAGGTAGGTCCGCATGCCGTGGATCACCCCGGCGGAGCCGGCCACCAGCGTGGCCGCGTTGCGGCCGTTCTCCGGGCCCTCGCCCCCGGCCTCGCAGCCGATCAGCCGCACGGACTCGTCGGGGATGAACGCGTGGAAGGCCCCGATGGCGTTGGAGCCGCCTCCCACGCAGGCGATGACCGCGTCCGGCAGCCGCCCGGTCATGGCCAGTACCTGCTCGCGGGCTTCGACCCCGATGATCCGCTGGAAGTCGCGCACCATGGTCGGAAACGGGTCGGGGCCCATCACCGATCCGATGCAGTAGTGGCTCGTCTCGACCGTCGTCACCCAGTCGCGGAACGCCTCGTTGATGGCGTCCTTCAGGGTGCGGCTGCCCGTGGCGACCGGGACGACCTCGGCACCGAGCAGCCGCATCCGGGCGACGTTCAGCGCCTGACGCTGGGTGTCTTCCTCGCCCATGTAGACCACGCAGTCGAGGTCCAGCAGCGCACAGGCGGTCGCGGTGGCCACCCCGTGCTGGCCGGCCCCGGTCTCGGCGATGACCCGCTTCTTGCCCATCCGCTTGGTCAGCAGGGCCTGGCCGAGGACGTTGTTAATTTTGTGCGAGCCGGTGTGGGCCATGTCCTCGCGCTTGAGCAGGATCCGGCAGTCCCCGGCCCGGGCTGCGAACCGCGGCACCTCGGTCACCAGCGTCGGCCGTCCCGCGTACCCGCGCAGGAGCCTGGCGAGCTCGGCCTGGAAGGCCGGGTCCTCCCGGGCCGACGCGTACTCGGCCGCCAGTTCCTCCAGCGCCGACATCAGCGCCTCGGGGGCGAACCGGCCGCCATAGGGCCCGAAGTGCCCGGCGTCCCGGTCCGCACCGGGCGGCCGCCCGTGATCGCCGCGGGTGGTCGCGGGGCTGGTCATCGGAGCTCTCCCGTCCCGGGCCTGAGGGCCCCGGTCGTCTCAGGCCCCAGGGCCACGGGCCTCACGGGGCCGGGGGCCACGGCCGTCACGGTCATCCGCGGTCACCCCGCAGCGCCGGGTGCGAGCCGGCGGTAACCAGGTCAGCCACGGCCGACCGCGGGTCCTTGCCGGTAACCAGGCTCTCCCCCACCAGCACCGCGTCGGCGCCGGACGCGGCGTAGGCGAGCAGGTCATGCGGGCCGCGGATGCCCGACTCGGCGACCTTCACGACGCCGTCCGGGATCTGGGGGGCGAGCCGCGCGAACACGGTCCGGTCCACCTCAAGGGTGGCCAGGTCACGCGCGTTCACACCGATGATCTTCGCGCCGGCCTCCAGCGCCCGGTCAAGTTCCTCGTCCGCGTGCACCTCGACGAGCGGGATGAGCCCGATGGACACGGCCCGCTCCACCAGGGAGACCAGCGCGTTCTGCTCCAGCGCGGCCACGATGAGCAGGATCATGTCCGCCCCGTGCGCGCGGGTCTCCCAGAGCTGGTAGGAGCTGACCACGAAGTCCTTGCGCAGCACGGGGACCTGCACCGCCGCCCGCACCGCCGCGAGGTCGGCGAGGCTGCCCGCGAACCGGCGCCCTTCGGTCAGCACGCTGATCACGCTCGCGCCGCCGGCCTCATAGTCCACGGCCAGTGCCGCGGGATCGGCGATCGCCGCCATCGCCCCCTTGGACGGGCTGGCCCGCTTCACCTCGGCGATGACCGCCACATCCTCGCCCTTGAGCACCGCCATCGCATCTTTCGGCGACGGCGCCCGCCCGGCCATGTCCTTGAGCTGGTCGAGCGTGACCTCCCGCTGCCGGGCAGCGAGATCGGCACGTACCCCGTCCAGGATCTCGTTGAGCACGCTCACGCGGTTTCGCTGTCCCCTCCGTTTGGGTTCCTTGCGCCCCGATCGTAGCGAGGCTGCTTCTCTCCGGATACGGGCCCCCTCCGGGCTGGACCCGCACGCGCCCGGGCCGGGCACGCAGTGCGCGGCCAGATCCGGAACGCCGGAACGGCGGCCGCCCGCTCGCCCGCGGTGACCGCGCCAGGGTCCGCCTGCTGCCTGATCAGGCCTGACCCAGCTCTCCGCCGCAGGGGACGCTAGTTGAAAGCTCCTGCCCCAACGCCCGCACCTCCCCTGGCCGCCGGCCGCCCTGCTGTTCAGCCTAACCCGCGCCGTCGCTCCGGCCCGGCCCGTGACCGCCCGATGCGGCGCCGGAGGTCCCCGATGCGGTCGTGGATCCAGCGGGCGGGGTGGCCGAGTCGGTCGGATCGAGACCCTGGCTCAGCGATTCCCAGAGGCTGGCCGGGTCCGCTACGGCGACCGGCTTACTGCTGGCTGGCTGGTCGTACCGGCTGGACATGACCGGCCAGCGGGCGCCGCGCCAGGCGACCAGCAGGCCGGTCCCGATCACCAGGAGCCCGCCGGCCAGCACGGCCCAGCGCCATGGGAACGCGGCCATTTCCACGTGACTGGCCAGGGCGAGACCCGCTATGGAGCCGCCCGTGCCCGGGGTGATGCCGCTGCCGACCGTGCTCCCGCCCGGCGCCGAACCGGCCTGCGCGGCGGTCGCGCCCACCGCGGCGCTGCGCACCTGCGCAGCGGTCACCGGCAGGCTCACGGACGCCGCGATGGCCAGGCCGAACGCGGCGAGCAGGCCGCCGACGGCCCGGCGGGCCAGCCCGCGCGTCGCCAGCACCGCAGCCAGGCCCGCCAGCGCGGCCAGCCCCAGCGCACCGGCCGCGGGCACGAGGTCCTGGCCTCTCACCGCGACCCGGGACTCGGGCAGCGGATGCGGCTCGGTGGTCACCACCCGGGCCCAGCCCTGGCGGGCCGCGAGCAGCACCACCGCGGCCCCGACCGCACCCGCCAGCAGCGTGAGCAGGTACTCCCGCCGGGCAGCCGCGGCCGGGCGGCGGGTGCCCATCCGCTCGGTCACCGGGCCGGGAGCAGTCATCCCGCCACCACGGCAGGCAGCGGGTCCGCGTCGAAGCAGGTCCGGTCGCCGGTGTGGCAGGCGCCGCCGGTCTGGTCCACCTTCACCAGCAAGGTGTCCCCGTCACAGTCCAGCGCGACCGCTCTCACCTGCTGGACGTGACCGGACGTCTCACCTTTTACCCAGTACTCCTGGCGGCTGCGGGACCAGTAGGTGCACCGTCCGGTAGTCAGGGTGCGGTGCAGCGCCTCGTCGTCCATCCAGCCGACCATCAGCACCTCGCCGGTGTCGTACTGCTGGGCCACGGCGGGGACCAGGCCGGCCGCGTCGCGCTTCAGCCGCGCGGCGATCTCGGGGTCCAGCGCGGAGGGGGACCGGGGGCCGGCGACCGCGCTCGCTTGCGTGTTCATAGCCCGATCCTCTCAGGTCCGCGCGCCCAGACCTCTGCTGGCCATTCCACTGGCCCATTCCAGCACTGGCCCATTTCACTGGCCCATTCCACTGGGCCAGGCCGGGTGGCTACCATCGCGGGATGACTCTCGCCCGGGATGAGCGCCTGGCGCTGTGCGCGCTGCTGGAGCAGACTGGCCCGACCGCGCCTACGCTATGCGACGGCTGGAACACCCTTGACCTGGCCGCCCACCTGGTGCTGCGGGAACGCCGCCCGGACGCGGGAGCCGGCATCTTGGGCGGCCCGCTTGCCGGGTACACCCGGCGCGTGCAGCGGGGGCTGACCAAGCGGGAATCGTTCGGCGCCCTCATCACCGCCATCCGCGACGGGCCGCCGCGGCTGTCGCTGTTCGGGCTGCCGGGCGTGGATGAGCGGGCCAACCTCGTCGAGTTCTTCGTGCACCACGAGGACATCCGGCGCGGTCTCCCCGGCTGGGCAGCGCGGAAGGTCACCCCCGCGCTCTCCGAGGCGCTGTGGGGCCGGCTCGGCATGGCGCGGTTCGTCCTGCGCCATGCCCCGGTCGGGGTGGAACTGGTCCGCGACGACATCACCACGGACCCGGGTGAGGGGCGGGTGCGGATCACCGCCAAGGCGCGCACCCCGGTCGTGACGGTCACCGGCGCACCCGGGGAACTGACCCTCTGGACATCGGGCCGGCGGGCCGCCGCCCAGGTGCGGCTGGACGGAACCGAGGCGGCGGTCCGCACGCTCAACGGCAGCCGCTGGGGGTTGTGACCCCGCGCGCCGCTCCCCCGGCCCGGCCTGCCGGCCGAGGCGCCGTGTCCCGGCCGTGGCCTGCGAGACACGGCCCGGCCCCCTGGCCGTGGCCTGCGGGACACGGCGCCGTGTCCCGGCCGTGACCTGGAGCCCGCGGCACTAATTGTTCGCTCCCAAAGCCCTCACCCTTCACGGGAAAAGCCGCGCCGCGCCACGAACCGGCCACCTCCCGGCCAATTCCTCCCGCGACGATTCCCCCGTCCGCGCCATCGGGGTGCGGATGCGGGCCAGCGCGCTCGCAGGTCGGAGGGGGACTAAGTGCCCAGGAGCAAGACAGTCGCGGCCGCCGCCATCGCGGTCAGCGGCCTGATGTTCGCCGCGGGATGCGGCAGTAACTCGAACAGCCCTAGTTCAGGCAGTTCCTCCAGCTCGGGCAGCACCACCAACGCTGCCACGGCCACGTCCGCCACCGCGTTCGGCGGAATGAACGGCCTGGTGGCCGCCTGCAAGAAGGAGGGGACGCTGAACGTCATCACCCTCCCCGCGAACTGGGCCAACTACGGCACCATCATGAAGGACTTCACCGCGAAATATGGCATCAAGATCAACGATGCCAACCCGGACGGGTCCAGCCAGGACGAGATCAACGCGATGCAGCAACTGAAGGGACAGAGCCGCGCCCCCGACGTGCTGGACATGGGCACCTCATTCGCGATCAAGGCGGATCAGGCAGGCCTGCTTGCCCCCTACAAGGTGGCCACGTGGACCGCCATCCCGGCCAACAGCAAGGCATCCGACTCCACCTGGTACGACGACTACGGCGGCTACGTCGCCATCGGCTACGACTCGGCCAAGGTGAAGGTTCCGCCCACGTCGTTCAAGGATCTGCTGAAGCCCATCTACAAGAACCAGGTCGCCATCAACGGCAACCCGACCCAGGCCAGCGCCGCCTTCTCCGCGGTCTACGCGTCCGCACTGGCGAACGGGGGCTCGCTATCCAACATCGAGCCGGGCATCCAATACTTCAAGAAGCTGCACCAGGTGGGCAACTTCGTGCCGGTCACGGCGGGGCCGACCACCGTGCAGAGCGGGCAGACCCCCATCGTGATCTGGTGGGATTACCTGCTCGCCTCCGAGATCTCAAGCGCGGTGCCCACGTTCAAGATCGTGATCCCGACCGACGCGCACTATGCCGCCTACTACAGCCAGGCGATCAGCAAGACGGCTCCCAACCCGGCCTGCGCCAGGCTCTGGGAGGAGTACCTGTACTCCACCACCGGGCAGAACCTCTGGCTGCAGGGCAAGGCCCGGCCAATCGAGCTGCAGACACTCGTCACCACGGGCACCGTCGACAAAGCGGCCGACGCGGCGCTCCCGGCGGCCCCGGCGGGCGGGCTGAGCTTCCCCACCCAGGCGCAGGAGTCTGCCGCCGAGGCCAAGGTCGCGCAGCAGTGGTCGAGCGTGACCGGCTAGCTGATGGCCCAGCAGACTGACACGGTCGCGGTCCCGGATACCCCTGGCGGATCCGGGGCCCGGCCGGGCCGGGCCCTGGGGGCCCGGCTGCGCAGCGCGCGGACGCTGCTCGGCGTGCTGCCCTTCACCGTCTATGTAGTCCTTGGCCTCGTCCTGCCCGCGGTGGCGATCGCGGTGGGCGCCTTCCAGGACTCGAGTACCGGCGGCTTTACGCTGTCGAACGTCAAGACGGCCGCATCCGGCATCTACCTGCACGGCTTCGAGACCACGCTCGGGGTCTCGGTGATCACCTCGATCGTGCCGGGCATCGTCGGTTTCCTCGTGGCGTACGCCATCTTCACGGCGAAGCGGGGTGCCTTGCTGCGCCGCTGCGTGATCACCGCGTCCGGTGTGTTCGCCAACTTCGGCGGCGTCCCGCTGGCCTTCCTGTTCATCGCGACGCTCGGCTCGACCGGCATGGTCACCGCGTGGCTGACCGACATCGGCCTGAACCCGTACACGAACGGGTTCGACCTGTACACCTTCAGCGGGATCGTGGTCGTCTACATGTACTTCCAGATCCCGCTCATGGTGCTGGTCATCCTGCCCGCCCTGGAGGGGCTCCGCCCCGCCTGGCGGGAGGCCGCCAACAACCTGGGCGCGGGCGCGTGGCAGTACTGGCGCTACGTTGGCGGCCCCGTGCTGTTCCCCTCGTTCCTGGGCTGCGTGCTGCTGCTGTTCGGCAGCGCGTTCTCCGCCTACGCCACGGCCGAGGCGCTGACCAGCGGCAGCGTCCCGCTGACCGCCATCCAGATCGGCTCGTTCCTGAACGGCAACGTACTGGCTGGCCAGCAGAACGTGGGTAAGGCCCTCGGGCTCGGCATGATCGTCATCATCGCGATCGTGATGACCGCCTATGCGGTGCTCCAGCGGAGGTCGGCACAATGGCTGCGGTAACCGGTGACGAGGTCACGGAGGGCCTGGCGCCCCGCCCGTCCCGGCGGGCCCGGCGCGGGATACGGCAGTTCCCCGTCTGGCGCTGGGTGATCCTCATCGTGGTCGGCGCCTACTTCATCATCCCGCTGATCGCGGCGCTGCGGTTCACCGGCTTCTCCTCCTTCCCGCAGGTCGTCCACCAGGAAGGCTTCTCCGCGGCCTTCGAACTGTCCGTCAAGCTGGCCGCCATCACCACGGTTCTCACCATCGCACTCATGCTGCCCACGACGGTTTACGTGCACCTGCGGCTGCCCCGCCTGCGCCGGCTGATGGAGGGGATCACGATCCTGCCCATCGTGATCCCGCCGGTGGTCCTGATCGTGGGCGTGCTGCAGGTGGCACCCGGATTCCTCAAGAGCACCCCGTACCTGCTCGCGCTGATCTACGTGGTGCTCGCGATGCCGTTCGCCTACCGGGCATTCGACGCGGGGCTGCGCGCCCTGGACCTGCAGACGCTGGTCGAGGCGTCGCAGTCGCTGGGCGCGGGCTGGCGGTCCACACTGTGGCGGGTCATGCTGCCCAACCTGCGCACCGCGATGCTCTCGGCCACGGTTCTCACCGTGGCCCTGGTCCTCGGCGAGTTCACCATGGCCAGCCTGGACCTCTACCAGACCTTCCCCGTATGGATCGTCGCGTTCGATCAGACCAGCGGGCCGATCTCGGTCGCGGCCTCGCTGCTGGCGCTGTTCGTGACCTGGATCTTCCTGCTGGCGATCACGCTGATAGGCGGCAGGACCTCGCGCGGCGGCGCCGAGGTATCGCTGTTCTCAGTCAGCCGTCGGGTGACCCGGTGACCGCGGAGCTGATGTCAATACGGGAGGGTCTTGATGAAGGCCGCTAGGGGCAGGCGCAACAGCAACTACAACTTCGGGGGGCAAGCGGGGAACACCTCGGGCGCGACCGTCCGCCTGCAGAACCTGTCGCGCGCCTTCGGTACGACCCGTGCTCTGGATGGGCTGAAACTGGAGCTCGCCCCCGGCGAGCTGGTCGCCCTGCTCGGCCCCTCCGGGTGCGGCAAGACCACCGTGCTGCGCATCGTGGCCGGCTTCGAGACCGCCGACTCGGGCGCGGTCGAGGTGGACGGCCAGGACGTGTCCGGCATGCCGGCGGCCAAGCGGGACATGGGCATGGTGTTCCAGAGCTACAGCCTTTTCCCCAACATGTCGGCGCTGGACAACGTCAGCTTCGGGCTCCGGATGCGCCGACTCGGCTCCGCCGAGCGGCAGCGGCGGTCCGCCGACCTGCTCGACATGGTCGGCCTGGCCGCCCAGGGCAAGCAGTACCCGCACCAGCTGTCTGGCGGCCAGCAGCAGCGGGTGGCGCTGGCCCGGGCGCTGGCCATCGAGCCCCGGGTCCTGCTACTCGACGAGCCGCTGTCGGCGCTGGACGCCAAAGTCCGATTGCAACTGCGTGAGCAGATCCGCTCCCTACAGCAGCGGCTCGGAACGACCACCCTGTTCGTCACCCACGACCAGGAGGAAGCCCTGTCCATGGCGGACCGGGTGGGCGTGATGCACGACGGCAGGCTGGAGCAGATCGCCACTCCGGACGAGCTGTATGACCGGCCCGCGACACCCTTCGTTGCGGAATTCGTAGGAATCATGAACCGGATCCCGGCCTCCCTGCTCGCGCTGCTCGGCGCGTCCGCGCTCGCCGCGGATGTGGTGCGCCACCCGGAGAGCCCGGCCGGAGGTGTGGACGTGCTGGTCCGGCCCGAGGGGCTGCGCATCGCGGCTAGCTCGACCGGCAACGGGATCGTGGTCAGCCGGACCTTCCTGGGCCAGCGCACCCGGGTCAGCGTCCGGCTGTCCGGCGACGTGGTGGTGCAGGTGGACCAGCAGAGCACCAAGGCGGCGGGGCTCACCCCGGGCGACCCGGTGGACGTCAGCATCGCCGGGGCCCCGGTCATGCTCGCCGACCGCTAACATCCCCGCGCGCCGGCCTACGAGGCGGTGCTGACGCCGGCCAGCGGGAGCAGGTCGGAGATCGTGTCCAGCACATGCGGGGTCTTGGCTGCCTCGAACTCGTTCCGGGTCGTCCGGCCGGTGAGCACGCCGGCCACCAGCCCCGCCCCTGCGCGAAGCCCCGACTCGATGTCGCTCGGCGTGTCGCCGACCACCGCGAGCTCGCTCACCGCGCCGCCGCCCAGCCGCAGCAGCGCGGTGAGCGGCAGGTCGGGCCAGGGGCGGCCGCGGCCCGCGTCGGCCGGGGACAGGGCCAGGTCGATCAGCGGCTGCCAGCCGAGCCGGTCGATGATCGCGTCGCGGGTGGCCGGCGAGAACCCGGTGAGCAGGCACACCTGGATCCCCGCGTCGCACAGCACGGTGATGGCCTCGGCGGCCCCGGGCAGCGCGGTGATCCGCCCGGCTTCAACTTCCGCCCCGTACCGCTCCTCGAACACGTCGTTGGCGTGCAGGGCGGTGGCCTCGTCGCCGAGGATCTCGCGGAAAACCTCGATCTTCGACTGGCCCATGGTGGCGTGCACGATCCGCATCGCCTCGTCGTGCGCCGCGCCGCCCGGGGCCGGCCCGAACCTGTCCAGGGCGGCGGTGAACGCGGCCATCACGCTGCCGTCGTCGGCGACCGTGGTGCCGGCCATGTCCAGGCACGCGATCGTGATGCTGCTCATGGGACCCTCCCGGGACTCAGCGGCCTGTGGTCAGCCGAACGCCTGTGGTCAGCGGATGTCTGTGGTCAGCCGAACGTCTGCTCCGCGATGGCCGGGGCGCAGGTCATCCCCCGGCCGCCCGGCCCGGTGACCAGCACCACGCCCGGCTCCACCTCGGAGCGGTGGTAGAGCTCGGTGCCGGTGACCTGGCTGTACACCCCGGCCCAGCGGCGCCGGGCGGGTGGCAGCGGGGTGCCCAGCAGCCGCCCGGCCACGGCGAGCAGGTGCTCGAAAGCATCCTCCTCGACGTCGAACGCGAACGGCTCGTCGTACTCGTGCGTGTCCCCGATCGTGAGGCTGCCGTCCAGCCGCTGGACCAGCAGCAGTTGCGCGCTGACCCGGGCGGCCGCCGCATCCTGGGGGGCCAGCCGCCGTCGGCCGGGCAGATCGAAGGCCGGGTAGTAGCGCAGCGAGTCGCCGTCCGCCACCGACGTGGTCAGCTCCGCGTTCAGCGGCGCGGTCTGCATCATCTGCAGCCGGACCCGCCGAACCGGCGGCTGAGCAAACGCGGCCAGGTGCGGGCCCGCGACCCCGGTGTGCGCCGCACCGGGGCAGAGCACGACCAGGTCGGCGCGGTGCCAGGCGCCGGTGTGGTCCCGCACCGCGTGCGGGGCGAGCTCGACGGCCTCCCGGCCCGGCAGCCACTGGTAGGCGGGCTCCGCCGGCGCGGCGTCCAGCAGGTGGGCGCGCAGCGCCGCGGGCACCAGGCGGGGCTCCACGGCGGCGTCCGCCCGGCAGAGCAGCCCGCCGGCGAACTCCCCGCGCAGCGCCGGGTTGACCGCCCGCACCGCGGCCGGGTCGAGCAGCTCGTAGCCGCGCAGGCCCGCGTCCGGCCGGGCCGCGGCCTCCTTGAGCAGCCCGAGTTCCGCGTCGTCGCGAGCCAGGGTGAGCGAGCCGTTCGGCCGGAAGCCGGTGCCGGGCACCACCGCGGCGATCTCCGCCCACCTGGCCCGGGCTCGGCGGGCCAGGTCCAGCTCGGGACCGCCCGCGCGGCCGCTCAGCCAGATCAGCCCGAAGTTGCGGACGCTCGCGCCCCGGGAGCCGGGCTCGCGTTCGAGATGGGTCACCGGATGGCCGCGCCAGCGGGCCTCCAGGGCGTGCATGAAGCCGAGCACGCCCCCGCCCACGACAACCACCGACACCAGCGCCGCCTCCCAGCCAGGGCCACCAGTCAAACGGCGCGCGATGACGCGGGCCTGAACACCCGGTACCGGGCGCCCAACGACGGGAAAACATCGCCTGGCCGGCCATAATCGGGGCGCCCCGGGTACTACACGGCCAGCCGATGGCACACGATAGAGGTGATCTCCCGCTCCGGCCGCACGCCGGGGGATTCGCGGGCGAACGGAGGGCTGTGCAGTGCAGGTACTCGGCATCGACATCGGCGGCACCGGGATCAAGGCCGCGCCGGTGGACACGGCCACGGGAAAGCTGCTGGCCGAGCGGGTCAAGGTGGAGACGCCGCGCCCGGCCAAGCCCGACCCGGTCGCGGCCGTAGTGGCTGGGCATGTGAAGAGGTTCCACTGGGCCGGGCCGGTGGGCATCGCGTTTCCCGGCGTAGTGGTGGACGGGGTCACCATCACCGCGGCCAACCTGGACCCCCACTGGGTCGGGCTGGACACCCGGGCCCTGTTCAGCAAGGCCGCAGGCGTGCCCACGACGCTGATCAACGACGCCGACGCGGCGGGCCTGGCCGAGATGACGTTCGGCGCGGGTGCCGGCCACCGGGGCACGGTGCTGATGCTGACGCTCGGCACCGGGATCGGCAGCGCCCTGTTCAGGAACGGGACGCTGATCCCCAACACCGAGTTCGGCCACATCGAGATCCGCGGCCGGGACGCGGAGGAGCGCGCGTCGGAACGGGTCAAAGAGCTGCACGACCTCAGCTGGGACAAGTGGGCCGGGCGGGTGGACGAGTACCTGCATCATGTGGAGGCGCTCACCGCGCCGGACCTGGTCATCATCGGCGGCGGGATCAGCCGTAAGGCGGACAAGTTCCTGCCGCTGCTGACGTCGCTGCGGGCCACCGTCGTGCCTGCGGCGCTGCACAACGACGCGGGCATCGTCGGGGCCGCCCTGTCGGCCGGCCTCGGCGCGCCCGTGGGCTGAGCTCGACTGGCCCGGCCGCCCTGGGCGGCTGGCCTGGGCGGCTGGCCTGGGCGGCTGGCCTGGGCGGCTGGCCTGGGCGGCTGGCCGGGCGGCTGGCCTGGGCGGTCGGCGGGGGCGGTCGGCGGGGGCGGCCGGGCGCCGTGCGGCCGCCGGGCTGGCGCTACCTGACCCGGGATCTCCAGGCGGGCTACCTGACCGGGAGGCCGGCGCCGCGCAGCGCGTCCTTCACCTCGCCGATCCGCAACTGGCCGAAGTGAAACACGCTCGCGGCCAGCACGGCGTCGGAACCGGCCCCGACCGCCGGAGCGAAGTGCGCCAGCTCGCCGGCCCCGCCGCTGGCGATGATGGGGACGTCCACGACCGCGCGCACCCCGCGGATGAGTTCCAGGTCGAAGCCCGCCTTGGTGCCGTCCGCGTCCATGGAGTTGAGCAGGATCTCGCCGACGCCCAGCTCCGCCCCGCGGGCCGCCCATTTCACCGCGTCGATCCCGGTGCCCCGGCGTCCTCCGTGCGTGGTCACCTCGAAACGCGCGGGCCCGGGGCGGTGATCCCCGGGAGCCTGCCGCGGAAGACCACCCGCCGCGGACCCCCCCGTGTCGCCGGCCGGTATCCGGCGGGCGTCCACGGACAGCACCACGCACTGCGAGCCGAACCGCTGGGCGGCCTCCGCGAGCAACTCGGGGCGGGCGATGGCCGCGGTGTTCAGTGACACCTTGTCCGCTCCGGCCCGCAGCAGCCGGTCCACGTCAGCGACGCTGCGCACCCCGCCGCCCACGGTGAGCGGGATGAACACCTGGTCGGCGGTCCGGCCCACCACGTCGATCATGGTCTCCCGGTCGCCGCTGGACGCGGTGATGTCCAGGAACACCAGCTCGTCGGCGCCTTCCGCGTCGTAGGCGGCGGCCAGTTCCACCGGGTCGCCCGCGTCGCGCAGGTCACGGAAGTTGACGCCCTTCACTACCCGCCCGGCGTCCACATCAAGGCAGGGAATCACCCGGACCGCCACCGTCATGGCGTCCCCGGTCCCGCCCGGCGCGGGCCGCGCCTCAGGCCTCGCCCCGCCGGCTGCCGGGCGCCGCTGCTCACGCTCAGGGTGCCCCGTCCCGCAGGGCGCCGCATACCCCGAATCCCGCCAGTCCCACCTGCCCCGCAGGACCATCCCGGCCGCACGCCCCGTTCGTGATCAGATGATTGGTGCTGCTCTGGCGACACCGATCGTTTGATCACGAAGGGGCGGGCCGGGGGCCGGGGCGCGCGGACGGGGTGCGCGCGGGCGCGGCATGCGGGGCGGGGGATGGCGGGCCGGGCTCGCGGAGGCATCAGGTGCCGATCCCGGGATGGTAGGCGACGGCCTCCACCTCGACCAGCATCCGGGGGTCCACCAGCCCGGCAATCTCGATCATGGTGGCGGCGGGCATCGTGTCGCCGAACGCCTCACGGTGCGCCCGGCCGTACTCCTGCCAGCGGGAGATGTCGGTGACCAGGATCCGGGTCTTCACCACGTGGGCGAGCCCGAGGCCCAGCTGCCCAAGGGCGGCCGCCACGTTCCGCAGCGCCTGCGCGGTCTGTGCGTACGCATCATGCTCGTGGACGAACTCCGCGCCCAGGACCGATGTGCAGCCGGCCACGAACACGTAGTCCCCGGCCGCCACCGCGCGACTGTAGCCGACCACCGGCTCCCAGTCCGTGCCGGTGAAGACCCGGCGCGTCATGCCGCCACCGCCTTGAGCGCATCCTCCAGCGTGAACGCCCCCGCGTACAGGGCCTTGCCCACGATCGCGCCTTCCACTCCGTCCGGTACCAGGGCGGCGATGGCCTCCAGGTCGGCCAGGCTGGACACACCGCCGCTGGCGATCACCGGCCGCGCCGTCCGGGCGCAGACGTGCCGCAGCAGATCCAGGTTCGGCCCGGACAGCATGCCGTCCTTCTTGATGTCGGTAACCACGTACCGGGCGCACCCGTCGGCGTCCAGCCGGTCCAGCGCCTCATCCAGCTCGCCGCCCTCGCGGGTCCAGCCCCGGGCGGCGAGGCGGGTGCCGCGCACATCCAGGCCCACCGCGATCTTGTCGCCGTGCTCGGCGATGGCGGCCCGGACCCAGCCGGGGTTCTCCAGCGCGGCGGTGCCGACGTTGACCCGGGCGCAGCCGGTGGCCAGCGCGGCGGCCAGCGAGACGTCGTCACGGATGCCGCCGGACAGTTCCACCGCGATGTCCAGCCGTCCCACGACCGAGGCGAGCAGTTCCGCGTTGGACCCGCGGCCGAACGCGGCGTCCAGGTCCACCAGGTGCAGCCACATCGCACCCGCCGACTGCCAGGCCAGCGCGGCCTGCAGCGGCTCGCCGTAGTCGGTCTCGGTCCCGGCGGCGCCCTGGACGAGCCGGACCGCCTTGCCCCCGGCCACGTCCACGGCGGGCAGCAGGGTAAGGCTGCCCTCCCCGGAACCACCGGCCCCGGAACCACCGGCTCCCGAACCACCGGCTCCCGAACCACCGGCTCCCGAACCACCGGCTCCCGAACCACCGGGCGTCATCGCACCATCTCCAGCCAGTTCGCCAGCAACGCGGCGCCTGCGTCGCCGGATTTCTCGGGGTGAAACTGGGTCGCGCAGAGCGGGCCGTTCTCCACCACTGCGATGAACGGCTCCCCGTGCGTGGCCCAGCTGATCAGCGGGGGTGTCATCCAGTCGGACGGCGGCAGGGGCAGCGCGCGGGCCGCGTAGGAATGCACGAAGTAGAACCGGGTGCCGGGATCGAGACCGGCCATCAGCCGTGACCCGGCGCCCACGTCGAGCGTGTTCCAGCCCATGTGCGGCAGCACGGGCGCGTCCAGACGTTCTACGACGCCGGGCCACTGCCCGCAGCCTTCGGTGTGCAGGCCGTGCTCGACGCCCTCGTCGAACAGCACCTGCATGCCGACGCAGATGCCGAGCACCGGGCGGGACCCGGCCAGCCGCCGGTCGATGACCTGGTCGCCGCGCACCGCGCGGATCCCCGCCATGCAGGCCGCGAACGCGCCGACCCCCGGAACGACGAGACCGTCCGCGTTGAGCGCGGCATCGAAGTCGGCAGTGACCTCGGTGTCCGCCCCGGCCCGCTCCAGGGCCCGCTGGGCGGAGCGGATATTTCCCGACCCGTAGTCCAGGATCGCGACGCGGGGCCGACCGCTCACAAGACGCCCTTGGTGCTGGGGATCCCGGGGGCCCGGGGATCCGCGGTAGCGGCCGCGCGGAGCGCCCGGGCCACCGCCTTGAACTGCGCTTCGACCAGGTGATGCGGGTTACGGCCGGTCACCTCCAGGTGCAGGCAGATGGCCGCCGTGGAGGTTACGGACTCGAAGAAATGCCTGGTCAGGGTGGTGTCGTAGGTGCCGATCAGCGGGGCCATGCCGTCCGGCTCCGTGTGCACCAGGTAGGGCCGCCCGGACAGGTCGATCGCGGCCCGGGCCAGCGTCTCGTCCAGAGGCACGGCGGCGTCCCCGAAACGGCAGACGCCCGCCTTGTCACCGAGCGCCTCGCGCAGTGCCTGGCCCAGGGCGAGCGCGGTGTCCTCCACCGTGTGGTGCGAGTCCACCTCGATGTCGCCGGTGGACTGCACGGTCAGGTCGAGCAACCCGTGCTTGGCCAGCTGAGCGAGCATGTGGTCGAAGAACGGCACCCCGGTGCTGATGTCAGCCATGCCGCTGCCGTCCACGTCCAGCTCGACCAGGACGCTGGTCTCCTTGGTGACCCGCTCGACCCGCCCGGTCCGCCGCATGGCCCGGCCCCAGGTGTCGTTCATCGCTGTGCCTCCGCAGCTGGTTGGCTGTGCATCGCAGTCTCGTCCAGGCCGGGTGACCCGGTCCTCGGGGTTGAGCCGCGGCGGCTTGCCGCCGCTCGGCGCGTAGCGGCGACCGGCGGGTCCGGGGGGTCGTCCCCCGCTGGCTCGGGGAGGGGAGGCGCGCCGGAGGCGTGGCCTCGCCGGGCCGGCCAGCTCGGGGGGTCCGGGGGGTCGTCCCCCCGGGCTAGCACTGCGTCCAGCGCCTCGCGGAACGCCGACATCTCAGCGGGCGTCCCCGCCGTGACCCTGAGCCAGCCGGGCGGCCCGGTCTCCCGGATGAGCACGCCCCGGTCCAGCAACGCCTGCCAGATCGCGTGCCGGTCGCCGAATTCGCCGAAGAGCACGAAGTTAGCGTCGGAGTCCGCCACCCGAAGGCCCCGCCCGCGCAGCCAGGCGACGAGCTCGTCGCGCTGCTCGCGCAGCGCCGTCACGGTGGCGAGCGGCTCGGTGGCCAGCGCCAGCGCGGCCCGGGCCACAGCCTGGGTGACCGCGGACAGGTGGTAAGGCAGCCGGACCAGCAGCAGCGCCTGCGGTACCGCCGGGTCGGCGGCCAGGTACCCGACCCGGGCGCCGGCCAGCGCGAACGCCTTGGACATGGTGCGGGTCACCACGAGCCGCCGGCAGCGCGGCAGCAGGGTGAGCGCGGTCGCGGACGTATCGCGGGCGAACTCCGCGTACGCCTCGTCCACGATGACCATGCCCGGGGCCGCCTTACAGACCGCCTCGATCACCTCGGGGGCCAGCGCGGTGCCGGTGGGGTTGTTCGGCGAGGTGAGGAAGACCAGGTCGGGGTGGTGTGCGCGGATGTCGGCCAGCGCGTGACCGGGCTCGAGCCCGAAGTCGGCGTCCCGGGCCCCGCTGATCCAGCGGGTGCCGGTGGCCAGCGCGATCAGCGGGTGCATCGAGTACGAGGGCTCGAAGCCCAGCGCGGTCCGCCCCTGGCCGCCGAACGCCTGGAACAGCTGCTGGATGATCTCGTTCGAGCCGTTGGCCGCCCAGACCTGGTCCGCCCGCAGGCCGTGGCCGAGATAGGCGGCCAGGTCACCGCGCAGCGCCACCGCGTCGCGGTCCGGGTAGCGGTTCAGCGTCCCCGCCACGTCGGCGACGGCCTGGGCGATCGCCTGGGCCATCGCCGGGGAGGGCGGATAGGGATTCTCGTTGGTGTTCAGCCGGACCGGGACGTCGATCTGCGGCGCGCCGTAGGCAGTGTGCCCGGCCAGGTCCTCTCGGATCGGCAGCCATGACGGAAGCGAAGCTGACCCGGCGCGGGGACTCCCCAGGGCACCCGGGCTCCCGTCGGCGGAACCGGACCCGGAACCGGACTCGGAACTGCTCACGGCTCGGCCCTGGGGATGCGCATCCGCACGGCGGCGACGTGCGCGGCCAGATCCTCGGCCCCGCCGAGCGCGTCGATGTGCGGCGCCACCTCGGCCAGGGCATCCCGCTCGTATTCGACCAGGTGGATAGCGCGCAGGAAGGTCAGCACGGACAGGCCCGCGGTGTGCCGGGCGGTGCCGCCGGTCGGCAGCACGTGGTTCGAGCCCGCCAGGTAATCGCCCAGCGAGACCGGGGCGTACGGCCCCACGAAGATGGCGCCCGCGTTGCGGACCCGGCGGGCCAGCGCGCCCGCGTCCTGGGCCTGGATCTCCAGGTGCTCGGGCGCCCACGCATCCGAGATGGCCAGCGCGGCGTCGGTGTCGTCCGCCAGCACGCAGGCCGACTGGCCGGCCAGGGCAGCCTCGACCCGCTCCCGGTGCCGGGCTGCGGCGATCTGCGGTATCAGGGCCTTTTCCACCCGGTCGGCAAGGGCCGGGTCCGTGGTGATGAGCAGGCAGGCGGCCAGCGGATCGTGCTCGGCCTGGGCGATCAGGTCGGCCGCGACGAACTCCGGGTCCGCTGTCTCGTCCGCGATGATCGCGATCTCCGTCGGGCCGGCCTCGGCGTCGGTGCTGATCGTGCCGAGCAGGAGCCGCTTGGCGGCGGCCACGTAGATGTTCCCCGGGCCGGTGATGGTGTCCACGGCGGCACAGTCGGCGGTGCCGTACCCGAGCATGGCGATGGCCTGGGCCCCGCCGGCGGCGTGGACCTCCTCGATGCCGAGCAGCGCACACGCGGCCAGCACCGCCGGGCTGGGCAGGCCGTTCTCCTGGGGCGGCGAGGCCACCGCGATCTGCGGCACCCCGGCCACCTGCGCGGGGACCACGTTCATCAGCACCGAGGATGGGTAGGTGACCAGGCCGCCCGGTACGTACACCCCCGCCCGGCCTACGGCGACGTACCGTTCGGTGACGGTGGCTCCCGCGCCCAGGCTGGTCACGACGTCGGCCGGCAGCTGGGCCCGGCAGACCAGGCGGAGACGGCGGACGGTCTCCTCCAGCGCCGCCCGCAGGTCCGGGTCCAGCGTCTCCAGTGCCCCGGCCAGCGCGGCCGCCGGGACCCGGGTGCTGGCCAGTTCCACGCCGTCGAAGCGCAGCGTGTACTCACGGACAGCGGACGCGCCACGATGGCGCACATCGTCGCAGATCGGCCGGACCTTCCCGATCGCAGCCTCGACGTCCAGCCCGGCCCGGGGCAGCACCATAGCTAGCTTTTGCCTGCTCAGCTGGGCAGGCGGCGATCCGCGTAGATCAATCCTGGAAAGCACCCGCCCAGTGTACGGAGCGGGCCCGGGCAGGTGCGTGGCCCGTCCGCATTGTGGACATTCCGCCGGCCCGGCTGCGTGCCATCCACGTCATTCCGGCGGGATACATCCCGGCTGGGGTGTGACGTGGGCCTCCCGGCGGGCCAGCCCGCGCCCGTCATTCCTGGGCCAGGGCCGATCCGGAGGCCGCCACCCGCCGGTCGCGCACCCACGCGGCCAGTTCCATGCCGCCTGCCATCAGGCCGGCCCCGAGCGGCCAGAACGCGATCGCGCTCCGGGCTCCCAGCGACAGGGCGGCCCGCAGCCTCGCGCCGGGCGGCAGGGTGGCAAGCAGGTGGTGATAGCTGGCCAGCCCGACGTGCTCCCCGATCCAGAGCGTGATCAGCGCGGCGGCCACGGCACTGACCAGGACCATGATCATGGCCACCGGGCCGTAGCTGCGGACCGCGAGCAGATAGCCGAACAGCCCGCTGAGCAGTCCGGCGGCCAGGCAGATGAAGCAGTACCAGCCGTCCGCCGCGATGAAGGCGCCGGTCTCAGCGTTGATCACGGCGGCGGCGCCGCGGCCGGTCATCACCAGCAACGGCCGTGGGGCGGCCACGGCCCAGACGAAGCCAGCCACCAATCCGAGCAGCACGGTCCCGGCCGCCACAGCCAGGCAGGCCACGACACCGCGGCGGATTCCGGCGGCGGCGCGCGCGGCGGGCGCGGCGGGCGCGGCGGGCAGTGGCATCGGCTCGGTCATACTGCGCAGCAGCGTACGTGACAGGCCCCCCGGCCGTGCACCCCGCACCGGCCGCCGCACGGGCCGCCGCACGGGCGAGCGGAACCAGCCCGGAAAATCGGCGGGACGCTATTCGTTGGTACCTTAGATACCGGCGCACGGCGTAACCAAGTCGGCCAGGCCGTCTCAAGGGGAAATGATGATTGAGGCACGGGACCTCACCAAGCGCTACGGGGAAAAACTTGCCGTTGACCATTTGTCCTTTACCGTGGAACCGGGCCGGGTCACCGGCTTCCTCGGACCGAATGGCGCGGGCAAGTCCACCACGATGCGGCTGATCCTCGGTCTGGATCACCCGCAGTCCGGCACGGCGACGATCAACGGCCGGCGTTACGCCGACCTCGCCCAGCCACTGCGCACGGTGGGCGCGCTGCTCGAAGCCCGGGCCATGCACCCGGGCCGCAGCGCCTATAACCACCTGCTCTTTCTCGCGCAGACCCAGGGCCTGCCGCGGTCCCGGGTGGACCAGGTGCTGGACCTGGTTGGGCTCCGCGAGGTGGCCCTCAAGCGGACCGGCGGATACTCCCTCGGCATGGGGCAGCGGGTCGGCATCGCCGTGGCCATGCTCGGCGACCCGCAGGTGCTCATGCTGGACGAGCCGGTCAACGGTCTCGACCCGGAGGGCATCCTGTGGATCAGGAACCTCATCAAACAACTGGCCAGCGAGGGCCGGACCGTTTTCGTGTCCAGCCACCTGATGAACGAGATGGCCGTCACCGCGGACCACTTGATCGTTATTGGCCGGGGCAGTCTCATCGCGGACTGCAGCACCCAGGAATTCATCGAGCGTAGTTCCGAAAAATTTGTCCTGGTACGCTCCCCCGACGCGGCCCGACTCGCCGACCTGATCACGGCGGAAGGCGGCAAGGCCACGATCCGGGACGAGCCGGCCGCCCGGGAGCAGGCCCCTCAGGTGCCAGCCGGGGACACTCACGGCGTCCCCGCGGCCCGCGGACCAGCTCCGGAACTCGACGTCACCGGACTCGAAGCGCCGCGGATCGGCGAGATCGCCGCCGCGAACCGGATCGTGCTGCACGAGCTCACGCCGCGGCTCGCCTCACTGGAAGAGGCCTACATGGAGCTGACCGCGGACAGCTCCGAATTCGGGGCGGGCGGAGCGTCGGCCCGGCCGCAGCCGGCGGCCGGCGGCCCCGGGACCCAGCCAGGCAGCGGCTCCCCCGGCGAGCACTCCCCCGGTGATCCGACCCGCGTGACCGCAGCCCAGGAGCGCGCCGAATGACCTCCACCAGCCCGCCCATCGCGGCCTCACAGCCCGCTGTTCCCCCGCCCGCCCACCACGTGGGCTTTGGCCACCTGATGCTGGCCGAGTGGACGAAGATCCGCTCGGTGCGCTCCACGCTGTGGACGCTGCTGCTGTTCGTCGTGGTGACCCTCGGGCTCACCGCCCTATTCACCTGGCTGACCGTGCACGCCGTGAACCAGGGCAAGGCGAGCGGCCGGGCCGCTTCGATCGTGGCCGACCCGACCGGCTTCATCCTCGGCACCGGGCTCGGGCTGGGGCAGCTCGCCATCTGCGTGCTCGGGGTGCTGGTGATCACCAGTGAGTACTCCACGGGCACGATCAGGGCATCGCTCCTGGCCGTGCCGAAGCGGCTGCCCATGCTGGCCGCCAAGGCGGCCGTGTTCAGCGTGCTGGTGCTGGTCATCGGCGAGATCGTCGCGTTCGGGTCGTTCCTGATCGGCTCGGCGCTGGCCCGCAGCCTGGTCAAGGTGTCCCTGAGCGACCCGAACGTGACCCGCGCCGTGGTGGGCGCAGGCCTCTACCTGACTGTGCTCGGCCTGTTCGCGCTGGCCATCGGCAACCTGATCCGGCACACGGCGGGCGCGGTTACCACCGTGATCGGCCTGGTCCTGGTGATCGGGCCGCTGCTGGCGCTGCTGCCCTACAGCTGGGGCGCGCACATCCACGAATATTTCCCGACGGTGGCCGGGGCGCTGATCACCGCGGACCACCAGCAGTCGAACCAGCTGCTCTCGCCCTGGCAGGGCTTCGGCGTCTTCTGCCTGTGGACCGCGCTGCTCCTCGCGGCGGGCGCCTACCTGCTGCAACGCCGCGACACGTAGCTAGCCCGGGCGCCCGAGCCCCGGACCCCCACGGCCCGCCTCCGTATGCAGGTCGGCTGCCGCAGCAGCCGGGTTGGTCGCTGGCTCGGGGAGAACACGCTTCCGGCGCGCCTCCCCTCGCCAGCGAGTTCGCCGCCCCGCGCGTTGCCCTGCACCCGCCGCGCCGCGCGTTACCCGCGCGGGCCGGCCCGGTTACCCGACGCAGGCCGGGCCGAGTAGCTGCTTGAGGTCGGCTAGCAGCGCGGGCGACGGCTTGACCCGCAACTTGTCATCCAGCCGGACAATCGTCGCACGTGGGCCATTGCAGAGTTTCAGGTGCACTTCGGACAGCCCCGGGTGGGTGCACAGGACCTGGCGCAGCCGGTCGACCACGGGCGCGACGCAGCGCTGGACCGGCATCGACACGACGAAAGGGCCGCCCTGGTCAGCCGTCAGGTCCGGCGCGCTCACCTCCTGCGCGATCAGCTTGGGCGCATCCTCGCGCCGGTCAAGCCGGCCCTTGACGATCAGGATCGCGTCCTCGGCCAGCAGCAGCGAGCACTGCTGGTAGGCAGCGGGGAAGAAGAGCACCTCGATGGCGCCCTCCAGGTCCTCCAGCGTGGCGGTGGCCCACGGGTTGCCCTGCCGCGTGACCTTCCGTTGCACCCCGGACAGGATCCCGCCCAGCGAGACCATCTGCCCGTCCGCGCGCCCGCCCCGGGCAGCGGTCCCGCGCTCTGCGGGGTCCTCCCCTGCGGAGCTGAGCAGCTCAGCCACTGAGCAGTCGGTGTTCGCGGCGACGATGTGCTCGACGCCCAGCAACGGGTGGTCGGACACATACAGGCCGAGCATCTCCCGCTCGAATGCCAGCAGGGTGGTCTTGTCCCATTCCCCGTCCGGCACCGGGACCTCGAAGCTGGCCTCGATCTCGGCGTCTCCGCCGAACAGCGAGTCCTGGCCCATGGCCTCCTTGCGCTTAACGTCGATCACGGTGTCGATGGCCTGCTCGTGGATGATGGCCAGGCCCTTGCGCGGATGCCCGAGCGAGTCGAACGAGCCTGCCTTGACCAGCGACTCGATCACGTTCTTCTTGCACACGTTGCCCGGGACCTTGCGCAGGAAGTCGGCGAAGCTCGTGAACGCGCCCTTGGCCGCCCGGGCCTCCAGGATGGAGTCCACCACGTTGGTCCCGACGTTGCGGATCGCGGCCAGGCCGAAGCGGATGTCGCTGCCGACCGGGGTGAACATGGCCTCCGACGCGTTCACGTCGGGCGGCAGGACGGTGATGCCCATCCGGCGGCATTCGTTCAGGTAGAGCGCGCTCTTGTCCTTGTCGCCGGACACCGAGGTGAGCAGCCCGGCCATGTACTCGGCGGGGTAGTTGGCCTTGAGGTAGGCGGTCCAGTAGGAGACCAGCCCGTAGGCGGCGCTGTGTGCCTTGTTGAACGCGTAGTCGGAGAACGGGACGAGGATGTCCCAGAGGGTCTTGACCGCCGCGGCGGAGTAGCCGTTGGCCTTCATCCCGGCCTCGAACGGCTCGAACTCCTTGTCCAGGATCTCTTTCTTCTTCTTGCCCATGGCCCGGCGGAGCAGGTCCGCGCTGCCCAGGCTGTACCCGGCCACCTTCTGGGCGATGGCCATGACCTGCTCCTGGTACACGATCAGCCCGTAGGTGTCGCCCAGGATCTCGGCGAGCGGCTCGGCCAGCTCGGGGTGGATGGGCACGACCGGCTTGCGGTGGTTCTTCCGGTCGGCGTACTCGTTGTGCGCGTTGGCGCCCATGGGACCGGGCCGGTACAGCGCGCCCACCGCCGAGATGTCCTCGAAGTTGTCGGGCCGCATGCTGCGCAGCAGCGCCCGCATCGGGCCGCCGTCGAACTGGAAGATGCCCAGCGTGTCGCCCCGGGCCAGCAAGTCGTAGGTGGGCTTGTCATCCAGGGCCAGCGTCTCCAGGTCGACGTCGGTGCCCCGGTTGGCCTTGATCCCGCGGACCGCGTCGTCCAGCACGGTGAGGTTGCGCAGGCCGAGGAAGTCCATTTTGAGCAGGCCTAGCGACTCGCACGCCGGGTAGTCGAACTGGGTGATGACCGCGCCGTCCGCCTCGCGCTTCCACACCGGGACGTGGTCGACGATCGGCTCGCTGCTCATGATCACGCCGGCGGCGTGCACGCCGGCCTGGCGGATCAGCCCTTCCAGCCCGCGGGCGGTGTCGATGACCTGCCGCACCTCGGCCTCGGCCTCGTACAGGGCCCGGATCTCGCCGGCCTCCCCGTACCGGGGGTGGGCCTCGTCGAAGATCCCGGACAGCGGGACGTCCTTGCCCATCACGGCGGGCGGGAACGCCTTGGTGATCCGGTCGCCGAGCGCGTACGGGAAGCCGAGCACCCGGGCCGAGTCCTTGACCGCGGCCTTGGCCTTGATCGTGCCGTAAGTGATGATCTGCGCGACCCGGTCCTCGCCCCACTTCTCGGTGACGTAGCGGATCACGTCACCCCGCCGGCGTTCGTCGAAGTCGATGTCGATGTCGGGCATGGACACGCGTTCGGGATTCAGGAA
>Ga0187859_10000588_pt1 | contig 24248 bp, 25 predicted proteins | sample June2016WEW_10_1_2_FD_133019 | JGI IMG/M metagenome (GOLD analysis project Ga0187859, IMG submission 133019) | Peatland microbial communities from SPRUCE experiment site at the Marcell Experimental Forest, Minnesota, USA - June2016WEW_10_10 | ecosystem: Environmental > Terrestrial > Soil >...
AGAACCCGATCGTCCATTATCAGCGCCGGCCGCGCGCCGTGACGGGAGGCCGTCGCGGTGAGGAAGGATGGCAGCGTTGGCATCGAGCTAGGACTCCTGAGCGATCGGCTGGCGCGGCTCGCGCCAAGCGCCACCCTGGCTTCGCGCGGGATGAAATTCGCGCAGCCACGAGATTGCGCGCTCGATCACCGCGGGCTCTCCTTCGATGGTGTGGATGCGGCCGGGCCAGATCTCGATCTCGAGCCGCCCGCGCGCTTCACTGTCGAGCTTTGAGAACAGAACCTCCTCGGCGACGCGGAACTCCGCGCGCAGCCGGTCCTGCTCCGCGTAGAGAAAGAGCGCGCGCGCATGCGAGCGCGCCAGCGCTCTGAAGGAAGTCTCGAAACTCTCCAGTATCTTCGGGGCACGCGCGCGCCTGACCATCGAGCGCAGGCGCAATGCGGCGCTGCGCGCGAGGCCGTCCGCGGGCGAACCGCCAAGCTTCTCCTCGAGCACCGCCGCGGTGGCAAAGAAGATGCCGGCGATCGCGGCGGCCTCATCCCTGAATGCATCGAGCGCGGTCACCGCGTCGAAGCAGTAGCCGGCCAGCAGAAACTGCTTCTGCCCGTGCGCTTCACGCAGGTGACGAATCGCGGCAACCACGTCTTCACCGCGCGGCTCCTGGCGGCTCGGCATCTCAACCTCGCCGGCGCTCTCGCCGCGGCCTCGCAGATCGAATCTCAGGGCCGCGAATCCCTCGGCGGCAAGGATTCGTGAGGCGAGTACCGGCAGGCGGCGAAGCCCCGAACGCGGACGCCCCGGGAACACGACGCACGCGCTCGCCGGCAACGCGTCAGGCGCAGGTGGCGTGAAGATCCCGTGCAGAGCGCCCTTGGGACCCTTGAATACCAGCGGCTGCTCGGCGCGTGCGCGGCTCAGCGTGGCGGGAGTTTCACGCCAATTCATCGAGCCAGTCTCCCGTCTGTTTTGCGATACCCTCCGGCGTCCACCAGGAGTCGGCTCCGGCCGGCCCGCGATGTAGAACCGCGCGCACGCTTAGGCCGCGCCCGACGAGAGTCTCGCGCAACTGGTGGTGCTCGCGCGAAAGCCGGAAATGCTTCTGAAACTGCGCGATCAGGGTCGGGCCGCGCCACGGTTGGAGCGCGTCCAGCAGATCCGCATCCTGGGCGCTCTCCACGAAGTTGCGGTGGAGGTCGAATCCGAGCACGGAGATTTTGCCCTCGCGCTTAAGCCGCTCACTCATCTGATCGACCGTCAGCGACGGCCGTTCGCCTTTCGACATTTCGTAATACATAACGTGGCGCATCGACTTGCGGAAGTAGTCGCGCGCGCTCAGCACGGGCTCCCAGAGCGCAAGCCCGGTAGTGTCGGTAATTCTGGGGATTGCATGCGCGGCAACCAGCGCGCCGAATCGAACGCCCACCCACACGATCTGCGACGCGCCGGATCGACTGCGCGCGTAGCTCGCGGCGTTCACCGCGTCTTCGACCAGACCCTCGAACGTTACGTCCTCCGGGTCGCCTGCCGAATCGCCATGCGCCCGCGGATGATACAGGAAGGCGGAGTAACCGTTTGCCGCGATGATCCGCGACGCAATCGCCTCGGCTCTCCCCTCGCAATGATTCTCGGAAAAGCTGTTGCAAAAGAGCACGATCGGCGCGCCCGGCCGCTCGGCGCGATACATCGCTCCGTACAGCGGGCGGCCGTCCGATTCGAAATATCGGCGCTCCTCGGTCCACTTCTGCTTCTCGGGGGGATGGCGCGACAACATCGTCCGCGAAGACTAACATTCAAGCGGGCGATTGATCCATTCAACTGCTATCCGGGCTTGGCTCTGCGTCGGGGTGGTGCGATCGGATAGTCAGCAGGAGGTCCAGCTTATGCCGGTCGGCGTAGTCAAAACTCCGGAAGACGAGATCGCGTGGGAACGCGCGAAGGCCCGCGCTCGTGAGGAATATCCCAACGCGCGCGGCAAGCAGTTCTACAGTATAGTGATGGCCATCTACAAGAAGATGACCCACTACACGCCTGCTTCGCGACACCGTGCGGAAATCCCCAGGTAATGGGGCGGGAGAACGGACAGTAGATGTACGAAACGGAATACAAATCCAAATTGATGACGCCGGCGGCGGCGGTGGAGTTGATCCCATCGCGAGGCACGCTCTCGATGGGCATGGCGGTCAGCGAACCGCCCGCCTTGCTGGGAGCGCTCGAGAATCGAGTGAAGAGCCGCAAGATCGAGGAGCTTCGCGTCTACTATTCGCACTCAGTCGCAGCCGCCGCGGTCACGATTCTCAAGTACGAATACATGGACGTCATCAAGCCGCATCCATTCTTCCCTACGATCATCGAACGAATGCTGTTCGAGCGGGGCCAACAGGACAATCGGCGCGTGGTCTTCTACATGCCGGGCAATTTCAGTGCGATGCCGCGCGTGTTGCGCGAAATAGGAATCGACACCTTCATCATGATGGTTGCGCCGATGGACAAAGGCGGATTCTTCAGTTGCGGCACCAACGCCGACTACACGATCCCGACCGCACGAATCGCCAGGAATCTGATCGTCGAAGTCAATCCCAGGACGCCGCGCGTGTTCGGCGATTCGTCGGTGCACATATCGGAAGTCGCGGCGATCGTCGAAAATGAAACTGAGCTGTTCTCGGTGCCTTCACGGCTGCCGACGCCATTGGACAATGTGATCAGCAAATACATCGTGGAGATGATCCCGGACCGCGCGACACTCCAGGTAGGCATCGGTGGAGTGCCCAGCGCTGTATGTGCCGCCCTGCACGGCCACAAGGATTTGGGCATACACAGCGAGCTCATGATGCCGCCGCTGGCGGCGCTGATTCAGTCGGGCACCGTCACCAACAGGTACAAGAACCTCAATCGGTACAAGAACGTGTACACCCTGGCGGTCGGCGACCAGCCTTTCTACGAATTTCTCAACGACAATTCGAGCATGGAGGCCCGCCCGGTTGACTATGTGAACGACCCGAGCGTCATCGGACAGAACGATAACGCAATCTCGATCAATGCGTTTCTCGAGGTCAGCCTTGACGGCGCGGTCAATTCCGAAGCGATCATGGGCAAGCAGTACAGCGCTCCCGGCGGCCAGTTGGATTTCATCCGCGGCGCCCAGCTATCCCGGGGCGGCAAATCGATTCTCGCCGCCCACTCCACCGCGGGCGACGGCGCCATCTCGCGCATCGTCCCAAAGATCGAAGGACCCACTACCGATCCAAGAACCGATACTCAGTATGTCGCTACCGAGTATGGAGTGGCTTGCCTCACCGGCAAATCGACAGCGGATAGGGCCGAGGCGCTGATCGCAATTGCTCATCCGAAATTTCGCGAGCAACTTCGCCTCGGCGCGCGGCAATTGGGCTACCTGTGAAGCGCTCCGGGATTCTTGGTCATCTGAAGAACAAATAATGCAAATCGACGGGCTACGTATGACGCCCAATTTGCTAACATCCGGTCGCGGAGCATTCGGGACCGGCACGGCCAGCGATTCGCCGACTCTTAGACTCATAACCAAGGTCAGTCGTCGCCGTATGTAAACAGTTTGGCAGGAGTTAAGCGATGGCTACCGAAAAGAGTTCCGCAGATGATGCGAAGACCTCAGACGCTTCATCTGACTCCGCGCCAAACGGGTCCAAGGCTGTCGCTAAGTCCAAAGGATCGGAGGCCGGCGTGGACGAGATTCGCACGCGCGCCTACGAGATATTCCAGGCGCGCCACGGCGGACCGGGCAGTGCGCTCGGCGACTGGCAAAAGGCAGAGGCGTCAGCTTCCGCAGGCGCGCCCAAGGCCGATGCCCCTAAGCCAGATGCGGCCAAGAAGGATGCCTCCAAAGGTGTCCAGACGCCAGTTGATACCGGGACGATCCAGGAAGCGCTCGCCAAGTTCCATTCGAGTCTCGAACATGGACTAAGCCAGGAAGAAGCGGCGAGCCGGCTCAAGAAGGACGGTCCGAATGCTATCGAAGAAAAGCGCATCAGCCCCCTCAAGCGGTTCCTGACATTTCTTTGGGGGCCTATCCCATGGATGATCGAAATTGCCGCGGTACTGTCCGCAGTGGTTCGGCATTGGGAAGACTTCGTCATCATCTTTTTCATGCTGGCGCTCAACGCGGTCGTCGGCTTCTGGGAGGAATTTAAGGCCGACAACGAGATCGAGGCGCTCAAAAAGAATCTCGCACTGCATTCCCGAGTGCTGCGCGACGGCAAGTGGAGCGACGTCGAGGCCAAGACGCTGGTGAGCGGGGATATTGTCATGGTCAAGCTCGGCAATGTCATCCCCGCCGACCTGAAGCTGGTCGATGGCGACTACCTCAGCATCGATCAGTCAGCGCTGACGGGCGAGTCACTGCCGGTCGACAAGAAGAAAAATGACGTTGCGTATTCAGGATCGATCGTGCGAATGGGCCAGATGAATGGGCTGGTCGTCGCCACCGGAATGAATACGCTATTCGGCCGCACGGCACGACTGGTCGAGAGCGTTAAGACCGTTTCCCACTTTCAGAAGGCGGTGATCAAAATCGGCAATTTCCTGATTCTGATCACGCTCGGCCTGGTCGCATTGATCCTGACGGTCGCGCTATATCGCGGCGACCCGTTGGTCGAAACTCTGCTGTTCGCTCTGATTCTTACGGTAGCTGCAATCCCGGTCGCCTTGCCCGCCGTACTGTCCGTCACGATGGCCGTCGGCGCATCCGTGCTTGCCAGGATGAAGGCCATCGTCTCCCGCCTAGTCGCGATCGAAGAGATGGCCGGCATGGACATTCTCTGCGCGGACAAGACCGGCACGCTCACCAAGAACGAGCTCAAGTTGGGAAAACCCGTTGTCTTCAAGGCGGGCAACGATCAGGACTTGATATTGGGCGCGGCTTTGGCATCGCGAAGGGAGGGCGGCGATGGCATCGACGAGGCGGTCCTCAAAGGCCTCAGCGATCAGTCGGTGTTAAAGACCTATCAGATCACTCATTTTACGCCTTTCGATCCTGTTAGTAAGCGAACCGAGGCCGAGGCCAAACACGACAACGCAGCTTTCAAAGTCTCGAAGGGCGCCCCGCAGGTGATTCTGGATCTGATCCATCCCGATTCGGCGACCCGTGCTAAGGCTGAAGGCCAGGTGAACGAGCTTGCGGCGAAGGGCTATCGCACTCTTGGCGTCGCGCGCACCGATACCCAGGGGAAGTGGGAATTTCTTGGACTACTGTCCTTGTCCGATCCGCCCCGCGACGATTCGGCCTCTACCATCGCGACCGCGCGAAACATGGGACTGCAGGTTCGCATGGTAACCGGCGACAACCTTGCAATTGCCCGCGAGGTATCGCTCGAACTCAAGCTGGGACCGAACATCGCGGTTGCCGGCGATCTCTTTCCTGACGGTAAGGCCGACGACAGTGACAAGCTAGACGCGGCCGACGGCTATGCGCAGGTTTTTCCCGAGCATAAGTTCAAAATCGTCAAAGCCCTTCAGGCTGGTGGGCATATCGTCGGAATGACCGGTGACGGCGTCAACGACGCCCCCGCGCTCAAACGGGCCGATTGCGGAATCGCGGTAAGCGGTGCGACCGACGCGGCTCGCGCGGCCTCGGATCTGGTGCTCACGGCGACCGGACTCTCGGTAATCACCGCCGCCATTTCAGAAGCGCGCAAGATATTCGAACGCATGAACAGTTACGCAATCTACCGGATTTCCGAAACCATCCGCGTACTGCTTTTCATGACGCTCGCGATTGTGGTGTTTAACTTCTACCCGGTAACCGCAGTCATGATCGTGCTCATCGCGGTCCTCAATGACTTCCCGATCATGATGATTGCCTACGACAACACCATCGTAGCTCCACGCCCGGTGCGATGGGACATGGAACGCGTACTTACAGTCAGCTCGGTGCTCGGCGTGATGGGAGTTATCTCTGCGTTCGGCCTTTTCTGGATCGCAGAGAGATACTTTCAGCTGCCCCGGCCCGTCATTCAGAGCCTCATATTCCTCAAGCTGCTGGTCGCCGGGCACCTCACCATTTACATCACCCGAAGCGTGGGAACGTTCTGGCAGCGCCCATGGCCCAATTGGCGCCTGGTCGTTGCCTGCGAAACAACCCAGGTCATCGGAACCCTGGCCGCAGTCTACGGATGGGGCATGACGCCGCTGGGATGGAAGTACGCACTGTTAGTGTGGGCCTATGCGCTTGTATGGTTCTTCATCAACGACATGGTGAAGGTTGAGGTTTACCGCCTGATGCATCTGGGGACCGCAAGCCATCAGCGCCACCTTGCAAGAGTCAACGCCAGCCTTCATCCGGCCCCAGCGGTGAAGTAGGCGACTCCAACCGTTAAAGAGCAGCCCCCTGCGCTTTCGGAAAATCCGTTTCTGGGGCAGACTGTGGCAATCCGAAAGGAGCACTTATCGCGATGAAATGGCCGGCAGGATTCGAACCTGATAACTCATCGGTGTACGCGCGCAATGAAATTGTGATTGCCGCCCCGCCTGACCGTGTATGGCGATGGCTCGTTCGCGCCGCCCAGTGGCCCCAATGGTACACCAACAGCGCCAACGTGAATTTCATTCGCGGCAATCCACCCGACCTCGCGCCCGACACCGAATTTCGATGGAAGACGTTTGGCGCCACCGTCGCCAGCCGCGTGATCGTCTTCGAACCGCCGCATGAACTCGGATGGGACGCGCATGGAGTGCTGACCGCGTATCACGGCTGGCTTATCGAACCCGATGGCGGTGGCGGATGCCGCGTCATCACCGAGGAATGCCAGAACGGTCTCGTGCCGAAGCTCGCGTGGTGGTATCTGCGCCCGATGCTCGAGCGCGGGCATCAGAACTGGGTCGAGAGCCTCAAGCGCGTTGCCGAAGGCGGGGATCCGTCGTAGCGATCGCCGGGCGCCGGTCTAGTCGTCCGCCAGGACAACTTCGAAGGTAGCGCTGGTGAACGAGAACCAGGGGCTCTGTCCGTAAGTCTTGTTGTCGCGGATGATTCCCATCGACGCGAGAAATCGTCCCACCCGAAGAATCGGCATCACGAACCAGTACTTGCGCTCGACCAGGCCGTTCACTTTCTCGCGTTCCTGCGTATCCGTAATCAGGCGCACATTGCCGTTGAAAACTTCGTCGCCGACCCGAAGTGAGATCTCGGGTCGCGCCTTCACATTGCGCACCCAGTTGCGGGCGGCATTTGCCGAGATCAGGTATAGCCGGTCGTCATCGACCAGGTACCAGATAGTCACTTCGTAGGGGCGGCCGGTTTTTCGTCCATAATGAGTCAGACGCAGCGTCTGCCTGTCCCCGACCCGGCGCAGCCGTTCGAAGGATTTCGATGCCATAGTCATGTTCCTCGAGTTCGACGCGCAGCCTGGCCGGTTCGCCCCGCACCTGGATCCGTGGCGCGGTTATTATTCGCGCAGTCGGCTACTGAGTAACGGTTTCCATCACGCGTCCGCTTGCGCCATCCACGAAATCGACTTCGACCGGCGATGAAACGTTGTGGTCTTTCTTGGCCTTGTGGATTTTCAACTTCAGCTCGGCCAGGAACGATTCTTTCGCATTCGGAGGCATTTCGTCCATCGGAAAGCTGTCCATCAGGATCTTGGCCTTGAGCTGGTCGGGCCACTCGACGGAGCCGACCTTCGGTCCCGCGATAGGCAGGCCTCTCACCATCGCCTCGACAGCGCCGTGAAAATCCATTTTTCCGGGCGCTGGCGCAACCGCGGGCGATCCGGGTGCTTGCGCCGCCGCCGCTTCCGCCGGGGACGACGCCGCCGCCGATTCGGGCTGCATCGACGCGCCTGCGGCCGGCGCACCGGTGATTCTTGCGATCAGATCCTTCGCCTGGGCGCGTGAGGCGTCGTCGGGCGCGAGCGCCAGCGCCTGCTTGAACGCGGCTGCCGCGTCATCAGGTTTATTCTCCTGCGTCAACGCGACTCCCATGTTGAGGTACGCCTGGAAAAATCCGGGATGGGCGGCGATCACTTTCTTGTACTGCACAACCGCCTGATCGGCGTTGCCGGTGGAGAAATACATCGTGCCGAGGTCGGTGCGAACTTCCGGATCGTCGGGCTTCTTCTTCAGGTAATGCTCGTATGCGGCGATCGCTTGGTCGAAGCGCTGATGGTCGTAGTCGATATCACCGATACCGCGGAGCGCGTCGAGGTTGTCGGGATCCAACTTCAGCACGTGGCCTAACGCTTCCTCGGCCTTGCTGTAGTAGGTTTGATCGAACATCGCCGCGCGCATTGCGACTGCGCCGAATTTGCTCCATGCCGCGACGTCGCCGGGTTTCGCGCGCGCCTCTTTTTCGGTCGTGTCAATCAGAGCGCGGGCCTCTGCCGGCAGTTCGAGCTTTGGATGTCCCGGCGGCAAAGTGCCGCTCTGATTTCCACCCGCCGCTGGATTCGCCGCGCCATTCTGATCCGGCGCAGCCGCGCCCGGGACGTTGGCGACTGGTTCGTGCACCGCCGCGGGCGTGCGCATCATTATCCACGCGGCCGCCCCCAGACCCACCACGGTGATCGCAACGAATACGATCACAAACGCCGTGGTAATCGGTATATTGCGCCCGCGAGCCGCACTGCCCTTGAGCTTGCCCGATTTGACCGCGCCCGATGCTGTACCCGCGAGCGCGCTGCCGCACTCCACACAGAACTTCGCACCAGCCGTCAGCGGCGCGCCACATTGCGGACAAAATCTCATCAGCAAATTCCTACACGACCGCTTCCTCCCAGCGCAACCCGCCCCGGATTTGGGTTCCCGCTTTCCAGCCGCCTGCTGTATAGTCCCGGCGGAGTCTATTTTTGCGAGCCAGCCAGCCGAGGAACGCGCCGAGGCCAGCCAGCGGCACGCGCCGAGCGCGCATATGCCCGGAAATTTCGAACAAGTAACCGCGCAGCTGACGGCCCTGGTGCGCGCGAAAACCGGCGACTCGGGCGCGCGAGCACATTCGCTCGAATCGCTGCCGGGTCACGCCGGCTTCAGCTACAGCTTCATCCTCGAGCGCGGTGCGCCCGACGCGGGGCCCGCAGGGAGATTCGTCGTGCGCATCGCGCCTCCCGGCGTCAAAATCGCAGGCCCCGCCGACATCGTGCGGCAGGCGCGCGTGATGGCGTCGCTGGCCGACACGCCGGTCGCGGTGCCGCCGATCATCTGGTACGGCGCCGAGCCCGAGTTTTTCGATCGGCCGTACTTCGTCGCCGGCTTCGTCGATGGATTCAAACTCGGCGAATCCGCGCTGCCGACTGCGCACTTGAAACGCCTGGCGCGGAACGGTATCGCGACCATGGCCGCGCTGCACAACGTCCCCTGGGAGCCGCGCCGTGGCGCATGGGGCGAGCCGTTCGCGCTCAGCGAGGAGCTCAAACGCCTGGACTACCTGCTCGACCGCCCGACTCTCGATCCCGCTGTCGTCGCACGCGCACCCGAGCTTCGCGAGCGTCTGCGCTCGAGCCTGCCGGCCAACGCGCGCATCGGATGCGTCCACGGCGACTTCCAATGGTCGAACGTGCTGTTCAACGAAGAACGCGTCGTCGCGCTGATCGACTGGGAAATCTCGCTGGTCGGCGCAACGCTGCTCGACCTCGGATGGATTTGCTTTTTCTCCGATCCCGCAAGCTGGGTCGGCGCGGACGCCGGCCGCGGCTCGCTTCTCGACGCGGGCGAAATCGTCGATGCGTACGCCGAAGCGGCGGGCTTTCCGGTCTCCGCGGCGGAAGTGCGATGGTTCCGCGCATTCGCGGGCTACCGGTTCGGCGTGATTACCTGTTTCAACCTGATGCTGCATCGGCGCGGCAAACGCGACGATCCATTATGGGAAGAGACCGCGCTGTCGGCGCCCAGAATGTTCGAGCACGGCCTCGAATTGCTCGGCTGACCCGCGCGTACCCGCCGGCACATCTTCGGTTTGGCCTACGGACGGCTTTGTGGTGGAATCGCGTCCTGCCCTTTCGTGATCGGGATTCTTCGTGACCAAGGGTTGGAGGTGGCGAAATGGACATTGCGGCCATGCGGCGGCCTGAAATTCAGATCCCCGAGGAAGACCATCCCGCGCTCAACGCGATCCTCGGCGCCAATCCGTTCGTCGGCCTCGACGCCACCCAGGTTGCCGGAACTTTGACGGCGCTGGCGGCGCATCTCGCGTCGCGGCCCGCCGCCGTCGCGGCGCGCGCGCTCCAATTGTGGTTCGAGCTGGGGCAGGTCGCGGCAGGCGTTTCTGCCCTGACGCCCGAGGCTGGCGACAAGCGCTTCGCCGATCCCGCCTGGTCGCAGCATCCGCTCTACAATCGCGTGATGCAGTCTTACCTCGCGTGGCGCACCGCGATGCACGATCTCGTCGACCAGGACGACGGCGTCGAGTGGAAGCAAGTCGGGCAGCAGAAGTTCGCGGTCACGCTGATGACCGAGGCGCTCGCGCCCACCAACGCGCTGTGGCTCAATCCCGCCGCACTCAAGCGCGCCTTCGACACCGCGGGGATGAGCCTGGTGTGGGGACTAAGCAACTTCATCGGCGACCTGTGGAGCAACGGCGGGATGCCTTCGACGGTGGACAAGCGGCCGTTCGAAGTCGGCAAAAATCTCGCCGTCTCGCCCGGCGCCGTCGTGTTCCGAAACCCGCTCTGCGAGGTGATCCAGTACGCGCCCGCGACCGACAAGGTTTACGAGCGCCCGCTGCTTTTCATCCCGCCGCAGATCAACAAGTTCTACGTCATGGATCTCGCGCCGGGACGCAGCTTCATCGAGTACGCGGTCAAGCACGGACTTCCGATGTTCACGATCAGCTGGCGCAACCCGACGCCGCGCGATCGCAGCTGGGGGCTCGATGAATACGTGGCCGCGTGCAAGGACGCCATCGCGGCCGCCTGCGAGATCACCGGCAATCCCGATTGCAACGTGCTCGGCGTATGCGCCGGCGGCATCACGACTTCGCTCATGCTCGGGCATCTCGCGGCTAGCGGTGACAAGCGCGTCAACGCGGCGACGCTGCTGGTGACGACGCTCGATACGAGCCTGCCCTCGATGACCGGGATGTTCGCGACCGAGGATGCGATCAAGGCGGCGCGCGATCGCTCGGCTAAAAAGGGCGTGCTCGACGGCGGCGACATGGCGCGCGTCTTCGCCTGGCTGCGGCCCAACGACCTGGTCTGGAACTATTGGGTCAACAACTATCTGCTCGGCAACAATCCCGCGCCGTTCGACATCCTCTATTGGAACGCCGACCCGACCAATCTTCCGGCCAAACTGCACGCGGGCTTTCTCGATCTCTTTCTCAGAAATCCACTCACGCGCGGCGGCGGCGTCACGATTCTCGGCACACCGATCGATTTGGGCGCCGTGAAGAATGACCTCTACCTGGTTGCCGGGATGACCGACCATATCTGCACGTGGCGCGGATGCTATCGCACGACGCGGATGTTCGGCGGGCGAATCGAATTCGTGCTCGGCTCCAGCGGCCATATCCAGAGCCTGGTTAATCCGCCCGGCAACTTCAAAGCCCGCTACTACGTCGGCGCGCGGCTTCCCGAGAGTCCCGACGAATGGCTCAAAGGAGCGGCCGAGAACAAGGGCACCTGGTGGGATCACTGGATCAAGTGGATAGGCGCGCGCTCCGGCGGTGAACGTCCCGCGCCGAAGTCGCTCGGCAGCGACCTATACAAAGCCGGCGAGCCCGCCCCGGGTCTATACGTCCACGAACGCCACTAACTCTAATTCCCGGCTGAGATTCCCTGGTCTCTTTCCCCCTTAACCTTCTAACAGGGCGAAGCCCGCATCTTTTCTCAACATTGGGTGCAGGGGTCACCCCTGGCCGTGGCGACGGCAGCGCAGTATTAAGCCGCTGGCAGGGGCCGCGCGCGACAACGGAGCGCGGCCTTAACGGTGGGTGCAGGGCTCAGCCCTGCTCACCCCTGCCGCGCCGCGAGCACTTCGGCCAGATGACGCACTTCGATCTTGTCGCCCGCGCGGCTCAAGCCGCCGCCGATCTGCATGAGGCATCCGCAATCATTGGCGACCACCACCTCGGCGCCGCTCTCCCTGATACGCGCCAGCTTGTCCTCGAGCATCGACGCCGAGATATGCGGGAACTTCACCGAGAACATCCCGCCGAAGCCGCAGCACTCCTCGCGATCGCGCAGTTCGCGGATTCTGATTCCCGCCACCGCACTCAGCAGCGTCATCGGTTCATCGCGCACGCCCAGCTCGCGCATCAGATGACACGACGGATGATACGCGACCGCCCGCTCGTAGCGCGCGCCAAGGTACTTCACCTTCAGCACGTTGACGATGAACTGCGACAGCTCGAATACCCACGGCCGAATCGCCATCGCCTTGGCTGACAGCGCGGTATCGTCCGCGAGCAAGTCGCCGTAAAAGATTTTCAGCATGCTCGTGCATGAGCCCGACGGCACGACAATCGGAACGCCCGGCTCGACCGAAATCAGAAAGCGGCGCGCGAGATCGAGCGCCTCATCGCGGAAACCCTCATTGAAAGCGACCTGGCCGCAGCAGAACGCGCCGCGAACCGGCGTGACCTTGAGCCGCAGCCGCTCGAGCACCGTCGCCGCCGCGTCGTTGACTTCGGGGAAAAATTCCTCGGCGAGGCAGGTCGAAAATAGTTGGACTTCAGTCATCGCGGGGCCACACCACGATCACATGGATCGATTTGGGGCCGTGGACGCCGAGCACGATTCGTTTCTCGATATCCGCGGTGCGGCTGGGGCCCGTGATCAGCGTCAATCGGTTCGCCGCGACGCCGTCAGGGCCCAACTCGGCGAGCACCGCCGCCAGATTTGCCATCACGCGATCGATCTGAACGATCACCAGGCTCGCCGGCGGCAGCAGCGTCAGAGAACTCGGCCGATCCCCGTTTGAAACTACCGCCAGCGTGCCGGTCGAGGCGATCGCGAAGTCCGCGTCCGCGATCCCGATGTCGGCATTGGCCACCCGCTCGCGCATCGCGGCGCGCTCGGTGTCCGCCACCGGGATGGTGCGAACGATCCTGAAATCCGCGCGCTCGAGCGCCTCGCCGATTGCGTCCATGTCGCTCACGGCGCCTTGTCCGAGCGCGACCGTCTTCGCGCCGATCTCGCCGGCAAGAGTGACTATTCGATTAGTCACTTCGTCCGGAGTGAGTATTCCGAGAAACTTGCCGCCGACCGTTTCGAGCTCGCGCGCGAACGTCGATGCGAGCGCGGCGCGATGCGCCGACTGTGCCACGGGCACTGGCGCGCTCGCCGCAGCAGCCTGCTCGGTGCTCCGCGCGCCGGCGTCGAGTGCGTCCTTTACGCTCGCGATTATTTTGTGAAGCTCGGCCACGTTCAGCCTGGCGGGCGCTCCGGCCCGGGCGCGGGGCGCTGATGAGGCCGCGGACGCGGGAAGTCGCGATACTTCGTCCAGTTGCCGAACGGTCCCGGCATCCGGCGCAGATAACCGTTGTGCGCGAATGGTTTCAGCACCATCGCGGCGACTTTTCCAAGCGCTCGAACCGTCCGCGGATGCCGCGCTATCTTCGCAAACCGCCGCGCGCCGCGGCGCGCCCGCTCTATCGCGCGCGGCCATTTGAGCGGATGCTCTCCGGCGCTCTCTTTCCAGCGCAGATGGAGCAGGATTCGCGGGATGTCGATCTTGACGGGACAGATATCCTTGCACGCGCCGCACAGCGTCGACGCGAACGGCAGGTATCCCGCGTCGCTGCCGAAAAGATTGGGGCTGATGATCGATCCGATCGGCCCCGGATACACCGAGCGATACGCGTGGCCGCCGATGCGCCTGTAGATCGGGCATACGTTCAGGCACGCGCCGCATCGGATGCAATTCAACGCCTCGCGCAGAACCGGATCGGCAATCATCGCGCTGCGTCCGTTGTCCAGGATCACCACGTGCATCTCGCGTGGCCCGTCGAGATCGCCCTCGCGCCGCGGCCCGGTGATGAAACTGGTGTAGGTCGTGAGCTTCTGCCCGGTCGCGGTCCGCGCGAGGATTTCCAGGAAGTGGCTCAGGTCTTCGAGCCGCGGGATGACCTTCTCGATTCCCATCACGGCGACGAACGTCTCCGGCATCGTGCTCGACAGTCGCCCGTTGCCTTCGTTCTCGACGATGACGAGCGTGCCGGTCTCCGCGATCGCAAAATTGACGCCGGTGACTCCGAAATCCGCGTTCAGAAAAATCGTGCGCAATCGCGAGCGCGCTTCGGCCGTGAGTTTTTCAGGCTCCGCGGTGTACTCGATGCCGAATTTGTCGGTGAAAAGTTGCCCGATGTCTTCCTTGGACAGATGAATCGCGGGCGTGATGATGTGCGACGGGCGCTCGCCGCGCAGCTGCACGATGTACTCGCCAAGATCCGTCTCGACCGCGTCGATCCCCGCGCGCTCGAGCGCGCCATTGAGCTCGATCTCCTCCGTCGTCATCGACTTGCCCTTAACGACGTTCTTCGCGCCGCGCCCCTTTGCAAGTTCGACTATATAGCCGCGCGCATCGGCCGCATCCTCGGCGAAGAACACCTTGCATCCGTGCGCTTCGAGCTTCGACTTGAGTTCGATGAGCAATTCGTCGAGGTGCGCAATCGCGCCGGTCTTGATTCGATGCGCCGCGTCGCGCTCGTCGTCGTACGCCGGGAACTCCGCCTTCACTTCGGCGAAGTGATCGAGATGCCGCGCGCTGGCGCTCTCGAGCTTGCGCCGCAGCTCATGGTCGCCGACGGCGGTGCGGCTCGACTCTAAGAAATCGCGGGCTTTGGGAATTTCAGCCATCTGGGATGTCGCGCGCCGGTTGTCAGTCGATCTGCGGGGCGTCAATTTATCAGCGCAACTTTAATTTATCAGTGCAACTTGGCGAATCAGGCGCAGCACCGCTTCGCGCGCCGACTCGGCCGCGGGATGCTCGGGAGCCTGCGAAAGAAAACTCTGGAAGTCTTCGAGCGCCGGCTTGAAGCATTCCAGCCGCTCGAACAGACCGCCGCGTTCCACCAGCTCTTCGAGCGCGCGCGGTTCCAGCATGATAATCCGGTCCAGCGCCGCCAGCGCGCGCGTCCAGTCCGACGCCTCCATATAAATGATCTTCAGGTTGCGAAGTATCCGCGCCAGGATATGGCGTGCGCCGCGATTCTTCAGCATCGCGGGATTCAATTCCACCGGCTGTCCGTAAATTTGCGCCAGGCGCGCGCGAATCTCGTCGAGCGCGAGAATCTTTCCGCCGACGAATGGATCGATGATCAGCTCGCCGCGCTCGTCAACCGCCTTGACCAGGAAATGCGTCGGGAACGAGACCCCGTAGAGGTTCATGCCGAGTCGGCGGCCCACTTCCAGATACACCACCGAAAGCGTGATCGGGATTCCAAGCCGGCGATCGATCACGTCGTTCAGAAATGAATTGCGCGGATCGTTGTAGTTCTCGGCGTTGCCCTCGAATCCCTTCAGCTCGAACAGAAAATGCGAGAGCAACTGGACGCGTTCCACCGTGTCGTCGCCCGCGCGGACGATTGGTTCGGCTTCGCGCGCCAGCGTCGCAATCTTGTCCAGGTACTCTTCGATGTCGAGGCCGGGATACTCTTCTTTCGCGATCAGCAGCGCGCCCCGCGCCAGTGGCACCGGCTCTTTCGCCGCAAGCATCGCAAATTCTCGCCGTGCATCGTTCATCGGGCGGGCACCGTTCGTAACAGTCTCGCCTTGCACCGATGCTTTGACAAGCGCCCGCCATCAATTTGTTCAATTTGTTCAGTTTGTTTCGAGCGCCGCCGCGACCTCATCGCGTACCGCCGCGTCGCAGTCGCCAAGCGCATGCTCGAGTGCGCGGCGCGCCGCGCGTCCTCCGATCTGTCCGAGTGCCCATGCGGCGTGCGAGCGGATCAACGGCTCCGGCTCGCCCTCCAGCGCGCGCTTAAGCGGCGCCGCCGCGTCGGGATTTCGCGTGTTGCCAAGCGCGACCGCCACATTGCGCAGCAGCCCGCGCCGCTTGGCGCGCTTCACCGCGCTCTTGGTAAAGCGCCGCCCGAACTCCTCGTCGTTGAGCGCCAACAGCCCGGGCAATCGCGGGACGAGATCGTTGGAGCCATCGTCAGCCGCCAAATCGTTCCAGGGACAAACGTCGTTGCAAATGTCGCAGCCGAAGATCCAGTTGCCGAGCTTCGATCGCAACTCGCGCGCAATCGCGCCGCGATTTTCTATTGTCTGGTACGAGATGCACAGCTCCGAGCGCATCACGTAGCCGTCGGCGAGCGCCCTGGTCGGACACAGATCGAGGCATCGCCGGCACGTCCCGCAATGTTCGCGGTAAGGCTCCTTCGTCGCCTCGAATTCCGCGTCGGTGAAAATCTCGGCGAGGAAAAAATATGAGCCGTGGTCGCGATTCAGGATCATCGTGTTCTTGCCGAACCATCCCAGCCGCGCATCCGCCGCCCATTCCCGCTCGAAGACCGGACCGGTGTCCACGTACGCGCGCGTAATCGAGCCGGGACGAAGTTGCGAAATCACTTTGGCGACCGCGCGCGCTTGCCGGCCCACAGCGTCGTGATAATCGCGGCCAAGCGCGTACGCCGCGATTCTGCCGCGCAGCTCGCCGCGCCAGTCGACGTTGGGAATCGCGCGCGCCGCATACGGATAGCCAAGGCTCACGACCGACTTGTAGCGCGCATCGAGGCGGCGCGGGTCGAACCTGCGCTCGGGCTCTCGCGCCAGGTAAGCCATCGTCGCGTGACCGCCATCGTCAAGCCATCGGCGATAAAAGTTCTCGCGCTCCTTGAGCTCATGTAGCTGCGCAAATCCAACCAGAACGAATCCCAGTTGGTTGGCGGCGCGCGTCAGTGTTTCACGCGAAACAACCATGGCGATGCCAAAACGCTAGCATTTGGCTGGACTTTTCGCGCTGATAATGGTGGACGCATTTACTCCACTATTGCCCTGCGCTATGATTAGTTTACTGGTAGCCCGCATCATTAACGGGTACGTTCTCCTTACCGGAGGTTCGTAGCAAAAATGGCCGAAGGACTTCATATCGAGCATCACGGGCACGCTGAACAGGCGCCGGCCGAGCAAATCGACGCCGCGTCGCTGCCCGACGTGAAGCTCACGCCTACCGCAATCGAGATGGTTCGCAAGATGTACGCGAAGGAAGGCCTTGGCGCGGGCTATGGAATGCGAATCGGCGTGGTCGGTGGCGGATGCTCCGGGTTTCAGTATTCGCTGAAGTTCGACACGCTGAAAGAAGGCGACCGGGTGACGGATTTCGGCGGTGTGCTGGTGTACGTGGACGAAATTTCGCTGCCGTATATCGCGGGCACGACGCTCGACTACGTCGAAGGACTGCATGGCGCGGGATTCCGCTTCGACAATCCGCGTGCGAGCCGCACCTGCGGATGCGGGTCGTCCTTCAGCGCGTAAGATTGACGACGGTTTGATTTGCCGGGCCGCTCCGATTGGGGTGGCCTTTTTTATTCAAGCCCGCGCTGTGTTAAACCCAACCCGCGATGCTCGCGGGATTGCTCTACTGGCTGTCTCCGGCGCGCCGGCGCTTCATGCGGCGGCTGGCGAAGCCGGGACTCGACACGATGCGCGCGCGGTTGGCCCAGGCGGGATCGCCACGCGCGATTCGGTTCATCGCGACGATTCTCGGCGCCAACGCCGACTTCCTTGCCTACGCGCTTTCCTCGAAGGGTCCGCTTAAGATGTATTGCAATCGCACAACGCCCGAGCGCGTGTCGGCGTGTATCGGCACGATGCTGATCTATTCGGTAAATCTATTTGCGCGCGACGAGATGACGAACAACAAGAGCGAGATGATCGCGCTGCTCGCGCATCTTGCGGGCGTCAAGCCGGCCCAGGTGATGCTCCGGCGCGACGCCCTGCGCAAGGCGCCGCGCTCCGAGGAGTGGATGGTGCTGACGTGGCTGGCGAAGGATCTTGGCGCCGAAGCGCCGAAGTACGACGCCGGGCTTGAGCGCGTCTTCGGATACAATTATCTGTCGTACATCGCCCAGTACCGGCCGGCGCTGGAGCGCGCGATGGCCGCGGCGGACACGGCCTGAGCTTCGTTCGGATGGAGAAAGCTGTGCAAGATCTCAAGATTCAGGATCTCAAGATGAAAGACCTCGAGGGCCGTGGAATCATTGTCACCGGCGCGACGCGCGGAATCGGCCGGGCAATCGCGCTGGAAGCCGCACGGCGCGGCGCCAACGTATCGTTCAACTACCTCAAGAGCGATCAGCATGCGGCCGAGCTCAAGGCCGAAATCGAGAACCTCGGCGTGAAGGCGCTCGCCTGCAAGGTCGATGTCGGCGATCTGAAGAACGTGCGCGAGATGGTCAACGCGACCAAAAAGGAATTCGGGCGAATCGACGGGCTGGTCAACAACGCGGGCATGACGCGCGACAAAGTATTCGTGATGATGTCGGAAGAGGATTGGAGCGAGGTCATCCGGGTCAATTTGACCGGTGCGTTTAATTTCGCGCGCGCGGCGGCGTTCATGATGATGAAGGCGAAGCGCGGATCGATCCTCAATATCACGTCGGTCAGCGGGCTTATCGGAATCCCGGGCCAGGCGAACTATTCGGCGGCGAAGGCCGGACTGATTGGACTTACAAAATCAATCGCGAAAGAAGTAGGGCGGCTCAGCGTTCGCGTCAATGCGCTCGCGCTGGGATTTATCGAGACCGACATGACGGCTGCCATGCCCGAGGAGAATCGCGCGCAGGCGCTCGCGATGATTCCGCTTGGCCGCTTCGGCAAGGTCGAGGACGTGGTGCCGATGGCGGTGTTTCTGCTGTCGGATGCGGCGTCATATATCACGGGCGCGGTCATCCAGGTGGACGGCGGCCTCGCGATGTAATCGCGCCGCGTACGAGTGCGTGTTACGCGCCCATCTTGATGCCCGGCGGGAGCTTCCATTCGGTGGAATCGAGCTCGCGACCGCGCTCGGAAAAATCCCAGTAATGGCCCTCGATATCCTTGGCCTCGTAAATGCACCCGCCCCAGAATTTGTCGTCGGACTCGGAGATGATAGTCGCGCCGCCGGCCTGCCATGCCGAGCGAGATAAGGCCGTCGCCCACTTCCATCCAGGCCAGCACGAACCCATCGCCGGTTAGACGCGCGCCGGCGGCTATATGCCTGTGGCCTGGCGCTCACGTTTTCGATTTGACGCAATTCGGAAATACTGCGATAAGGAGCGCCGGGAGGAACGGAACCATGGGAAAAGGAAAGGTTCTTTTTACGAGCGCAATCTTTTCTGCATTTGTGATCGCTTTGCTCGCTAATTCGTTTTCCGCACAGGCGAGCGGAAATTGCCAGTCCAAGCTGGTCGGCAAAACTTATAATTGCACGGGTGTACAGGAGGGCTATGGATCGCTTGGGGACTTTACCGTCGAATTCGAGACTGGGGGGTGGTCCCAGTATTTTGATCTGGTTTTCTCGGAGGGTGCGGACTACGGCTGCTCCTGCGAGTCGTCCGGCTCTGTAGATTCTCCGAAGTACGATAGTTCTTCGAGCACCTTCGTATGTGAAGAAGCCGCAACTGGATTTGGGATCACGGGAAAAGCGAGCGGCAAGAAGATCAAAGCACAAGCAGTGAATGGAGACGGTGCTACGGCCCTCATTTTCTGCACGCAGGAGTAAGCGCCCGAGGAAACTTCCTCAGTAGCAGCGGCCGGGTAGTTGTGGAACGAGCGTTTTTGACCGTATCGCTCGATTTCACCCAATTTGCTGCAAACGCTTGTAGAACAAGGGTTCTGCGCACCGCGGCATAGGGCCAGACCGCCACTGAGTCATACCGCCTTTTACGCAGAGCGGGGGTTACGCGCCCATCTTGATGCCCGGCGGAAGCTTCCATTCGGTGGAATCGAGCTCGCGACCGCGCTCGGAAAAATCCCAGTAATGGCCCTCGATATCCTTGGCCTCGTAATTGCGCCCGCCCCAGAATTTGTCGTCGGGCTCTGAGATGATAGTCGCGCCGGCCGCCTTGGCCCGCGCGAAGTGGCGATCGATTCCGTCAACGTACACCTTCACCGACTGGGTTATCGTGCCTGCTATCCGCGGGCTCTGGCGGCCGTGTCCGCCTGAGGTGCTGAGCGAGATAAGGCCGTCGCCCACTTCCATCCAGGCCAGCACGAACCCATCGCCGGTTAGACGCGCGCCGGCGCGCTCGCGAAAGCCGAATGCGCGGGTAAGGAATTCGACGGCCGCGGGTACATCTTCATACGCAAGGGTGGGAACGATAGTCGGTGCGCGCCAGAGTTTCGATGCCATCAGCGTGCTAGCTCCTCTGGATGAGAGTGCTAACAGTTTAAACCATGGCGCGCACCAAAGGCTACCGGGGGCCCCAGCCCCTGGCCGTTGGCGGCGGCATGAAGGAAGAATCACCTGCGCGGTGGGCGGCAGGGGCTGCGGCCCCTGCACCCACAGTGAGAAGACGCGAAAATCTGCGCAGCGCATCTTTTCGCGACTACGCGATGGCAAGAGTGAGCCCCGCACCCGGGTCAGGAGGTAGCTTCAGACGGGAAGCGCTAAAGCCGTGGTAGCCGCGAAAATGCGCGATCTTTTTCCGAGGCTATTTTACCGCATTCTTTGCCTTGTCGACCACGCGCTCCACCGCCTTCTTAATCTTGCCGGTGGCCTGGTCGAGCTTGCCTTCCCTCTTTAGACGTTGGTCATCCGTTAAAGCACCAACTGCTTCTTTCACACGGCCTTTGATCTTGTCGGTTGTTCCGCTCATTAGACTGTACTCCTCGATGACTAGCACGATGTTCAGCAGGCTCATTTCACCTGCGCCATAGCAGGCTTGCGATATCCGAAGGGCGGCGCTGCGAGCAAACGTGGACTATAGATTGGGGCTTGCTTGAAAAAATGCGGTTGTGCGCCAGCCTTTACGTACGAGTAATTCACCTCAGGCGCTGGGACGCTGGTTGCACCATCGATCTTGTCCAGGCACACAATCATTTGCCGGCCTTGACGAATAAGCAGATGCTCACGCACCAACTCGGCTAACTGCTCGGTGACTCTGGGTCGAGATGCGCCCACCAGACCGGCCAGGTCCTTTTGGCTGATGGTGACTCGCAAAAGGGTACCCCGTGACTCTCTGACTCCGAAGGTCGAGCATAATTGAAGAAGCGTGACCAGGAGACGCTCGTGAAGGTCGAAGCCCTCTGAGAAGAACCGATACCATGGCATCAGATTGTTTTCGTAAAAGTTTCTTAAAGCAGGTTGGGGCACCCCCCTGGTAATGGCGTCGAATTGGTCCCAGCTCACACTGCCGACTCTGCATTCGCCTTGAGCCTCGCAGCGAAACTCCCGCCGTTTGACTGGGAGCGAAACAAACTGAGGGATTGGACCGGGCGCAAGTAAAGCTATGGTTACACGCTGGCCAGAGTGGCTCAGGCAGGTGATCTTCGCCACGCCCCTTAACAGAATATGGACACCCGCCGCGAGCGCCTCTTCAGAAAGGATGACCTCGCGCCTTCTGAAGTTTTCCGAATTGAGGCAGCTTGCAAGTTCGAGCAATGCGTCGGGTGAAAGAAACGACAGGGGTTTCAGCCGGTTCAACAAATCGAGATCGCGAGTCGCATTTTTCTGCACGTCCATTTTTCTCCCTCCAACAACTGACCAGGACGTTCATCGGGAATTGATTCAGATTGCCTTATTCCATATCAGGTCACCATTCAGATTTGCTTATACGCCGAATGTGCTGCCGGGGACAAGCCCCGCCCGGCCGGTTTTCCACTGTGGTGCAGGGTCACCCCCCTGCCGCGCGACAACGGCGGGCGGCCTTAACCCTGGGTGCAGGGCTCAGCCCTGCCCACGAGCGTTTCCGCTCTCGCGCTACGCAGCCCGCACGAGTAGTTTCTTTCCATCCGAGCGGCCGGCGCGACGGCAACCATACGGGGAGGTGTGATTTATATGTACGGAAGTGACGGACTCGAGATAGTGACGCTGCTGGCGTTGCTCGAATACTCGATACTCGGCGTGATGGTTGGACAAGCGCGATCCAAATATGGCGTCGAGGCGCCCGCCACCACCGGCAATCCCGACTTCGAGCGCTACTTCCGCGTGCATGCAAATACGCTCGAGAGTCTGATCGTCTTCATCCCGGCACTGTGGATATTCTCGCTGTCGGTGAACTATCACTTCGGCGTCGCGCTCGGGTTGCTGTTCGTGATCGCGCGGATCATCTACGCGTCGGGCTATTTGAGCGCCCCGGCCAGGCGCGCGCCGGGCGCAATCGCCACCGCCGCGATCAACGCCATCCTCGTGCTGGGCAGCTTGATCTCGATCGCAATCAGAGCCCTCTGACAAACTTCGATTTTTCCGGCGCTCCGGATGGGAAGGAGTTAGAGGTTTCTTCGTACTCAGCGCAGGGCCAGGGACCGGGGGCCTCTGTCCGCTGCTTTACCCCCGCACGCGCCGCGGCTAAAGTCTCTTAGTCCACGATTCCATTTTCGATTCATCATCAAGGAGAATTCGCTTATGGCGGAAGAACGCAAAGGCGCCGTTACGATGCGGGGAAACCCGATGACCCTCGTCGGCCCCGAAATCAAGGTCGGACAAAAGGCACCCAACTTCAACGTCGTCGGCAAGGGGATGCAGCCTGCGACGCTCGACCAGTTCAAGGGCAAGGTCAAAATCATCACGACCATCCCCTCGCTCGACACTCCGGTCTGCGACGCCGAGACGCGCCGCTTTAACGTGGAAGCGAGCAAGCTGCCCGGCGACGTCCAGATTCTCACCATCTCGATGGATCTGCCGTTTGCGCAGGCGCGATGGTGCGGCGCGGCCGGCGTGGACAAGATCACCACGCTCAGCGACTGGCGCAGCGCGAGTTTCGGCACCGGCTACGGCACGTTGATCAAGGAACTGCATCTGCTCGCGCGATGCGTTTTCGTCGTGGATAAGCACGACACCGTCACTTACGTCGAATACGTCAAGGAAGTCGCCGAGCAGCCCAACTTCGAAGCTGCGCTGGAAGCCGCCCGGAAAGCCGCCGCTGCCTGATTGCGTTTCATCCCGCGGGCGGACGTGTCGCAGACGCGTCCGCCCGTGATAGATCTCTTCCCTCATGCCCCCCTCGCGCGCCTGAACCGCATCGAGAGCGCAGCCGCGGCCGCGTCGCGCGTGACGGAAATTTCCGCTCGGCTCGAACTCGCCTTGACTGCGAACCGTGCCGCGCGTAAGTTCTGCGTCGCACCCGGTGCTCGGGAAGCCGGTTCAAATCCGGCGCTGCCCCGCAACTGTGTGGGGGGACGACGGCCTATCATGCCACCGCTTCGGCGGGAAGGCGGGCCCGAGGACGAACCCCAAGCCAGGAGACCGGCCGGGTCACTAACTGTCTGCCTTCCGCGGGGAGGGTGGCCTCAGGCACGATTTTCCTGAAGCCCGAACCCTCGATTCGCGAGGGGTCGGGTTTTTTCTCACCTGATCGCTCCTCCGCGCGCGCCGGCAGCCTTTGAGCTCGGAGGGAGTTCATGCAGTTCTCCAGTTGGATCCTGTCGACAATAGTTGCGATATCTCTGTCAGCGCCGGTCGCGCGGGCCCAGGACCCTGCGTCGGCGCCGTCGCCGGCGCAAACTCAGACCAAATCCACGCCGGCAAATCAGATCGAATCCTCCACGCCCGCAAAGAAGCAAGCCAGTCAGCCGCCGACGCCGCCCAAGAAACAGGAGGCGCAGAAGTTGAATCCGGTGGTCGTCACCGCGACCAGGATCGAGCAGCCCATAGCCGACATCGGTACGACGATCACGGTCGTCGAAGACTCGCAAATCCAGGCGCAGAAGATCGACCGGGTCGAGGACGCGCTCCGCCAGGTGCCCGGCGTGCTGGTCACGCAAACCGGTTCGCCGGGCTCGGAGACCGGCGTGTCAATTCGCGGCGCGAGCTCGGCGCAGACGCTGGTCCTTGTCGATGGGGTCGAAGTCAACTTGGGCGCGACCGGCGGCTTCGACATCGGCAACCTGACGACCGACAATCTCGATCGCATCGAGGTTTTGCGCGGCGCGGGCGGTTCGCTGTACGGCTCGCAGGCGATCGGCGGGGTAGTCAATGTGCTCTCGCAGGAGGGGGATGGCCCGCCGACAGCGAGCCTGGTCTCAGCGGGCGGCAATCGCGCGACCAGCGAGCAGGTCGCCACCGTCAGCGGCGCCGAGGGAAATCTCGGCTACTCGGGCGCGATGTCGTACTTCTCGACTGAAGGGTTTCGTCCGGTCAACGACAATTCTGACAACCTCTCGGGCTCGACTCGGCTCGACTACCATCTCGACGACGACACCGTG
>Ga0187859_10000593_pt1 | contig 24168 bp, 17 predicted proteins | sample June2016WEW_10_1_2_FD_133019 | JGI IMG/M metagenome (GOLD analysis project Ga0187859, IMG submission 133019) | Peatland microbial communities from SPRUCE experiment site at the Marcell Experimental Forest, Minnesota, USA - June2016WEW_10_10 | ecosystem: Environmental > Terrestrial > Soil >...
CCAATTCCAATTCCAATGACTTTCGCAACGGGATCGATCTCATCTATCGCCAGTTGCAGGATGCCTTGCAGAAAAGCGGAGTCCAGCCGATAAATGCAGTTGGGCAGGCCTTCGATCCGAGGATGCACGAAGCGGTCGAAATGGTCGACACGACCAAAGTGCCCGACCACCAGATCATCGAAGAATTGCAGCGCGGCTACAAATATAAAGACCGCTTGCTGCGTCCCGCAATGGTAAAGGTCGCGCGCAATGCGGGTGCCTGATCCCAAATGATCGACTCGACCGCTTTGATCAGTTCTCGATCCAATCAATTTGATTTGACCAATTAATCACTGGGGGAGTTTCTGGCAGCTAACACAAAACGCGATTTTTACGAAGTACTCGGTGTGGCCCGCGCGGCCACCGATGTTGAGATCAAAAGCGCTTATCGCAAACTGGCGATGACTTACCACCCCGACCGCAATCCGAATAATCCGGATTCGGAAGAAAAGTTCAAGGAAATCACCGAGGCCTACGCCATTCTTGCCGACAGCGAGAAGCGGAGCTTGTATGACCGCTTCGGCCACGCAGGAGTCGGCGGCAGCGCCGGAGGCGCGGCTGGATTCGATCCCGCCATCTTCCAGGATTTTGGTGACATCTTTGGCGACATCTTCGGCTTTGGCGATATGTTCGGCCAGGGAGGAGGCCGTCGCCGCAGTCGCGCTCAGCGCGGCGCCGATCTCCGCGAAGACCTGCACCTCGAATTCGACGAAGCTGTCTTCGGCACCGAAAAGCAAGTCAATGTTCGCCGCCACGAAACCTGCGATGTCTGCCGAGGCACCGGAGCAGCCCCCGGCAAAGCCGCGGTCAACTGCAAAACTTGCGCGGGACGAGGCCAGGTCCGCTATCAGCAGGGCTTCTTCAGCATCGCGCGCACTTGCCCCACCTGCCAGGGCGCTGGGAGTGTCATCACCGACCCGTGCACGAAATGCAAAGGTGAAGGCCGCTTGTTGCGAGAGCGCGCGGTCGAAGCCAAAGTTCCCGCCGGAGTTGAAGACGGCACACGAATCCGTTTCACAGGCCTGGGCGAAGCCGGCGCGTTCGGCGGCCCCGCCGGCGATCTATACGTCGTCCTGCACGTCAAGGAACACGCGTTTTTTGAGCGCGAAGGTAACGACATTCATTGCGTTGTTCCCATTTCGTTCCCGCAAGCCGCCATGGGCACCGAAATAATTGTTCCTACGCTCGACGGAGAACACAAACTGAAAATTCCCGAAGGTACGCAATCAGGAACCTCATTTCGCATCCGCAGCAAAGGCGTGCCCATGCTGAATAGCCACGGCAAAGGCGACCTCTACGTAGAAGTGCGAATCCAGACGCCCGGAAAATTAAATAAGCGTCAACGCGAACTTTTAGCCGAACTGAGCGAACTGTCTCCAGTAGAAAATAAACCGCAACACCGATCGCTATTGGGCCGAGTGAAGGATATGTTTGCGTAGGGCCGTTGTAAGTTCCCCGTTTCTCAGTTCAGCAAGAAGGTCCTAATTATTCTTGGTGCATTCAACCGGCTTGGCATTTTTTCGCGACGCTACTCGTTCTTGATTCCTTCGTAAAGACTGTCCCCAACCCTTTGCCCCGGCTTGACTTCAACTTCCGCGACACGCAGAAAGCAGTTGTACAATTTCTGTGTGCCGAGCGGCAAGCAACAGCGTCGTAACTAAGAATCTCGAAATTAGAAAAGAAAAGAATGGGTGGTTTTAGAAGTAAGAGCAAGGCGGATCTGCGCAAGCAGGTGCCGCATTTCCGGGATTTGGCTGCTGCCGAGAACCCCACCGAAGAAGCGGCTGTAAGGGCGGGGCAAACGAAGCCGCTGGCGGTTCAGACCCCTGCAGGGGCGGAACCGGGTCGGTTCGCTGTCCAAGGTGTGATCGTTCTAGACTGTCCCTACGCGGGCAAACGACGGTACAAGTCAAAGGCCAATGCCCTCTCCGTAGCAAAGAACCGGCAGGCCGATGAGAATGGACCAAACCGGTTGCGCGCCTACAAATGCCCGTATTGCGACGGTCGGCACCTATCCAAAAGCAGGGGGCGAAAATGACCGAGTTTTCGCTGAGAACTGACAACTGAGAACCGAGAACTGACTCATCATGCGCCGTCGCTGGATCGCCGACGAAGTCAACGGAGACACTGCCGCCCTGCTGGGCGACCACGCCGCTCATCTCGCCCGCGTGCTGCGCGCCCGAGTCGGGCAGGAGTTCGACATCGCAACTGGCGATGAAATTCGCCGCGGCACGATCACTACTATCTCTTACGACCGAGTTGAGTTCGCGCTCGATGCGAAGCCATACCGCAAGCAGAGTTTAGATCCGTTGGCCGCCCCCAAAATCACCCTCGCCCTCGCCATCTTCAAGTTCGACCGCATGGAGTGGGCAATCGAAAAATGTACGGAGATCGGCGTTGCCCGGATCATCCCCGTGATCGCCCGGCGCACCGATGCTCATCTGGCCGCCGCGGCCGCGAAGCGCCACGACCGCTGGCAGCGCCTCGTTCGCCAGGCGTCCGAGCAATCGCGACGGCCGGCTCCGCCTGAAATTACAGGCGAAGCCAAATTAAAAGATCTTGCCAGGGAGGGAGTTTTGCCCGCCAGCGGTCTGGCGCGCGTCGTGCTCGACGAATCTCTCGCAGAGGCCGATGACAAGTTTCGGCTGACGGAAGTTTTGCAATCCACTCAGCCCGCAACCGAAGTCGTACTCGCAATCGGTCCCGAAGGCGGATGGACCGATTCTGAACTCACCTTCTTTTACGACCAAGGATGGTCCGCAGCCTCGCTTGGCAACACCATCCTGCGAGCCGAAACTGCCGCCATCGTCGCCTCCGCCCTCGCCATAGAAGCGCTGCGGTAAGACATCTTCCGTTCATAGAGTTATAAATATGCTGTCATCCTGAGCGAAGCCACGTCATCCGCGAAGCGGATGGCGCGGTGGAGTCGAAGGACCCTACCGTCACCGAAATGCCGGCCGGGCGAAGGCTGATTGTGTTTGTGAGCGACTTCAGCGTGTCATCGAAGCAGCAATCCACAACCCCGTCTGATATTCTCCCGCTAGAGACTCCTGTGGCCGTAACCGTTTTCCCCGCAATCAAGCCCGCTCCTGCGAAAATCGTTCCCGATGAACGCCAGCGTCAAGCCATCGAACACCCCGACGGCCCCTTGCTCGTCATCGCCGGAGCCGGCACCGGCAAGACCACGGTCCTCGTGCAGCGCCTGGCCCACCTCATCCGCGAAGGTCACGCCCGTCCCGACGAAGTCGTCGCCCTCACCTACACCGACAACTCCGCCTCCGAAATGCTGGCCCGCGTTCGCACCGAACTGAATGGCATTAATATCGACGGCCTTCAGGCCTGCACTTTTCATGCGTGGTGCAACGGATTGCTTCAACTTCGCAGTGCCGGTTTTACCGCGCTCGACGACAAGGATCTCTGGGTTTTCCTGCGCCGCCGCATCCGCGACCTGCGCCTCAAGCATTTCGTGCGCGCCGCCAATGTAGGGCAGTTCCTCAACAGCCTGCTCGAGTTCATGCGCCGCTGTCATGACGAACTGGTCGGCCCCGCCGACTACGCACTGTACGTGAGCCGCCTCGAACACGGCGAGTTCCCTTTGCCTCGTGTCGCCAAATCAAAACATCAGGGAGATTTACAGAAAGAAGAAATCATCGAGCGCTGCCACGAGATCGCTCGCGTCTTCGACACCGTCGAGACCCTGCTGCGCGAGAAAAACCTCGGCACCTTCGGCCACATGATCACCAACGCCTATCATCTGCTGAAGAACGACTCCAGCTTGCTCGAAGCGCAGCGCAGCCGCACCAAGTTCCTGCTGGTGGATGAATTTCAGGACGCGAACTTCGCCCAAGTCGAAATTCTCTCGCTGCTGGCGGGCGCCGCCGCCAACGTTTTTGCGGTAGGCGATCCCGACCAGGCGATTTACCAGTTCCGCGGCGCTTCCAGCGAAGCTTTCTCGCTTTTTGCGAAAAAGTTCCCCGCGATGCAAATCATCGCCCTCGACAAGAACCGCCGTTCACTTTCCCCGATACTCCGCTGCGCCTTTGGCATCGTGAATGACAATCCGCAAGCTTTCGCCCGAGGATTCGCCAACGGAAAATCGCTTTCCTACCAGCGCACGCCGCAAGAATCCCTCCGCGACGAGCAGGCAAAACAAGATGGCGACCCCACGCCCGCACCTCTGGTCGAAATTGTCACCTGGAGAGATAGAGAAGTTGAAGCCGCCGACCTTGCGCGCCGTATCCAAAAGATGCGCAAGAACAAGAATAGCGATAACAAAAACGAGCGCTGCGCCTGGAGCGATTTCGCCGTCCTCTATCGCCAGCACAGCAACCGCAATGAACTCGTCCACGAATTCACCGAGCGCGGCATCCCGTTTTCCGTCGAAGGACTCGACGTTCTCGATACTCCCGAAGTCCGCGACGTAGTCGCCTGCCTCACCGCCGCTGTCTCTCCCAGCGACGCGGCCAGTCTGTTTCGCGTAGCCGCCCTCCCGCAGTTCGCCATCGACCCGGCCGAGTTACGCGCCGCGATGCGTGCCGGCCGCCGCGAACTCGATCTGCGCAAGGCATTGTCTCAACTCGCCGGCGGTCCAGGCGTGCTCGACAAAGTCGAAAAAATACACGCCGAATTAAAGAAAGACGGAGTCCTCGCTGACAACGCGGTCAAGCGAGTGATTAGCCACTTCAATCTCGAGCGCTCTGACCTCGTGGAAACATTCGTAACTTTCGTAGAAGCCTGGCGGAAAAAAGCCATCGCCGAAACCGGCAGTCCTTCCGAATTCCTTGAGTATCTCGATTACTACGTCGAAGCTGGCGGCGGAATTGCCCTGCCGCGCACCAACGACGATGCAGTTCAGCTTCTGACTGCCCACGCCGCCAAGGGACTCGAATTCCGCCACGTCGCCATCATTCGCGGATCGTCGGTTTCGTTCCCCACCCCCTATCACGAACCGCTCATCGCGTTTCCGCCGGAACTACGTCGCAGCGATGCCAGTTCCTCCAGCGCCCGACCGCCCGACGACAAATCTCTCCACGAAGAGGAAGAGCGCCGCCTTTTCTACGTGGCCATGACGCGCGCCAAAGACACTCTCGCCATCTACGCGAATCAGGGACAGAGCAAGAAGGATCCGAAACCGACAAAATTCCTCCGCGACTTCATGATTCACCCGGACTACAGAAATTCTTGGTCGACCCGTTCAGCCGCCGCCGTGCAGGACACCTTGTTTGCCGAAGAAGAAGAGCGAATCGCCCTGCAGCAATCGACCGTCGCCGCCTGGCTCCTCATGGATCCCTCGGCGGATTTATTCACCGGCCTGAGCGCGTCCTCAATCGAAATCTACGAAATGTGTCCGCTCCGCTTCAAACTCGAGCGCGAGTGGAACCTGCCGCGTGAGGTCTCGGCGGCATTACACTACGGAGCCGCCATGCACGGCGTGCTGCGAACGTTCTACGACGCCCATCGCTATGGCCGCGCCATCAGCGACGACGATTTGCTGGAGCAATTTCGCTCCGACCTGGCTGCGCGCGGCATCGCCGACCGCTATCAATACGATCTCTATCTGCGGCAGGGCATCGAGCAGTTGCGGCAATTTTTAGAATGCGCTCGCAATGAACCTCTCCCCGAGGTGATCGAAACCGAGCGCGGATTCAGTCTGCAGGTCGGCGCCGCGAACCTCACTGGCCGCGTCGATCGCATCGACAACGCCGGCCCCGATACCGTTGCCGTAGTCGATTACAAAACCGGCAAGCCGAAGACTCAGGACGATGCCGACGAGAGCCTGCAACTTTCTCTCTACGCAATCGCCGCCCAGGAAATCCTCGGCAAGCGCGCCGATCGCTTGATCTTTCACAATCTCGAAAACAACACAACCATCTCGACCCAGCGCAACGATGTCCAATTGGAAGAGGCCAAACTGCGTGTTCAGAAGATCGCTTCCGCCGTCGCCCGCGGAGAATTCCCGCCCAATCCCAAGTATCACTGCGCCTTTTGTCCCTATCGCAATCTTTGTCCCGCGACAGAAAAGGTCGTGAGAATCGCGGCTCCGCAGAAAAAATCGCGTGTCAACTAGTCCGCGTAGAATTCGAAATCAACAGCCGCCAAAAAACTTAGGGGACGCTTATCGCGTCCCCTTGGTCATTGCAGTTGCCTGTTGCAGGTTCTAGTGTTTCTTTTTCTTTGCAGCTTTCTTTTTGGTTGCCATGGATCTATTCTCCCTTTCCATTCTTCATGGAATTTCGCAACGATGTTTTGTTGCAACTAGTTGAATGTATAGAGTCAACGCAGAACGAAGTCAAGAGAAAAATGATCGAAACTGATACATGCAATGCTGTACCAAAGTCACGTGTGTGAGTCGCGTGCGAAAAAAATTGCACGACGTTGTCGTTGGTCGTCGGTCGCTAGTCGTTGGCAAAACCCCGCGAACGACGAACGACGAACGGCGAACGACCACCGACGAACGACCGACGACTTCCTTGCAACATCTATAATGAGAGACAAACCTGAACTCGCAGGAGCGCAATCATGTCCACTTCAACTGACGTAGTAATCATCGCAGGATGCCGCACCCCCATCGGAAAATTTCAAGGAAGCCTGAGCGACATGACCGCTCCGCAAATCGGAGCAGTCGCCGTGCGCGAAGCCGTGAGGCGCGCCAATCTCCAGCCCGAGCAAGTCGACGAATGCATCATGGGCAACGTCGTCTCCGCCGGACTCGGCCAAAATCCCGCGCGCCAAGCCGCGCTCTTCGGAGGCCTCACTCCCGAAGTAGGTGCCATGACTATCAACAAAGTCTGCGGCTCCGGATTGAAAGCTGTCGCGCTGGCGGCGCAGGCGATCGAAACCGGCAACAGCTCCATCGTCGTCGCCGGCGGCATGGAGTCGATGACCAACGCGCCCTACCTTCTGCCCAACGCGCGCAAAGGTTATCGCCTCGGCAACGGACAACTCGTCGACTCCATGGTCCACGACGGCCTCTGGGATATTTACAACGACTATCACATGGGCCTCACCGGCGAGAATGTCGCCGAAAAATATGGCATCACCCGCGAAGAGCAGGACGAATTCGCCGTCAACTCGCATCGCAAAGCCATCTCCGCGCAAAAAGAGTGCCGCTTCAAGGCGCAGATCGTTCCCGTCGAGCTGCCCGCGAAGAAGAAAGGCGCAGCTCCCGTGATCTTCGACAAAGACGAAGGCCCGCGCGAAGACACCACCATCGAGGCCCTGCGCGCCCTCAAGCCCGCCTTCAAAAAAGATGGTACCGTCACCGCGGGCAACGCTCCCGGAGTCAACGACGGAGCCGCCGCCCTGGTCGTGACCAGCGCCGCGCGCGCAAAAGAGCTGGGCGCGACCGCGATGGTCCGCATCGTCGCCCAATCCACCAGCGGAGTCGATCCGAAGTGGGTGATGATGGCTCCAGTAGGCGCCGTGCAAAAAATCTGGCAGAAGACCGGCTGGAAGAAAGACGAAGTCGATCTCTACGAACTGAACGAAGCCTTCTCCGTGCAGGCGCTAGGCGTGATCCGCGAACTCGGCCTCGACATCAACCGCGTCAACGTCAACGGAGGCGCCGTAGCTCTAGGCCATCCCATAGGCGCCAGCGGAGCCCGCGTCCTAGTAACCCTGATCTACGAAATGATCCGCCGAGACGTCCACCGAGGAATCGCCGCGTTGTGTCTAGGTGGAGGGAATGCGGTAGCCATGGCAGTCGAGCGCTAACGAATTAACATTGAACGGTCGAGCGATAACAACTAACGATAACGAATCAACATCGAACGCAAACCAAATCAGCTTTGTCATCCTGAGCGAAGCGAAGGACCTGCTGTTTGCTCGTACCAACGATAAAGCGGGTGCCCCATCCTTCGCAGCTTTTCGCGAAGGGTGGGCCCGGCGAACCTAGACATCAGCACTCAGAGCCGGACCAGTAAGTGGAATTGGGGATATTACGTCACTACGCGCGTGCCTAGGGCACATCAATGTGATGATTTGAGTTGCGTTAGGATCGACTGAGCGTTCTTGGCTGAACTTGCCGCACTCTCTCGAATCCCAATGTTGATGTCACTGTCATCCTTCACGCGGTTGAGTTGCGGAATCGCCTCTTCAGCAGTTATGACAGCATCGGCGGTTTTGCCGAGCCGGGAAAGCGCAACTGCTATTAGCACTCGTGCATTCGCTTGGTCCATTAGCTGAATCATCGTGAACTCATGCGAAGCGCTCAACTTCCCAGCTTTGGAATAGTTCGCTTCTGCCTGCCGCAGGGATGCCAACCCGCCTTCGAAATCGCCAGCGTGCATCTTCGACACGCCAAACTCTTCCTCGGCGCTTGCACATGTTGACACCGAGGTCGTCTCAGAATCGCACTCCTTCTTCAAGCTCTCGAGGAGTTTCTGGAAGATCGGTATCGCATCAGTGGGACGGTTTGCCTGTACGTAGCCATTGCCAGCTTTCCTCAGAACCCGCTGCTCCTGTTCCGCCAGAAGAGGCTCCTTGCGAACCATTTCTAGGGCGGCCTCGTATCGCTTAACCGCATCCCCCACGTGACGAGCCTTAAGAGCTTGATCGGCGTCGGAAAGAATCGTGTTGAGACGGTCCTCTAAGGCGAGTTGTTCCTTAGTAACTCCACCTGACACCGTGACGGAATCTTTGCGTTGCGGGAGCGGCCCCTTCTCCTGTGCGATCGCTGCGGAAGAGCAGAAAAGAAGCAGTGACAGAAGAGCGCTCAATGTGGGCATTCGAATCGTCTACCTTCCGAGTGAGTTATAGAACACTGAATGAGATTAGCAAAGATGGTCGATGTAAACAGGCAGCGCTTCGGCTCGCCTCGCATCACTTTGCCGTCGCGTTCGGCTCCCCCGTCCCCACCGGCAGCGTAATAGTAAATATCGCCCCGCCCCCCGGAGCCGATGCCGCCTCAATATTCCCGCCATGCTCGCGCAGCACCGTCTTGCAGATGCTAAGCCCCAGCCCCGTCCCGCGCCCCGGCCGCTTGGTTGTAAAGAACGGATCAAAAATGTGCGCCAGATTTTCCGGCGCGATCCCCGGACCATCATCCTGAAACACAATCCACACCGAGTCCGGAGTTGCAGCCATGTTTCCTGCAACGTCTCCTGCAGCGCCACGCCCCAGCCGCACGCGAATCGTCCCCTTCTCGCGACTCTCGCGAATCGCCTGCTCCGCATTCAGCAATAAATTCAAGAACACCTGCATCAGCTGATTCGGATCGGCCACCACCGCCGGTATCGTCGTCTCCGGCAAAAAGTCCACCGTGATATTGCTCTTGCGCAGCGGATACGCCTGCATCTGCACTGTGCGCTGCACCAGTTCATTCAAATCGACCGGACTCCGTCCCGGAGCCGGCGGCCGCGCGAAATATTGCAGGTTCTGCACAATCTCCGCCGCGCGCCGCGCCTGCTGATGCAGCACCGCAAGCTGTTTGCGCGCCCCTTCGCTAATGCCGCCCTCTTGCAGCAACTCCGCCATCCCCAGAATGCTGGTCAGCGGATTATTGAGTTCATGTGCGAATCCGCCAATCATCTGCCCCATCGCCGCCAGTCGTTCGCTCTGGATAATCTGCTGCTCCAGCTTTTTCTCAGTCGTCACATCGCGGACCGAAATAATCACGCCCGCCGGCCTCCCCTCCGCATCGAGCAGAGGGCTCGCCATGCCAAGCATCGTCCGCCACGTGCCATCGCGATGCCGCGAGCCGTATTCGCACGAGGTCAACTTACTCTCGCCACTCGCGACCGTGCGGAACAGCGCCGCCAGTTCCGGCGAAGTCATCTCCGCATCCTCGACATTTTTCCCCATGAGCTGTTCCGGCCCATAGCCAAGAAGCTGTCCGATGCGCGCGCTCACGAACGTATATTGCCCCTTTAGGTCGAGCACCAGAATCAGGTCGGGGAAACTCTCGAGCAGTCGCCGCCGAAATTCTTCCTGCCGCCGCAACTGGTGTTCCAGCGTGCGCTTCTCCGTCACATCCACCAGCGTGCCGTGGTAGCGGATTACTTTTCCGCCATCCATCACGCCCGTCGAAGTATCCACACACACCGCCACTCCGCCGTCTTTTTTTCGCAGCCGAATCTCTCGCGTCCGCGTGCGACCACTCTGGCTGCCACCGCGTCCCAGCACCGGATCGCCATCAGCTTCCACGCCCAACTGTTCGGGAGGCAGATCCAACAATTCTTCCTTGCTCGAATATCCCAAAATCGATACTAGCGCCGGATTCACCTCCAGCAGCTTCCCCTCGGGATTGCTAATGTAGACCCCCTCCTGCAACGACTCGAACAACTGCGTGAAGCGCTGTTCTTTTTCCCGATGTTCGGTAACGTCGCGCGCCAGCACACTCGCCCCGGTTACATCGCCGCCCTTAACGATGGCGTTGACCACGCATTCGTAAAAATGGCGCCGCGGATCATTCTTGAGTTGCACCTCGACCACCCCCGACCAGTTTCGCTTCTCCAAGAAGCGCTCTAGGTTCGTCGAGGCTTCGGTGCGCAAAGGTGCGCCCAGGAATTCCTCAAGCTTGTGGCCCACCAGTTCGGAATAACCTACGCCGAAAGTTTCCGAGACTCGGCGATTGACCGTCCGCAGGGTGCCATCGAGAGAAATCGCCAGCGCCACGTCATCCAGCGAATCGATCAGCTCTTTGAAATTTCGCTGCGAGCGCATGATCAGCTGTCCCAACTGATCCAGTTGCTCTTCCGAAGGAGTGACCCCGCCCCGATCCTGAAATCCTTTCAGAATCTGCTTGAGCTCGCTAACCTCGCGCTTGCGCCCAAACGCGTAGCTGGCAAACAGCACCGCGAGCACGAAGAGTCCCAACGGAATCGCCCACAGCCGGTAAGGAAGGTCTTTAAGTTGTTCCCACGATAGCGCCGCGACCGCCGCGGCAAACAACACCAGCAGCCAAAGCGCCCATCGCCATAGCTGGCTCTCTTCGCGTTCCAGCCCGCTCGGTGCCGGATTGGGCCGGTCCGCCGGATCAGGCCGTCTCGCACTGGGATCTTCGTCGACCATTCCGCAACTCCGCTAGCGCAGAAAACAATTCTTCGAAACAGCCAAACGTACTCTGAGCGGCTGCCCCCGAAACATTGCCTCTGTCAAAAAGAGATTGCCTTAGCCTAGCACCAAACCCACCGTCCACGAGAGAACGTTCCATTTATGTTCCATCACGGTAACGCGGTGATGGCCATCACATCGCGCCAATCTGGCGCGGACTATGATCTCCCCAAGGATCTCCCATCCGCGCTCGCCCCTTCGTGTGCCCACGAGGGCCTCCATGCTCTATAAAACCTTGAGCGCCGCCGTTTACGGCATTGACGCCAACATCATCGAAGTCGAAGTCGACGTCTCCGGCGTCAAGACTGACCAGGATTTCTTCCACACCGTCGGCCTGCCCGACGCCGCCGTCCGCGAGAGCCGCGATCGTGTTCGCGCCGCATTGAAAAACTGCGGCTATGACATTCCTCCCACCCACATCACCATCAATCTCGCGCCCGCCGACATTCGCAAAGAAGGCTCCGGCTTCGATCTCCCCATGGCCCTCGGCATCCTCGGAGCCTACGGCGGCCTCAATAAAAAAGAGGTCCCCGACGCTCTCTTCGTCGGCGAGCTCTCGCTCGACGGCCGCGTTCGCGGAGTCCGTGGCGCCCTGCCCATCGCCATCGAAGCTCGTCGCACCAAGGTCAAGCGCCTGATCGTGCCCGAAGTCAACGCCCGCGAAGCCGCCATGGTCGGCGACGTCGAAGTCTACCCGGTCAAATCACTGACCGAAGTCATTCACCTAATCAATTCCGGCAACGGAGTAAACCGCCTGCAGGTCGATACCGGCCAACTGCTCTGCCAGGCCCAGCAGTTTCACGTCGATTTCAAAGACGTTCGCGGACAGCAAACCGCCAAGCGTGCCCTCGAAGTCGCCTGCGCCGGAGGCCACAACATTCTCATGATCGGCCCTCCCGGCTCCGGCAAAACCATGCTCGCCAAGCGTATGCCGACCATCCTTCCGCCCTTCACTTTCGAAGAAGCGTTGGAGACCACCAAAATTCACAGCGTCGCAGGCGTCCTCGACGCGCACGCCGGACTCGTCGGTCTGCGCCCCTTTCGCGCCCCGCATCACACCATCTCCGACGCCGGCCTCATCGGCGGAGGCGCGATCCCGCGCCCCGGAGAAGTTTCGCTCGCGCACAACGGCGTGCTCTTCCTCGACGAATTTCCCGAGTTCCCGCGCAACGTTCTCGACGTCATGCGCCAGCCGCTCGAAGATGGCACCGTCTGCATCGCGCGCGCCGCCATGTCGCTGACTTTCCCCGCGCGCTTCATGCTAGCCGCCGCCATGAATCCTTGCCCCTGCGGATTCCACAACGATCGCACTCGCGAATGCCACTGCACGCCGCCCATGATTCAGCGCTACATTTCTAAAATCTCCGGACCGCTGCTCGATCGCATCGACATTCACATCGACGTTCCCGCGGTGAACTACAAAGAATTGCGCAGCACGAAAGATGCGGAAACCTCCGCCAGCATCCTCGAGCGCGTAGTCCGCGCCCGCGCCGTCCAGTTGCAGCGCTTTTCTTCCGTCCGCGAAAAGGTTTATTGCAACGCCCAGATGCCCACGCAGCTCATTCGCAAATTCTGCGAACTCTCCGCCGACTGCGAGCGCCTCCTCGAACGCGCCATGGCCCAGCAAGGATTAAGCGCCCGCGCCCACGATCGCATCCTCAAAGTCGCCCGCACCATCGCCGACCTCGACAGCATTCCCCAACTCGAACCGAAACACATCGCCGAGGCAATTCAGTACCGCACACTGGATCGCACCTACTGGGCATAAGAAACAGATAGGCGGCTGCAATTTCGGGGCAAAACGATTACCGACGTTACGTGTCCCAAATGCTGCGCCGTTTATCTTGCGGGTGGGGTGCATATCGGAAAGCACCTTCGATGCTCTAAATGTGGATGTCGCGTTTCCATCCTCATAGCGGACCGCGCTACAGTTCAGTCCCCACGCAATCCACAAACTTCAGGTCCACATTTTTACGCGTCCGCAACTCTTCGCGTGAACCGACTACCAGAGAACATGTAGGCGTTGGCACTGGTTCTGATCGGTCAAATCAGGCTGAGGCCAGCTCCTTCCGTGCCCTGACCGGAAACGGCCTGATTCTGGGCAGTCGATTTTTCTGCGCCTTCCAAAGATCGTAGTTGACCTGCATCTTCAGCCAAAACGCTGGAGTCGTATAGGGCATTGCCTTGGCGAGCCGCACGCTCATCACTGCTGAAATGCCGGCGCGGCCGTTGAGTATGCGGGAGAGATTCGGCCGCGTCACTCCAAGGCGTTTGGCTGCCTCCTTTACCGTCATGTCGCCCAGATAATCCTTCAAGACTTCGCCGGGATGAGATGGATTGAAAAGCATGAGTCCTCCTAGTGGTAATCCATGTAATCGATGAGAATGGCGTCCTCGCCTTCGAACGCAAATGTAAGCCGCCAATTGCCGCTTACCCGCACCGCCCAGTGTCCCTCCAGTTCACCCTTAAGCGGATGCAGGGCGTAACCGGGCGCATTCATGTTGGCCGCGAAGGTGGCCGCATCCAAGGCGGACAAAATCCTCTTAAGCCGGTTTGCATGTTCTGGCCGAATGCCAGCCTTCGAGCCGCTTTCGGCAAATTGCCTGACGCCTTTATGCCGATAGCTTTTCAGCATGTGTAAAGTGTATCAATACGCAATACCGGAAATCAAGTGGCTCCTGTTCAATTCGCTCGGGGGCCAAGCGGATTCCTGCTACGTCAGAGTCTAAGCAGATTCCTGGCGGGGCATGAGCAACCGCTCCGCATTCTATAATCCACAGCGGAGGCTTCATGCCAGGTTGGGGTACAGGCAGTTTCGAAAACGAAGACGCGCAGAATTTTCTCGCCCAACTAAACTCGTTGGAAATTGATGCTCTCTCGCCGATCCTCGCGCGCGCCGCCGATCATGATTATCTGGACGCGCCCGCAAGCACTGTCGTGATCGTAGTTGCCGAGATCGTGGCCGCGGCGAAGGGCAACCCTCCACAAACTGTCCCCAACCAAATTGTCGAATGGATTGCGAAGATCGAAGGCAGCCCGAGTTCTCAAATCTCGGAGCTCGCCCGCAGCGCAGTGGAAAAGATTCGAACGAACTCCGAACTCAAAGACCTATGGCTCGAAGCGGAAGGATTGAATGAGTGGAGCGCGGCTCTTCGAGACTTGGAAAACAGACTTACCTAGTACTAATCACGTAAATTTACCCCTATGTCATCCTGAGCGAAGCAGCACGATTCGCGAAGCGGATCGTACCGCAGAGTCGAATGACCCCTATACGCTCCCCAATCCCAGACCGCCCCTTCGCAAACCTACCCTGAAGTTGAATGCCTCGCCTCGGAACAATGCTCAATCCGCAGCCGCGCCGCTCGTAGTGTTGCTGGTGTTCTTGCTTCCGTTAGTGCCGTTGGCGTTGTCTTTTTCCGCCTGCCGCAGCCGCAGCGCGCGATTCGAAGGCAACCCGGCGTCGCGGATCTTATACAACAGCGCGCGATAGCTGATGGCCAGCGTGCGCGCCGCCTGCTTGCGATTCCAGTGGTGCTGTTGCAGCACCTTCAAAATGACCTTGCGCTCCAGTTCGCGCACGCATTGCCGCGTCAGCTTCTTCAGCGAAATCGGCCCATCCAGCGAAATCTCGGAATTGAAAAAGTCCGGCTCGCGCGCCACCAGGTCATTCGTGATTACTTCCTCGTGCCCCAGAATCACGTAGCGCTTGATCAGGTTTTCCAGTTCGCGAATATTTCCCGGCCAGTGATATTTCTGCAGCACCGCCATCACTTCGCCCGACAAAGGACGGGCCCGGCAGTTGAACTTACGGTTGTAATACTCCAGGAAGTACGCGCACAAGTCCGGAATATCGCCACGCCGTTCGCGCAACGCCGGCATCCGTATATTCACCACGTTGATTCGATAGTAAAGATCTTGCCGGAACGTCCCCGACTCAATCTCGGTCTCCAGGTGGCGATTGGTTGCGCAAACCACCCGCACCTCGACCTTCTTGTCCTCCTGTGCGCCGATGCGGCAGAACTGCCCATCTTGCAAGAGCTGCAAAAGCTTCGATTGCAGAGTCGGATCCAGTTCAGAAATTTCATCGAGAAACAACGTGCCGCGATGGGCCATTTCCACGCGCCCGGGCTTCGATCCAACCGCCCCGGTGAATGCTCCCTTTTCGTAACCAAACAGTTCGCTCTCCAGCAGGGTCCCTGGAATTGCCGGGCAATTCACCTTAACGTAGGGTCCAACCTTCCACGGCGACAAGCTATGAATCAGCCGCGCAATGATGTCTTTGCCCGTTCCACTCTCGCCCGTAATCAGCACTGGAACGTTGGCCGAGGCAACTTTGCTCAGCCGCGAACGCACCGCTTGCATCGCCTCAGAGTGGCCAAAAATGATGTTGTCGGGAGGAACCTCGCCCAACGATTGCTGCAGAGAACTTACCGAGAGTGTGGTCATAAGAGTTGATGGCCCCGTTGCGGAGGGTGATCATCCGCATGCACTAAAAGTGCATCCCAAGCACCAAACTGGGGAAGAAGGCTGGGCGTTCAGTAAGCCTGCTGTTAAGCGCTCAACTTATGAATGGCTTGGAAGGATCATAGCCCATAAGCGCTAAGGAGTGACATGGCACCAAAGTGCCACTCTTAGACAGGGAGTGAGGAGGAAAAACATTTCACACTGGTGACCGTGCTTTCCTTAATTGCCTGCTCGGAACCGCGGCTGCGTCCGTATTCAACGGGCGAGCGAACTTCAGGCCGAGAAGATGATGCTCGTCGGTGTGCGCTACCCAAACTGTCTTCGCCTGCATGATTCGGGCGGAGGTCTTCAATCCATGTGTGGATCCAAGCGGCGCGCTCGGAATCTCGAGCGATACCACGGCCGATTCAGGCAAAGAACGCCGAACGGCGACCAGGGCGCCCCCGGCGCCAATGTTAATCGCAGTGGCAAATTCCAGCGAATCCTTGCCATTTCCGTCCCGCGCACGGATAAAAACCGGAATGGCCAGTTGCAACCGGGCCCATTTACGCTCTTCCTTCTTTGACAGTCTGCGAGGCAAGGTTCTATCCGCTCCTATAGGCACTGCAGCAAGTAGAGGGCCGCATCTCATGGGCCAAACCTCGGTAAACATTCCCCCTCCCCGTCCTATCTCCAAAACTCGCCTCCAATACCGGAATTGCGCGAGAAATTGCTGATGTAAGGAACTCGCCATTGACTACCAGTCATAGCATAAAGTTGCAAAACTTTTCTCTTTTTCCCGCCTCGAACATGGTTTCTAATTGACAGTCTGGAATGCCTACCCTTATGATGCATTTAAATCCCCACGTTCTGACGGTAGTGGTTTCCTCCCCATGTAGTTTTGATTCGGAAACTCCATGTCTTCGATAAGCGAGAAAAGCCCAGCCACCGCTTTCGCTGGCACAACTCCAAATGTGGACTCGACGGCGCCCGTCGCCGCGCCTGGTTTTGCCCCCAAACTGGGGGATGACGGTCTGCGCGAGCTCGAACAACTGCGTGATCGTTTCCGCAAAACCACCAATGCGCTCGCCTCCGCCGCCCACGATCTCAAAACTCCGCTTGCCATCCTGAACGGTTACATCGAACTGTTACGCAGCCAGAAGCTAGGTCCACTCAACGAGCGTCAGCGCGAAGTTATGGGAGATATGTTCTCCAGCGGTCAGCGCTTGCAGCAGTTCATTCAGGATTTCCTCACCTTCAGCGTGCTCGAAACCGGCGAATTGCGCATGCAGTACATCGATGGCGACTTGAACGCATGCCTTTCGGAAGTTTGCCGTCTCTGGTCCGGCCGCTTTCACGAGCGAGGCCTCGCTCTCTATTTCCTGGCGAATGACAAACTCCCGCCCTTTGCCTTCGATGGCCCAAAGATTCAGCGCGTGATTTCGAATCTTCTCGAGAACGCATCCAAGTACACACCGCAAGGTGGCACGGTATGGTTGCATGCCGAACCGCATATGTGGGAGCGCCGCGGCGCCAGCGCCTCTTCGGTTGCAGGCGAACGCCGCCGTCAATCAACCAACGTGCCGAACGCGGTCAAAGTCAGTGTCGCCGATACCGGCCCGGGCATCCGCCCCGAGTTTCATCTCGAAATTTTCGACGATTTTTTCCGTCTGCCCGCAAGTGAATCCGCCGAAGGCATGGGCCTCGGGCTCGCCATCGCGCGCCGCCTTCTCCAGGGCATGAACGGCAAAATCTGGGTCGAAAGCGAACCCGGCGCAGGTTGCAAGTTTTCTTTCCTCATTCCCCTGAAACCCATTCTGAATACTCCAACACGAGGAGCCGAATGAGCGAAACCGCCAACATTTTGCTGGTGGATGACGAACCGGGAATGCTGCGCTACATCCGCACCCTATTGGAAGTTGACGAGCACAAAGTTCAAACCGCCAGCACTGGCGAAGAGGCCGTCGACCACGTCCAGAAGGGTCTTCATCCCGACCTCGTTTTGCTCGATCTTTTGATGCCCGGAATCGACGGCTTGCAGACTCTGGAAAAACTGCGCCAACTCAAGCCCGGCCTGAAAGTCGTCATGCTCTCCTGCGTCAACGACACGCGCAAAGTCGTCCAGGCCATGCGCCTCGGCGCCATCGATTACCTGACCAAGCCCTTTCAGAAAGCCGAACTCGACGCCGTCATCGGGCAATGCATCGGCACCTCCAAAGGTGAGAGCTATGCGGGTGAAGTCGAAGAACTCTGCGACGACGTCTTCTTCGTAGCCGCCAGCCCCGCGATGAAAAAGATTCGCTCGCAAGCTGCGCTCGTCGCCAACGTCGAAATTCCCGTTCTCCTCTTAGGCGAGAGCGGCACGGGCAAAGAAGTTCTCGCGCGCCTCATCCACAAACTCTCTCCGCGCGCTCACCGCACCTTTCTCAAGGTAAACTGCGCAGCCGTGCCCGCCGATCTGCTCGAGAGCGAACTCTTCGGCTACGAGGCCGGAGCCTTCACCGGCGCCACTCATCCCAAGCCCGGCAAGTTTGAACTGTGCAACAAAGGCACCATCCTGCTCGACGAAATCGGCGAAATGCCGCCGCTGCTGCAAGCCAAGCTGCTGCACGTTCTCCAGGACCAAACCTTTTCGCGCCTCGGCAGCCGCACCATGATCAAGGTCGACGTGCGCATCCTCGCCGCGACCAACATTAATATCCCAGAAGCGCTCGCCAATAAGCGCCTGCGCGAAGATCTCTACTACCGCCTGAACGCTTTCACCATGACGTTGCCGCCGCTGCGCGAGCGCAAGGAAGAAATTCCCATTCTGCTAAAGCATTTCATGTCGCGCATGTCCGAATCCTACGCCCGCCCTCCTCTTCCTATGTCGGGGCCGCTCATGGAAGCATGCCTGCGCCATACCTGGCCCGGCAATCTGCGCGAGCTGAGCAACTTCATCAAACGGTACCTGGTTCTGGGTGACGAAACTTTAGCCGCATCCGAATTGCAACCGAAGCCCGATGGCGGTAGCGGAATGCACTTCGATGCCGCGGGCAGAGCCGCCGTTGTCGCCGATGGAGCCGGAGGACTGAAATCCGTATCGCGCAACGCCAAAGATGAAGCCGAAGCCGAAGCCATCTCCCGCGCACTGGAAGAAACCAACTGGAATCGCAAACAAGCCGCCGCTTTACTGAAGATCAGCTACAAGGCCCTGCTCTACAAAATCCGCCAATACGGCATAGCCCAAACCAGAAGCACCCACCGCCTGTCGGCCGGCGCATAAGAGCAGTTGCCAGTGGCTAGCTGTCAGTTGCCAGTGGCAGACCTGGGGGCAAAAGCCCCGCCCACCCTCATTCGGGTTTGATGTGAGAACGGTAGGAGTGTGCTTACGGGCGTGAACTGGCAACTGCCCACTGGCAACTGATTCTGGTGCGGATAAGAGGACTCGAACCTCCACGACCTTGCGATCACTAGGACCTGAACCTAGCGCGTCTGCCAGTTCCGCCATATCCGCATTAGAGAAAAAATCGGCAGGGCCTTCTACCAAGGCAACTCTTTCAATATTCTACTGCTCGCCCTCCGGCTGTCAAACCACCACCTCGCTTGGTACTGCTACAGAACTCATAAGAGTTGTCATCCTGAGCGGAGCGAAGGACCTGCTGTTCGTTCGCGGCGGCTGGATACGGCCGCTCAGCTCACTCCTATCATTCCCCTGGAAAATCACGAAAACGCTCCCGCTGAGAACGCGCCCCATTTAGAATTTCAAAAGAATGGCCAATCCCCCCAAACAGATCCCCACCGACCTGGCGAAAGAACTCCGCACGCTCGCCCACGATCTCAGCAATTCGCTGGAGACCATCGTCCAGGCCACCTACCTCATCTCCCAATCCAAGCCCCCCGACAATATGCGCCGCTGGGTAGAACTGATCGACCAGGCCTCGCAGGAAGCCGTGAGAATCAACCAAAAACTCCGCCAACTCCTCCGCTCCCAAAGCTAGCCCAAACTTCAAGGTCTAAGAAATTCTGGTTTCTTCCTTCGTGGGCCTCTGTGCCCTTGGTGGTGGAAGCTTTTTCGCGAAGTGACACACATATGTACAAACCTATACGTACAAGATTACGACAAAATCTCCCACGTGGGACACTCTCACCGTTCTGCGAATTCTGCTACCCGAGCTTCGCGTCCATCGTGATCTTGGCGTTCAGCACCTTCGACACCGGGCAGCCCGCCTTGGCGTTTTGCGCCGCCGTGTTGAAGGCTGCGTCGCTCGCTCCAGGCACCTTCGCGACTACATCCAGATGCACCGCCGTGATCGCCCATCCCGCCTCCAGCTTCTCCATGGTGAGGGTGGCCGAGGTGTTGATGCTCTCTGGAGTCAGGTTCGCCCCGCCCAGTTGCGCTGAGAGCGCCATCGAGAAGCAAGCGGCGTGGGCCGCCGCGATCAGTTCTTCCGGATTCGTCCCCGGGGCATTTTCGAACCTTGTTGTAAAGGAATAGGGCGTGTTCGACAGGACGCTGCTGGCGGACGATACCGTCCCTTTGCCATCTTTAAGGCCGCCCTTCCACACTGCACTCGCTTTCCGTTGCATGCCAATCTCCTGAGATAAGTTTGAAAGTCTTAGCTATTGTAGAGGCTGCCGCTCGTCATTGGCTGCCCGCAAGTTCTTCGGACAATAATTCTCGTGCCGCCTCAATCTGTGCTACAACACCGGACATGAGCTCACCCGGCCCAATCAGGAATTCCTTGCAACCATCCGCCACGCCGCGTAATGCCGCCGCCGCGCTGCCGGCGATAAGTCCAAGCCGCATCGCGCCCGCAAATATGAAAACAGATGCGGCCTCGATCTGCCCGAACTGCTCAACCGAACTGCGCGGACACCGCTGCAAAGTGGTATGCAAAAAATGCGGCTTTTACCTGAGCTGTTCTGATTTTTTGCTAAAAGCGGGGCGCGGTACCCAAGTGGTAAGGGAGAGGTCTGCAAAACCTTTACACGCCGGTTCGATTCCGGCCCGCGCCTCCATTCAAGAACCTCGCGCGGCGTAGTCTCTCATCTGGCAACGCCAAGAGAAACGAAAACCGGAGCGCGAATCCCTAATCGCGCCCCGGCACCGCAGCCAGGAGACCAGCTGTGGTGATTTGTTGATGGAGAGCACTGCGTCCGCAGCGCAATGCATGTGAGTGATTCACCGCCAGTTCGCTAGGGCACCTGGAAATTCAGGTTGCTGGAAAGCGTACCGTTCGGCGTTACCACCTGCACCACGCCGGACGTGGCGCCTACCGGTACGTTGGTCGTGATTTCGGAACTGGAAACTACTTTGAACGTAGCTGCCGTGCCGTTAAATGTAACGCTGGTCGCGCCGGTCAGTTCCGTTCCCAGAATCTTGACGGCTACCTTCTCCTTGCCGGAGGTCGGCAGCGTTTTCACAAACGGGCCAAGACCCGTATCCAGGCTGAAGATGGTGCCGTCGCTGCCAGACCCGCCTTCCTGCATTGTCCCGAAGAAAGTCCCATTGGTGTCTTGCATCAGCGTCCCGCCGCCGTTCGGGCCAGATCCGTCCGTGCCGTCGAAGTTGTGCAGCGTGGTCAGCGTTCCGCTGGGGGTGATTTGGAAGATGGTGCCTTGATCGTTGTTGTTGACTCCGCCAAACCACGTTATTCCGTAGAAATTCCCATCGGTAGCTAGATAGATGTTCGTGGGTTGTTCGCCGTCCGCGCAATTTTCCAGGTTGCAGAAGCTGTAAAGTGTGGTTAGGTTGCCGCCCGAAGTGACGGTGAAAAAGGTGCCGCCGGGGCTGTACTTGCCACTACCTCCCGCAGCCGTTGTCCCGTAGAAATTCCCGTCAGCGCCCTGGACCAGCGCCGAGCTCGGAGGAGTGTAACCCGGAAAGCTGTAGAGCGTCGTCAGAGTTCCGGTTAGGGTGATTTTGAAGATCGTGCCATAACCGTCGTTGACGCCGTCACTTCCGCCTGAGGATGTCGTCCCGTATAGGTTTCCATCGCTCCCTTGAACGAGCGCATAATTGGGCTGGGCGCCATCGGCGCAGACGCCGTTCTGGACGACTGCGCAAAAGGAATAAAGCGTAGTCAGTTCGCCGGCCGCGGTCATTTTGAAGATCGTGCCTTGATTGTTGGTCCCGCCATTCACCGTTGTGCCATAGAAGTCCCCATTGGAGGCCAGTGCCAGCGACGCTCTGGAGATGTTGTTGCTGTTGGTGTATAGAATGGTCAGCTTGGCACCTGAAGTGATTTTGAAGACCTGACCTAGAAGATCTAAACCGTAGAAACTCCCATTGGTGCCCAGAATCAAGTTTGCTGAGGGGGCCTGGGCGTCCCTGCAGGCTCCTGTATTGTAAAAGGTGCAAATTATTTTCAAGGTGCCGCTTGTGCTCATTTTAAAAAACGTGCCCGAGGAAATCTCTCCCGCGTTCCCGCCTGACGCCGTTGCCCCGTACAAGTATCCATTGGTGCCCTGCACCAGTCCCAAGGGGTAGGAGCCCTCATTGTCGTTCACGCCTTGGAATGAGTACAGCAAGGTGAAAGTTTGAGCCTGCGCTGAGACCGCAACTCCGGCGAACATAACGGCTGCCACAAGCATGGTCAGCAACATTGCCGCCACGCACGACTGTTTCGCTTGACGATGATTCGACTTCATTGTTTGTCTCCTGAGAGAATTTCTTGGTTCCAATTAATGTGCGGAGGATCTGTGCCCCCACATCCGCGCCGACTTTGACTTGGAATATGCCGCTCGGTCAATACTCTGCAGATTGCGGCAGCTTGGCGAGTATCTGGCGAAATAAGATTCCTGGTTGCAGTCGCTTACATGAACTTATTGCCTGAAAGAATGGGTCGCGGTTGCGGCTTCGCCGAGCGGTTTCCGGGGTTGCGAGTCCGATGGTAAACTACAGACTCCCCCAACTACGTTCATTTTTTCTTATGGGCTCTGCGCAGGTGCCTCAGGTTCTCGTCCGTTTCGGTGTATTCGAAGCCGACCTGCGCGCGGGCGAACTCCGGCGGAACGGTGTGCGGGTTCGTCTTCAAGACCTGCCTTTCCGAGCGCTGACGCTCTTGCTCAGCCGGCCCGGGGAAGTAATTACGCGCGAGGAGTTTCGACAAGCACTCTGGCCGCCCGACGTTTTCGTGGATTTCGAACAGAGTATTAGTAGCGCTATCATGCGCGTGCGGGACGCTCTTGGCGACTCGGCCGACAATCCAATCTTTATTGCAACCATCGAGCGGCGCGGTTATCGCTGGATTGGGCCAATCCTCGGAACTACGGTCGAACCAGCAGGTCAGGATCGAACTTCAGCGCCGGCTGAGCACATCCCAAATAACATTGACATTAATAAAGAGATCACGGACAAAGCGATCACGCCTGAACCGGAGAGCCGGGATTTTACGGCGCGCTATGAGATTGGATTAACGACACAGGCTCGTAAACGCCGACCGCACTGGCGCGCGTGGCTGGTCATCGCGATCATTGCCGCCTTGGGCATAACTGGTTTCTTTTTTTGGCGCGGCCGCCACAATTCTCCAATTTCTTCGATTGCAATTCTCCCCTTCGACAATCTCAGTGCGCCAAACTTTGACGATGCATTCAGCGACGGGCTGACCGATGAGGTCGCGGCTTCCGTTTCTCACCTGGATGGCGTTCGAGTGGCAGGGCGCCGCTCGGCCTACATGTTCAAAGGCAAGCACGACGACCTTCGCGATATCGGTTCGCGCTTGAATGTCGAGGCGGTGGTGGAGGGCAGTGTACAGCGCGCCGGCGATCGCACACACGTCACCGTCGAGCTCAACCGCACTCGCGACGGTTTTACGATTTGGAGTCAGACTTACGACGGCACAACCAACGACTGGATGCAGATTGAATCGCAGATCGCGGGCTCGATTGCGAGAGCGTTGGCGCGCAAGATTTCTCCTCAGAACGCTCCGGCTCGCGATCCCGAAGCCCACGCTTTATACCTCGAAGGCCGCTATCTCTGGGACCAGCGAAATTTCCCTGCTGAACTGAAGAGTGTGGATTTGTTGCAGCAGGCAATCGCGCGGGATCCCAACTATGCCCTGGCATGGGCCGGTTTGGCCGACTCTCTGATTGCCATTGGCGACGTTGAAGAGGTGGATCCCGCTGCGTATATGCCTCGCGCTCGCGACGCCGCCCTCAAGGCTTTGCAACTTGACCCATCGCTGGCCGAAGCGCACGCCGCTTTGGGGATGGTTGCCTGTCATTACGACTATGACTGGTCTACCGCCGAGCGCGAATACAAGAAAGCGATCGAGTTGAATCCCAATTACGCCAGCGCCCATCAGTACTACGCTCTGGGTCTGATGGCGCACGGCCGCTTCGCGGAAGCCGAAGCACAACTCGATATTGCCCGCCGCCTCGATCCATTGGCGCTGATTGTGGACGTCGATCTGGCTGTGCTGCGCAAGTACCAGCGCGATTTCGATGGCGTGATTGCCGTATCGAAGAGCATCCTCCAGCGCGATCCCACCTACCATCTTGGCTACAGCATGTTAACCACGGGCTACCTTTGCGAGCGCCGCTGGGATGACTGGCGGGCGGCGGACGCGAAACATCCCCAGGAAGAGTTCCAGCGCGCAATTGTGAATGGGAAACCCGACGAAATGGAGCGCGTTCTCCGCAAGCTTACCG
>Ga0187859_10000594_pt1 | contig 24142 bp, 19 predicted proteins | sample June2016WEW_10_1_2_FD_133019 | JGI IMG/M metagenome (GOLD analysis project Ga0187859, IMG submission 133019) | Peatland microbial communities from SPRUCE experiment site at the Marcell Experimental Forest, Minnesota, USA - June2016WEW_10_10 | ecosystem: Environmental > Terrestrial > Soil >...
TATGCTCCTTCGCCAATCGTGTGGGATTATCGTGGGATGGCGTCGGCTATCACGCATTTTGTCGTTGGAGCCGCGCTAGCGCTGCCAGCAATCGAATCAGTAAAGCTCCGCTCTGTACTGCCCGGTTGGGCCATTTCAGTTGGCGCCGGTCTTCTGGCTGTTGTTCCCGATCTTGATACCTATGTCATGCGCGCGTTCGGGCTACCGCACGGTAGCTTTTTCGCCCACCGGGGATTCTTCCATTCGGCGTTCTTTATAGTTCTGCTCGTTTCTTTCGCCGCCGTGATTGTCACGCGGCACGCGTTGCGAGCGGCGCCCCTCCTCGCTCTCGTGTGGATCCTCAGCGCAATCACACATCCGCTGCTTGACATGTTGACCAACGGTGGGGCGGGCGTGATGCTGTTTTTTCCCTTTTCAGAAGCGAGACTTTTCTTCCCGTGGCGGCCGATTCATGTGTCACCGTTGGGGGTGATGAGATTCCTAAGGGGGGCGGGCGATATCTTGTGGTCGGAAATGCCGTTTTGTCTTGGCGCGGTTGCGATTGGTTTCGGCGCCAAAAGGGCCCTGAAGTTTTCGCTCCGTTCCGCCGATTGACCGAAAGAGCCTTAATATCCCTCAAAGGAGTGTGCCATGGGTACCTTCTCCCGTTCCTGGGACCTGATCTGGGAAAGCTTTGACGTTATTCGCAAGGACAAGAAACTTATCGTCTTTCCCATCGTGAGCGGACTCGCGGTTTTGGCGGTTGCGGCGGCGTATTTCATTCCACTTTTTCAGCTTGGCCTGGTTCGCCAGTACGCGGAGGAACGCCATGTCGATCCGACTGCGTACGCCTGGATGTTTCTGTGGTACTGCACCAATTATTTCGTCATCACGTTCTTGAGCTGCGCACTGGCGGCTTGCGCGCAGATCCGATTCTCGGGTGGGGAACCCACGCTTGGGGCGGGGATGAGTCAAGCGGCGGCTAAACTTCCCAACATTATGATATGGGCGGTGGTGGCGAGCACGGTGGGTTTGATCATCCGCATTATTGAAGACCGCTCGAAAGAGGCGGGCAAGATCTTCGCCTCACTGGTTGGGGTGGCGTGGGCGGTCACAACTTACCTGATGGTTCCGGTGCTGGTGTTTGAACAAGCGGGAGTTTTCGGGTCCATCAAACGATCCTGCCAGCTTCTGCGCAAGACCTGGGGCGAGCAGGTGGGAGCCAACATCGGTTTTGGGCTGCCGTTCCTGGTGCTCTCGCTTCCGGGCATCCTATTAATATTCGGAGCGCGTCATCAGCCGGTGGCGCTGGTGATCGCGGTGTTTTATTTTCTGATGCTGGGCGCACTTATGAGCGCGGTGAAGGGGATCTTCGCAGTGGCGCTGTATCGCTACGCCACTCAGGGGGAGGCGCCGGCGGGTTTTTCTAAGGTGAATCTGAACGGGGCTTTTGTGGATTTGTCCGACCGGGACTAGGGGCTCGGGACTGGGGGCTGCGTCGCGCCGTCGTGTAAAGGGGCTGAGGAGTTTGTCCGATATACGGACGAAAGGCTCTTTCTGCATGTCGACCAATCCGTTCGCGCTGGCTCCGCAGACGCCGCAAAGAGTATCTATCAAGGCGCCCTTGATCCTGCTGGCCCTCATGTTCGTTGCGGCCGTCGTAGGGATTATGTGGACCAGCTATCGGGCCCGGTCCACCAATCCGATCTTTCGCCAGACCAAGAACGGCTGGGAGCAACTTCCTCGGCCAGCCGGTTTTCCCGAAAGGCTGCGAATCTCCTCCAAAGGGACGGTCTGGGTCCTCACTTGGGGCCGGACCGGGCTGAGCCGCTGGGATGGATCCAGATGGCGATCCGTCAAGGTGACGGACACCAAGACCAGTTATATCGACGGCAATTTCGCTCTGGATGGGGAAGAGGTTTGGGCGCCGACGGAACACGGAGTTTGGCATTGGGACGGGCAAAGCTGGCATTCCTACAGCGAAGTGCCCGCTCGCTGGGGCGCGTCGACCGTAGCCGGGGACGGACAAGTCTGGATGGTAGACCGCTCGGGAAAAATCTTTCATTTCGCAAAGGGCAAATGGAGCAGCCAGAAGCTGGTACTGCCTGGAATGACTGTCGAACAGAGCGCTGAGGAGGAAGGGCCCCAGCTCGCGCGCACTGCTGATGGCTCCGTGTGGCTGGTGTCGCAAAGAGTTTGGCGGCTGTATGGCGATTTCTGGCTGCCCGTGATCGCGGATCGCAAGCTTCTCGACAACGTGACTTTGCTGGGGGCTGCGGGCGATCGGCTCTGGCTGATGGAGACTTCCGGGATTCGCGCGGTTTCCGCAAATGGAAGCAGCCAGTCTTATACGGCGGCTGAGACCGGAATTCCCGACGACGGGGCGCTGTACGATGTCGCATCGGACGGGCGGCTCACTTGGTTCGCCACCGGGACAGGCGTGGTGGAATTCGATGGCTCGCACTGGCGGAAAATCCCGCGTCTCAGCGAGCGCGTGCCGGGCACTCATGCTATCGCTGCCGCGCCGGACGGAACATTGTGGGCGATCGGCATGACGCCAGGTGGTTTGTTTCGAAACCGCTCTTTGATCTATCTCAACTTTCTGCCGGGGCTTGGGCTACTGGGTGGTTGGATTTGGCTGGTTCAGCGCCTGCGCCGCAGGGGGCTTCAAGATCACCGGCGCGTCGTCCAGGCCGTGCAGCACGCCACGGGTGAAGTTCCGGTGGAACTGGAAATCGGCGAGCGCAAGTTGGCCAGCTCCGGTTGGGTTTGGGCCCTCTATATTTTCGGAGGCACGCTAGCGTTTTACTTCCTGCGCAAGATATGGCCTCAGGCGCCGTATTGGATGATCCCAGTTCTGGTCATCGCGGTCCACCTGGTGATTACGTTCCAACAGTCGCTGGTGAAACGGAAGCCGCAAGCTTGGGATCCGATCGGTCCGGGTGCGCCCTCGCAATACGATTGGGGGAAGACGCTGAAATCCGTTGGCGGCGCAGCATTGTTTATTCTCGTTTTCAATGCAGATCGCTTCCCGGCGTTGCGGTTGCTGCGCGGCTACACGTTTTGGGCTGCACTCGCGGTTGTGATTGGCTACAAATCGCTGGGACTTCGTCTAATGAATCAGGCCATACGGCGGGCCGATTATGATGGCGCGCTCAAAATCAATCGCTGGTTCCATTTCTATAATCCTTCGGGTTCGGAAGCGCTGCGGATGTCCGGGCATATTCTGTTGATGGCCGGCCGGTATCGCGAGGCGGAGGATGCGCTGCGCCGTTCCTTCACCAGTTCGCACGCGGCGGCAACTTACGGCATGGCTCTGGAATTCCTGGGAGATACTTTAATGGAAGAGGGCCGCTACGATGAGGCGCAGCGCAGTTTCGAAGCCGCGCTACACACTTTCACCTGGCTGCGGCGTCCTTATCGCGGCATGGCTGAGATGTTGCTGCGTCAGGGCAAGGATCCTCAAAAGGCACTGCAATATGTCGAGAGCATTATTGATTTTGCGGGACTCTCGCGGCTGCAGATCAAGAACAACGGGCGGCCGCAGGATGATTATTGGTCGCTGAAGGCCTGGGCGCTGGCCTGCGCAGGCCGATCGTCCGAAGTTGCGGGCGCGATTGAGAACGCGCTGAAGGCCACCAGTCCCAAATGCTTGCCGGACCTTGCGGCAACTCATTATCGCGCGGGCATGGCGATGCAAACGTTGGGGAACGGGTCGGAAGCCAAGGAGCATTTTCGGCGCGCGGTGGAGTACGATCCTCAAGGCAGGCGCGGGAAACTGGCCAGCGCCGCAATGCGAGACGCGGGCGTTTGGCGCGCTCCCGCGAACGAGCCCCCAGCGTTAGTGCGGGGGTAGAATCAAGGCTGCATGCCTGTTGGGTGTCCGGATCTCAACGCCATTCGCGAGGCGCGAAAAGCCATTGCGGGGTCGGCTATCCGGACCCCGCTGGTGCGTCTCAACGCGCCTGGCGAAATTTATCTCAAGCTCGAAAACCTGCAGCCCATCGGGTCCTTCAAAATCCGTGGCGCGGCGAATGCCATGGCGCACATGTCGGCCGAGGATCTTCGCCGGGGCGTGGTAACGGCGTCGGCGGGAAATATGGCCCAAGGCGTAGCTTGGCGGGCCCGTGAGTTGGGCATTCCATGTACAGTGATAGCGCCGGAAACGGCGCCTGAGACCAAGATCAGCGCCATCGAACGGCTGGGAGCCCGCATCCTCAAAGTTTCCTACGATGACTGGTGGCGTGCTTTTGAGGAGCGGCGCTATCCCGGTGTTGAGGGTGTCTTTATCCATGCCTTCGACGATCCGAATGTCATGGCTGGAAATGGGACCATTGGGCTTGAGATTCTGGAGGATCTGTCGGACGTGGACGCTGTCGTGATTCCCTGGGGCGGCGGGGGATTGGCGTGCGGAATCGCGTCGGCTTTGCGGGAACTGAAGCCGGCAACTAGGATTTTCGCCGCGGAGGTCACGACGGCTGCGCCACTACTCGCGGCCTGGAAAACCGGGGCGCCGCAGGTCATCTCGACGGAGCGTTCCTTCGTGGATGGGATCGGCGGTAAGTCTGTGTTTCCACAGATGTTTGAGCGCGCGAAGAAGTTGCTGGACGGGGTATTGGTGGCGCGGGTCAGCGAGGTTCGAGATGCGGTGCGCCTGATGGCCGAGCGCAATCGGATTATCGCAGAGGGTGCGGGTGCTACGCCGGTGGCCTGTGCGGTGGAGGGCAGGGCGGGGGCGGGCAAGGTAGTTTGCGTGGTTTCGGGCGGGAATATCGACCTGTCGAAACTTGTAGAAATTTTCGGAACAAAATGAAAACCTCTTCGTCTGTACCTTGAAGAAGGAGGCCGTATGACGGCTAAGATAGGTGGCGTGTTGCTGGTTGCGGTGCTTGGGGCAGGCTGCGCCTTTGCGTACGTGAATGAGGATTGCGACTGGCGGGACCGCTCGGAAGCCCGCGAGATTGCACGTGAAGCTCGCGAGCACGCGCGGGAGATCGCCCGGGAGGCGCGGGACCAGGCTCGAGAACAGGCACGCGCAGCACGTGAACTTACGCGCGCCAACCGGCAAGTGCAGCGTGAGGCCGTCCGCACTGCACGCGAGAGTGCGCGTGAGGTATCGCGCGAACTCCGGGATGCTCTTCGCGAATCGGTTCGTGCCGAACGTGAGGCGCTGCGTGAAATGCGGCGGGAGCTGAGGGATTGGGGTCCAGTTTACTGAGACCGCTGGTACATCACCTTGCCGCCGACAATCGTGTAGTCCACCTGGGCTTTCGGGATTTCGTCTTCCGGAATTGTCAGGATATCTTTTGACAACACTGTGACGTCCGCCAGTTTGCCTGGCGCGAGCGAACCTTTGCTTGTCTCCTCGAACGCCGAATACGCATTGTTCACTGTGTAGGAGCGCAGCGCTTCCTCACGGCTCATTCGCTGATCGGGGAAAAATACCGAGCCATCCTTCAGCTTGCGGCTCACCGAAGCGTAGAAACAGGCGATTGGGTCCACGTCTTCCACTGGCGTGTCTGTGCCATTCGAAACCACCGCGCCCGATTTCATGAGTTTCTGCCAAACATAGGCGCCTTCTTCGGCGCGCTTGGGTCCGAGGCGCTGAAGTACGAAGGGTGCATCGGAAGTGCAGTGGATTGCCTGCATGGATGCGATCACACCGAGTGCGGCGAAGCGCGGAATGTCGGCTGCGTTGAGGTGTTGCGCGTGCTCGATGCGCCAGCGCAGGTCTTTCTTCTCCGGATGTTCCTTGAAGACGGCCTCAAAGATATTCAGCACTTCGCGATTCGCGCGATCGCCGATGGCGTGGACGCAAAGTTGATAGCCGTTGGCGATGGCGAGTTCGGCGGTCTTGCGGATTTCTCCTGGATCTTCGGTGGGGAGTCCGAAGGAGTTCGGCAGATCCGCATATGGTTCCAGCATCCAGGCGCCGCGCGAGCCAAGCGCGCCATCCATCATGCGCTTGATGGCCCGGACGGTGAAGTGATCATCGTCAGCGCCGATGGTGTAATATTTCCGCAGGTTGGGTGCGAGAATTGCGTCGCTGGTGCGAAGCATCACCCACAGACGCAGGCCCAACTTGTCTTCGTCGGTCATGCTCCTGAGCAAATCCACGACTTGGAGCGGCGAGCCGGCATCCTGAAAAGTGGTGATGCCTTTGGAGAGGCATTCGCGCGCCGCGAGACCCGCCTGGTGGCGGGCCTCGGAGACGAGTTCGGTGGGCGGCCGGTGTGCGCGATACTCCGCGAGCGCGCGGGAAATCAAAACCTGCGCCTGCTCGTTAAACAATCCGGTGGGATTGCCCTGCGAGTCCTTCAAAATCTCGCCGCCAGGCGGGTTGGGAGTGTTCTTATCGACACCGGCCAGCCGCATGGCTTCGGCGTTGGCAAATCCCGCGTGGCCGCTGGCATGTGTCAACCATACCGGATTGTTCGGCGAAACTTTGCTGAGCGCTTCGTGGAGGGGGAATCCTTGTACGTTTTGAGAAGGCGGAGGGTCCCATTTGGCTTGATGCCAGGCGCTACCGAGAATCCAAGCGCCGGGCTTGGCTTCGCGCGCGGCGGCGGCGACCATGGCTACGATCTGATCCCAATTTTTGGCGTCGCGCAGATTGAGCACGGTCTTTGAGGATCCGAGCGCCATGAAATGGCCGTGTCCTTCGATGAATCCGGGAATGGCCAGGCGCCCGCGCAGGTTGACAATCTTGGTGTCCGGACCGATGTAGCTCTGGATCTGCTGATTTGTTCCGAGGGCCACGATCTTGCCGCCGCGCGCGGCCAGCGCCTCCACTTCGGGCGCGCTGGATTCCATGGTGACGATCTTGCCGTAGCGGAGGACGATGTCGGCGGGCTGGGCTTGGATGGCAACTGCACCAAGGACGAGAAACAGATACGAACGAATCACGATGGTCATTATCGCATCGTCATGGTGCCGGAGTGGCACAAAGGCACATCCATTGCTTCCTTGTGCGTTTGTAAATGGAACTTGGAGGGTAGTGGTAGGCGCATTTCGTCGTTCGCAGAAAACGGCGATAATGGACTCGGGATTGCCATGCAGATAAGGTTGGATTTGCCGGAAGAGCTTGCCATGCACTTTGGTCAAGACGCGGAGTCCCGCTCCCGCGCCGCCTTGGAGGCGCTGGCTCTAGAGGGGGTCCGCTCCCGGACACTGTCAACGGCCCAGGCTCGCCGCCTCCTCGGATTCCGAAGCCGCCATCAGATGGAAGCTTTCCTCAAGGCTCACGGTCTCGACCTTCCGGTGAGCCTCGAACAGGTTCGTAGCGAAAGCGATGCGGCTTTAGCGTTCACCAAGTGAAGGTTGTAATTGCGGATGCATCGCCGCTGAATTACTTGATTCTCATTGGCGAGGTCGAACTTTTGACGCGCGGCTTTGGAGACATCCTGGGGAGAGATCCTGGTTCCTGATGTTGTTGTATCTGAACTCGGCGATCCAGACGCGCCGCGACCGGTGCGAGCGTGGGCCTCGCATCCGCCGTCCTGGCTTGTGATTCGACCCACGCCAGCCTCCTCGGAGTCGATGGAGCGGCTTGATGAAGGTGAGCGCGCGGCAATTCTCCTAGCAGAGGCACAGGAAGAGCCCGTGCTTCTGATCATCGACGAGGCCGAAGGGCGCGCCGAGGCGGACCCCCGGCGAATTACCGTTACCGGAACGCTGGGCGTGCTTCGGGCAGCCGCGATCCGCAACCTGGTGGACCTTGCTATCGCTTTGGATCGTCTCCGCAGTACGAACTTCCGGTCCCCGGCCGTCTTGATCGAGCAACTCTTAGAGGAAGACAACGAGCGTAAACGCAACCGGGAGTAGTCGCGGGATCCGCATTAGGGCAATAACAATGAGTCCGGTGGTTGATCCGCGCAGACAATCTGCCTGCGCTCTGCTACCGTACAAGTTCCGGATGATCTCTTTCTCAAACATTCACAAACAGTACGGCAAGCAGTTGATCTTTGTCGACGCTTCGTTTCAATTGAACCCCGGGGAAAAAGTCGGATTAGTCGGTCCCAACGGAGCGGGGAAGACCACGCTATTCCGCATGGTGGTGGGCGAGGAGGCTCCCGATGAGGGCGATGTGTCGGTCCCCAAGCGGCTGACCATCGGTTATTTCCGGCAGGACGAGGAGGATATGCAGGGCCGCTCAGTGCTGGATGAAGCTATCGCCGGCAGTGGGCGGGCGGGCGATCTGCATCACGAGCTGGAAGCTCTGCATCATGCGATGGAAGATCCCGAGCGGGCTGATGAAATGGATAGCATTCTCGCTCGCTTCGGCGAAGTGCAGGAGGAGTACGAGCATCTGGGCGGGTATTCGCTCGAAGCGCAAGCGCGCGAGGTGCTGCATGGGCTGGGCTTCAAGGATGAACAGATTGATGGCGATGTCGGAGCGTTGTCGGGCGGTTGGAAGATGCGCGTCGCGCTGGCACGGGTACTGCTTGGCCGTCCGGACGTGCTGTTGATGGACGAACCGACCAACCATTTGGACATCGAATCCATCATCTGGCTGGAGCAGTTTCTCAAGACATTTCAAGGCGCGCTTTTGATGACCTCGCATGACCGCGAGTTCATGAACCGCATCGTTTCGAAAATCGCCGAGATCGATGCGGGCGAGATCATCACTTATTCGGGCAACTACGATTTTTATGAGCGCGAGCGCGCCATACGCGAGACCAATCAACAAGCGGCGTTCGCGCGGCAGCAATCCATGCTGGCCAAGGAGCAGCGCTTTATCGATCGCTTCCGGACGCACGCGGCCAAGGCGGCGCAGGTACAAAGCCGCATTAAGGCTTTGGACAAGATCGAAAAGATCGAGCTACCGAAGCAGCGCCACGTGGTGAAGTTCGAATTCCGCGTTCCGCCGCGATCGGGCGATCAAGTTGCGGTGATCGAAGATCTGCACAAAAGTTACGGCGCGCGCGTGATCTATGACGGATTCAGTTTGACGATCCGGCGCGGGGAACGTTGGGCGGTGATGGGTAGGAACGGGGCGGGGAAGACGACGCTGCTCAAAATGATTGCCGGTGTGAGTGCGCCCGATTCCGGCAGTGTACGGCTGGGCGCCAGCCTCAACATGGGGTACTTCGCGCAGCAGTCTTTGGAGGTGCTGGATCCGGAGCTTACGATTTTCGAGCAGCTGCAGCGGGATTTTCCGCAGGACGGCGTTGGGTCGCTGCGTTCGCTAGCGGGCGCGTTTCAGTTTTCAGGCGACGATGTGGATAAGAAGATACGGGCGCTTTCGGGCGGCGAAAAATCAAGGCTTGCGATGGCGCGGATGCTTTATAATCCGCCGAATTTCCTGGTGTTGGATGAGCCAACCAATCACCTGGACCTGGCTACCAAGGAAATGCTGGTGGATGCGCTGAAGGATTTCGAAGGAACCATGATTTTTGTGTCGCACGACCGCATGTTTCTGCGCGGGCTGGGCTCACGGGTGTTGGAGCTGGGAGGGGAAAGCGGCGAGGAGCGCGATCCGGTGGTGTATCCAGGATCGTATGTTGAGTACGTGCGGACGTTGGGGCATGAGGCGCCGGGGATTTATTCGTGAGGAGAACTATTTTTTGCGGGCGCCGAGGTTCGAAAAACTTCTCGGCGCCCCTGTCGCTTTTACGGCCGGCCGGAGTGATGGCCGTCTACGCGGTCGAAGATAGCGAAGTCGAACAGCTCGAAAAGATCGCTAATCGCCGGGCTATTTTCCGGCACGTACGGGTTGGCTGCTGCCGTGGACGGGTTGGGGAAATTGTCACGGCTGCGGGAAGTCACCGGAGTCACATTCCAGTTCCTTTCGATGAACTTGAGGATGGAAACGTGGTCTGAATAGTCATGCGCGACGTGTCCGGGTCTGGTATAGGGAGATACAACCAACAGCGGAATGCGGGTGCCGTCGCCGAAGTAGTCGAGCGGCTGAACATAACCGGAATCATAGTAACCGCCGCCTTCGTCGAAGGTGATGATGACCGCGGTCTCGTTCCAGAGCAGTGGGTTGGCCTGGAGTGCCTCGATAATCTTCGCCGAGTAGGATTCGAAGAGGTCCAGCTTTGAGGACGATGGATGGCCGTCCACCAAACCGCTAGGCTTGGTGAAGGAAACCGCCGGGAGCGATCCGAACTGGATATCGCTGTAGAGATTCGCCAGGTCCTGGATATGTGCGGTGCGGACAGCGGCGTTGGCCATGATGGAGGTGTCGTATTGGAATGGGTTGCAAATGTTGCAGTACTCGTCGCTGTTCGCGCCCTGCGCAGCATAGTTAAGCTGATAGGGGTCCGGTACGTAGTTATTCCACTGGTCGCCGTAATACTTCCAAGAGATGTTGGCGGCGATGAGCTTGTCACCGATGCTCGGCACTGACGAAGGTGGAATGGTGAACACCGTATTGTTCGCGTTGGTGTCCGTATACGCGTTGTTGCCGTTTCCGAAGTAGCCCGGATTGTAGTTGTTCAACAAGTAATAGTGGCCCTGTTCGCAGTTCGCATTGATGGGACGGGCGAGAGACTGAAGATAGTTCACAATCGGAGCGACTCCGGGTTGGGTCGTGTCGGAGCAGTTGGTGTAGGATCCACCGCCTGAGGAGGCTGCACCGAAGGAACCATTTCCATAACCATCCTCTGTGTACCAGTTGTTGGTGTTGGGGGCCGGATTCGGATTTTCTACTTCATCCACCGTGCCTTGGTTTGGCGTTCCTGTTGCAACTTGAACGTTGTGCGGGGGAACCGCTGCGTTACCATTGCCATCGCTGAACCATATCGCATCGCCGTGGCCCAGCATGATGTGGTTTGCGCCGGTGCCGCCCAGGACGGATTGGTGGAAGTTGTCGCTCATGGCATAGTTGTCGGCCAGCATCTTGAAGTAAGGAGCATCGCCATTCTGGACATTGTAGAATCCCATGGAAGTGGAGCCTTCACCTGTTGTTGTGGCGTCGTTGGGTGCATAGTTCGTAGTGAAGTCGGAGGGCTGCGCCGTACCATTAGTGCCGGCGCCTACCGTGACTTCTACCCAGGGAAACAAGGCGGCATCGCAACCGGATGGATTCTCAAAGTAGGCCTTATCCGCGCTGCAATCCAACTGCTGCCACATCTGGTAGAAGCGATGAACCGGACTGGCGGCGTAGGCGTTGTAAGTAAAGGTTGATCCGTTGGTTAATTGAAAGGGACCTGCCGGCAGCGCAGTGACGTTGGTGATTCGCGTGTCGGGCGTATGAGATTTTAACCCAGTACCTCCGGAAATCAAGGATTGATAGCCACTTGCTGTCAACCCGAGTTCGGATTGCTGCGCGAGAGTCAGGCTGTCGTTCTTGACGTAGGAGTCAGTCGGGCCACCTGCCAGGGGCGCCGGCAGAATGTGGCTCGGAAACGGCGTTTTGGCCGGGCTTAGCAGGAATGTATCGGGCGCCTGATCCGTAGCGGCGAGCTGCGCAGCCTTGGAGAAATTGGGCCCGGGAGTGCCATCGGCATTGATGATCCCTTCTGAAAGCAGGTTCCAGACAGTTTGATCGCCCTTGGGGACGTAAGTCGCAAAGACGTGATCAAAGCTGCGGTTTTCGCCGATGATCACAATGACGTGTTTGATGGGAGTGGTGGTATTGTTGTCCCCGGTTTGTTGGGCGAACAATGATGTGGCAACCGTAAGCAACGCTAGGGACGCCAGTCCAAAGCGCGAAAACTGCGAGGCATGTAAAGGTCTTTCAAAAAGCATTCATGCTTCCTTTTCTGTAGTGAGTGTGTACGAACAGCGACGTCTGTCTATTATTCGTTTCGAATTTTGCAATTGAACATCGGAACGATGAATATCGAGTTACTTCGAAGAAGTTGCCGGCTTGGGAATTGGCGCGGCGCCGGCATCCACACGAATGAGCCCCATCATTCCGCCATCCTCGTGTTCCAAAAGATGGCAATGATATAGAAACGTGCCTACTGTGTTCGGATCGCGAAAATCCATGCGTAGTTTTACGCTTGGATATTCCAGCGCTCTGCCGTTGTAATAAGGAACGTTGACGGTGTCCCGAAGAAACGGCTCATTCACGTGTCTTCCAACGTAATCGAGCAACATGAAGTGCAGTTGATGGATGTGGAAGGCGTGCAGTTCGTTCGAGCGGTTCTCGATGATCCAGTCTTCCACCGTTCCCTGCTCGGCGACGATATTCGGCAGTCCGGATTTCATGTCGAACACCACGGGCTTTTGGCCGTCCACCGTGATGTAAAACTCCATGGGGCTGTTGGGATCGTCGGGCTTCAGCGGTTTCTCGGAGAAGTACAATTTCCTTGTGCGCACCGGCGTTTCGTCTCCCAGCCATGGCACGCTGAGCGGAAGCAGCGGTTGCGGAGATGCGGCCAATTTTGAGCGCGGCTCGTGCGCACGTTCCGAAGCAACGACTGTGGCAATCGCGCGGTTAGGATCATTTTCGCCGCCTGGTCCCGTGTCCACGCTGCGGGTGACGAAAAATCCCGTAACGCCTAAAGCAGGCCCCTTCACAATGAATTCCACTCGTGCGCCTGGTGGAACTCCCAGGTGGGTTTGCCAACTGACGGAATCGCCGGCTTTTCCGTTCTGATTCAAAGGCACGCCGTCGAGAGCGACCAGACCGAGCGGCTGGGGGATCCGATTGAACCGGAGTTCCAGATTGAGGTAGGTAATAGCCGAGGCATTTAACACACGCCACAGTTGCCGCTCCTCGGGTTTCATTTCGATTACGGCAGGCGGATAGTCCGGATAGGGCACGGGGACAAAATTGATTGAGAGATCCTTGGCAGGCTTTCCGAAACCGGTACCGTTATTTGCGGCATCGCCGTCGCGATCGATCAGCATTTTTGGCAATACGGGTTCCGACTTGGACGGCGGGGCATTGGGATTCAACAAATCCCGATCGCGGATCACTAGCACGCGCTCCGGTAATCCAGCAACTTCGTTGGTGGCACGCTCGATTCCTTCGACTATGAGCGCGCCGGACGCACCACCCAGCACCTGGACTTTGCTGAACCCGTGGATATGCGGGTGGTACCAATACAATCCGGGCGGCTCGTTGGGCGGAATGCGGAAACGATATTGGAACGGTGCATCGCCCGGTTGGATGGATGTTCGAATGACATCGTCTTGATGGCAGACCGGGGGAATTGTCAATCCATGGAAATGAAGATTGGTTGACGTGGCTGACATCAAGCCGCTGGTGCACGGGTTTCCGGTCTCTTTGGCATCGGCATGCGCATGCTGATGGGCGGCTGCGGCGGCTCCGGGGCCTGGATCCGTCAAATCGTTTTTCAAATTCAAGATGAGCAGATCGCCAGGACTCAGGCGCAGAGTGGGAGATTCCTTGCCGTCGGCTGTGGTGTAACAGTATTGAACTGAGCCGTCGGCTTCGATGTAGTTATGAATTCTGAGGTCGACTGTTAGCTCGCCGTTTTGGCTGCGTAGGTCTTCCGGTTCTGGAACAGCGCTTCCCGGGGAGGGGCGGTAACAGGTTTTGCGCGGTGTCTGTTCCGCACGCAGATCCGCGTGCCAGAGTGTTGAGATCAGGCTTGCAGCCGCAGTGAAGGCGAGCCTTTTGACGCGTAGGCCCGTTTTCATGCCCATACGATTATCCGACGGGAAAGTTAGTACATGATGACTAATGGGTCACAGATCGATGTCGGCGATTGTGCGGGTGGCCGTCAAAGGGTTGGTGCGGCCAGAAGGGAGAGTATTATAAAGATTGGCGCTGGAGTTCGAATGGGACCCGATAAAAGCGGCGGCAAATCTCGCCAAGCACAAAGTCTCGTTCGAGGAGGCGGCAGCCGCGTTCGGCGATCCATTTGGCTGCATCGTTGCCGACCCGCGCCATTCCTTTCAGGAAGAACGGTCGTGTTGCTTGGACACTCGAAGAGTCAACGTTTGTTGGCAGTGATGTACGTTGATCGGGGTGAGGCTATTCGCGTCATCAGCGCGCGCCGCGCTACACGCAGTGAGCAAAGGAACTATGAAGAAAACGCGCGCTAAACGTAATGCTGCCGGCCAGACTGGCATCGACGAGATTCTTCCTGAGTATGATTTCAGCCGGGCTTCTCGGAACAAGTACGCGTCGCGCTACGCTGCCGGAAGTACCGTGGTTGTGCTTGAACCGGATGTCGCCGCCGCGTTCCCGAGCTCGGGAGAAGCCAACGAGGCTCTGCGCGCTCTGGCGGGAATTATTGAGAAACATCGTTCGCGCCGCGCCGCGCCCGCCGGCGGTGCTAGACGATCGCCCCTCAATCGTGGTGTTGCGAGTTCGCAGGTCTCTCCGTTCAACAAATCCGCGAAAAGCTGAGTGACCACGAATTAGTGGAAACTCCTCGGCGAATCGAATAGGCCGGCCCCGCGACCTTCGAACTATTTCTTGCCTGGCTGAATCGCCGTGGGCGGGCCGCCTTGCTCTGCCGGGACAGCACGCATCATCGCGGCTATGATTGCGTCTGATATGCCGTCATCGTGGAGCGTCTTGAGATCTTCTGGGTCCGTTCTGAACTCACAGGAAGATGTTCTAATCTTCTCGGCGATCAGATCTTCTCCGATTCCACTTCTGAGGAGCGAGACGACGTCATCGTTTGTGAGCGCCCGCGTTGCTGGGCGGAGTCTTACATGGTAGGAAGGCGAGTTCAGCACCCAATACTGATAAGAACGTCGGCCATTCATGCTCTGCCATGAGAATGGCCCACGCGTTATTTCGATGGACTCCGTTCGATAGCCATCTTTTGAAATCTCCAAGGTCCAGGGCTCGGAGAGGTGCTTTGAGAATGCTGTGCTTTTCCTGGTGTCGAATGCCCAATGGCCGACCTTGATGTCAAGGGGTGTTGTGCCTCGGTCGCGCCCGTTTAGCACAACATGAGCGCCGGGTGGCTCAGATGTGATGCTAAAGGTCTTCTCTTCGTCGTCCGATGCAATCGCGCAATGAGCGCTCAAGAGCACAAGCGCCACCGTCCATACGGCGCAAGCATGTCTAGCTATGGTCTCCACGCTGGAAAGCGAAACGAGGAATCGCATAATTATTAAGCCACAACGTTCCCAGTCACTTCTTGTAAATCAGCCGTCCTTTAAGGTACGTGTCGGCAGGCTCCGGAAATTCTCAAGTAGAGTAGGCCGCTGGTAAATCCTCGAAAGTTGAATGCGTTCAAAGGATAGGCATCAGGCGCGTGGGAACTATTCTGAACCATTGCGCAGAGCCGATTGACAACCCGGGCGGATGCAACCCGCCCGCTGTATTGGGACAATAGTGCGACATGATGATTCAAATCCCGGATGATCTTGCGCGCGGCTTGGAGGAGATAGCTGCGGCACAGAAGAAGAGCGTGGAGCAAGTGGCCCTGGAGCGTTTGCGAAATCTCCTGGACGAGCCTGCCTCACCTCAGGCTTTGTTGCGGACCATCCGGGCGCTGCCGCATCCGAGCCATTCCGCCGTGGATGAACTAGAAGCCGTGATTGCCGAATCACGCCTACGACGTAGGCGTTGAGGGCCTGTCCGTTGTAGCGCCCTGAATGCCTCGCCTTCAGCACTAGACTAAAATTGATTGTCTATGCGCTTCACCCTCCTATTTTTCGCAATCCCCCTGTTTGCGCAACCCTACCGCGTCGTGATCCGGACCGGAGTGCCGGTCAAGATGCGCGACGGCGTCACGCTACGCGCTGATGTTTTTCGGCCGGACGATGCCGGCAAATTTCCGGTGCTGTTGGAGCGCACGCCGTACAATCGTGCCGGCGACACTAGCACCGCTTCGGAACTCGCCGCACATGGCTATGTCGTCGTCATTCAGGATACGCGCGGGCGATTTGCTTCGGAAGGCGAGTTCTATCCGTTCCGTTATGAGAGCGCGGATGGGTTTGATTCCGTAGAGTGGGCTGCTGCTCTGCCCAATTCGAACGGGCGCGTCGGCATGTTCGGAGGATCGTACGTGGGCGCGACGCAAATGCTCGCATCTATCGCCAAGCCTCCGCACCTGGAAGCGATCTTTCCTTACGTCACGGCCGCCGAATATTACGAAGGCTGGACCTACCAGGGCGGCAGCCTGATGCAGTGGTTCGCCAGCTCGTGGTCGTCGGGATTGACTGTCGATACTCTTACGCGGCAGGCGAATTCGAGGCTCCATCCCAAGGAATGGACCTCGACACTTCCGGTGGAAGCATATCGAATGACCGATGTTCCGCCTGCCGCGGGGCTCGCTCCCTACTTTCAGGATTGGGTGACGCATGAGCGCAATGATGATTACTGGCGTCCCTGGAAAATCTCCGATCATTATCCGGAGATGAAAGTGAAAGCGCTGCATGGCGGAGGCTGGCACGATATTTTTCTGGGCGGATCCATTCGCAACTATGAAGGGATGCACAAGCTTTCGCTGGCGCGCGAGGATCAACGATTGCTGCTGGGTCCGTGGGCGCACGCCGCTACGTCGGCGGAAGGAAAAGTGGGCGACGTGACGTTCGGAAAAGACGCCGTGTTGGATATGACAGGGACGGCGCTGCGTTGGTTTGATTACGCTTTGAAGGGCGTCCAGAACGAGTACGCAACCGGTGCGCCGGTGCGCATTTTCGTCATGGGCGAGAACAAGTGGCGCGAGGAGCGCGAGTTTCCGCTGGCGCGGACGCAGTATACCAAGTATTACTTGCATTCCTCGCACGAGCTCAATGCGTCTGCGCCCGGCGGCGATGGTCCTGACGCTTACGAATACGATCCGGCTAATCCAGTGCCGACTATCGGTGGACGGCTGTGCTGCGGCGACGGGATTCCGCCGGGGCCAGCGGATCAGCGGCCCAACGAAGGCCGGCCGGACGTGTTGATTTTTTCGACGGCTGCGCTGGATCGCGATGTGGAAGTGACCGGCTGGATACACGCTGAAATCGAGGCTGCGAGCTCGGCCGTGGATACCGATTTCACCGTGCTGCTTGTGGATGTGGAACCTTCCGGATACGCGCGCTTCCTGACGGACGGAATCGTTCGCGCGCGCTACCGTAATTCCACCGAGAAGGCCGAGGCGATCGTGCCGGGCGAGATTTATCGCTACAACATCGATATGTGGGCGTCGAGCAACGTGTTCAAGGCTGGGCATCGCATACGGCTGTATATTTCCAGCAGCAATTTTCCGAGGTTTAATCGGAATTTGAATACCGGAGAGCCGATTCTGGGGTCGACGCGGATGGTCAAGGCGAGTCAGAAGATTTACCATGATGAGCGGCATCCGTCGGCGCTGGTGCTGCCGGTGATTCCGAGGTGATGCTAGTCCCGCAAGGCGCGCACTGGATCCGTCCGTGTCGCGCGCCATGCCGGCAGGAAACATGCGGCCGATGCGGCGATGATCATTACCAGGAACGCCGAGGCGAACACCGCAGGGTCGCGCGGGCTCACTTTATATAGAAGCGTGCCCATCAACCGCGTCAATCCCAGGGCTGCTGCCGCGCCCGCTACAACGCCGGCCACGGTCAAGGCGAGTCCATTTGACATTATCAGGCGCACCAGGTTTCCCGCGTCAGCGCCTAACGCCATGCGCAATCCCAGTTCGCGCGTGCTTTGCGAAACCGTGTACGACATCACCCCGTAAAGCCCGATGGCCGCCAGCGCCAACGCCAATCCGCCAAACACGGCGAGCATCATTACTGCTGTCCGCTGCACCGCAGTGGTCCGGTCCACCTGCTCTTGCATCGTTATCACTTCACCGGGCGCCAGATTCTCATCGAGCGCTTTTACTTCGTGCGCCAATGCCTTCGCCACTACGGCCAGCGGAAGCGACGTACGGATCACCAAACCCAATCCCGCGGAGTTTTGGCGAGTCGGCACAAAAAAGAACGGCTGGGGCGTCTCCATCAAACGCTCGTACTTCGACACTTTGGCGACACCCACCACCTGCAGCCACTTTCCCTTCACCTGAAGCCGGCTGCCGACGGGATCGCGCCCGTGCCAGTATTGCGCTGCCATGACATCATTCACTATCGCGACAGGTTGAGACGTTTCATTATCCGCGCGCGTGAACTCACGCCCGGAAACCAGGGGAATGCCCATGGTGGCGAGATACCCGGGACCAACTTCGTTGTAGTTCACGATGAGTTTCTGATCGGGGGCAGTCTCATAGCGCTCCACTGCGATGGGAGCAGAAGAATAGCTGCGATAGCCGAACGGCGTGGTTCGCTCAATCGAAGCCGATTCCACGCCGGCGAGCGATTGGAGCCGATCGATCAATGCATCTTGAAAATTGTTAGAGCGCTGGCGATCGTATCCTGCCACTTTGAAATCGACCCCGGTCGTCAGCGTCTTGGTGGAAAAGCCCGGACTGATATTCTGAATTCCGCGCAGGCTCTGGAGCAAGAGTCCCGCTCCAACCAACAAAACGAAACTGAGCGCTACTTGCACCAGGACCAATCCCGATCGCACTAGGCCACGCCGGCGTCCACCACCCACCACGCCACCGGCTTCGGACTTGAGCGCCGAAGTGAGATCGATCTTGCTGGTCTGCATGGCAGGAACCAGTCCGAACAACAATGTTGCGATCACGCAAACGCCGGTGCTTAGCGCCAGCACGCGCCAATCGATTTCCCCCGGCAGATTCATCCTCTGACCGTCTCGCGCCGGCAGCAACAGCACGAACAAGTTGCGGCACCAGTACGCCAGCAGGAATCCGCCGGCCGCGGCGATGGTCGCGAGGATCATGCCTTCGGTGAGAAGCTGCTTCAATATCCGGCTGCGCCCCGCGCCCACCGCGAGGCGGATGGTCATTTCGTGCCGGCGGCCAAAGGCGCGGACCAGCAGCAGATTGCCGACGTTCGCGCAGGCTATCAGGAGCACGGAAATCACTACAGCCAGCGCGATGCCAAGCGTTGGGAACATAGTGCGGGCGTTGTTGAAAGGGGTGCGCCACAGCGGGAACAGATTGACCCCGCGATTGCGGTTGGTGGCGGGATAAGCGGTTTCGAGGCGCCTGGCTACAGCCGAAATCTCCGCCTGGGCTTGTTGCAATGTGACGCCGGGCTTGAGACGCACGAAGCCTTCAATCCAAGTCTCGCCGCGATCTTCGAGTTTGTATCCGCCGGGGTCGAATTTTTCCTGCATGGACAAGGGAACCCAGAACTGCATAGCCCAGCCCACGAAGGTTCCATAAAAACCTTCCGGCGCTACGCCGATGATGGTGTGCGGCATGCCGTTGAGCATTTGCGTTTTGCCGATAATGTCCGGATCGCTCTTGTAGCGCGATTGCCAGAGCTGATAGCTGATGACGGTTACGGGGTGAGCGTTGCGGCCGATATTTTCCTCGGGTTCGAAGCCGCGCCCCAGAATGGGCCGGACGCCGAGGGCGCCGAAATAATTCGCGGACACAATGCTGGCGCGGGCAACTTCGGCTTTGTCGCCGATGGCGAGTGTAACGCCGGTGATGCGGTCCACAATGAAGGCGTCGAAGAGGGTGCAGTTTTTCTCGAAATCCTGGAAGTCGGGCCAGGAGACATCGGGGTCTCCGGGGACATCGCGGTTCCATCCGGCGATGGCCAGCATCCGGTCCTGGTGCGCGACCATCGGGAAGGGCCGCAGCAAGATACCTTCGATCCAGGTGAACACGGCGGCATTGGAGCCGATCCCCAGGGTCAGGCAGAGAATGGCCAAAGTGGAGAAGCCCGGGCTGCGGCGGAGCACTCGAAAACCGTAGCGAAGATCCTGCCACAGCACTTGGAACACCGGTAAGGAGTGGGTCTCGCGGTAGGTTTCTTTGACGCGCGCCACGCCGCCGAAGCGCCGGAGGGCGGCCGTTCGTGCCTGGTCCGGTGCCATTCCTTTGCGAATGTTTTCGGCGATCTCCATTTGCAGATGAAAGTCGAGTTCCTCGTCGAGATTGGGTTCGAGGTCTCGCTTTCCAAAAAGACCCGCGAGCCGGGAGAAGAGTACACGGATTGCTGTCATGATGATTCCCTCGCCGGATTCGCGAAACGTGACAGGATGCCGGCAATTCGCTCCCAATTCGCAGCTTCCGCGGCGAGCTGCTTCTGGCCGGCTCGCGTGATCGCGTAGAACTTGGCGCGCCGGTTGTTGTCGGATGCGCCCCACTTCGACGTGATCCAACCCATTTGCTGCAGGCGCAGGAGGGCGGGGTAGAGCGATCCCTGGTTCAGCTCCAGCGCGTCGCCGCTGATTTGCTCAATGCGCCGCGCGATGCCCCAGCCGTGTTGAGGGCCGAGCGTGTCTAGAGTGCGGAGCACCATCAGGGCCAGCGAACCGTAGAGGACGTCGGTTTTGTCCTTGGTCATTGGGAATTACCTTTCGGCTGACTACAGGAGTGTATAACAGCGTCCTTTAGTCTGTCAACAGGGGAGTGGGGCAGGTTGGTAATCTGCGCGCCGATTGCTTACAGCGCGGTTGGCAACCGCGCGCAGGATGACATCCTGCCCTACGACTAAACTGGTATTTGGTATCTCCCGCGCGCCAAGTTGCCTTCGATGTGCTGCAGAAAGTCTCGCAAGGCGGCTATGCTTCCGATCTGCTGCTCAAGCACACGGCCGCGCTCGATCCGCGCGATGCTGGGCTCGCTTCTGAAATTGTTTTCGGGTGTCTACGCTATCAGGCGCAACTCGATCATCTTATTGGTTGCTTCGTCCCGCGCCCTCCCGATCCTGAGATCCGGATGATCCTGCGCATGGGGATTTATCAGCTTCGCTATCTGGATCGCATTCCGCCTCACGCAGCCGTCAGCGAGAGCGTGGAGTTGGCTAAGCGCGCGCGGAAACAAGCGGCCTCTGGCCTCGTGAATGCAGTGCTTCGCAAGGTTGATAGAAAGCCTCTTGCGTGGCCGGACCAGGCCACCGAGCTGTCCGTGCCGGGCTGGTTGATTGAGAAATGGACTCGCCAGTTCGGTGCTGAATCTACCGAGAAGATCGCTACGACATTTCTGCAGCCGGTGGAAAGCTACACGGCGAGCACTGGACGCATCCAGGACATCTCGGCGCAGTCCGTAGTGCCGCACCTCGATCTTCATTCGGGAATGACTTTTCTCGATCTTTGCGCAGCTCCCGGCAACAAGACCGCGCAAGCTCTCGAATATGGAGTCCGGGCCATCGCCTGCGATATCCACTGGCATCGTTTGAAAGATCTGCGCGCGCTGGGTTGCCCGCTGGTGGTGCTGGATGCAACCGAGCGGCTGCCGTTCCGCACTCAGTTCGATCGCATTCTGGTGGACGCGCCCTGCTCCGGGACCGGAACGCTGGGCCGAAATCCCGAGATCAAGTGGCGCCTCGAACCTTCGGATCTGCTGCAGTTGCATCGCAAGCAGGTGGCTTTGCTGCGTAACGCCATCCAATATTTGAAGCCCGGCGGCAGGCTGGTCTACGCCACTTGTTCGCTAGAAGAGGAAGAGAACCGGCTGGTGGTGCAGGCTGTTCCCGGGCACTGGCAGATCACTGAGCGGCTGCCGGGCGTGGACCCAGGAGATGGCTTTTTTGTGGCTGTGCTAACATCTTGAATAGTCCGCAATGGTTGAAATCCTTCCATCCCTTCTCGCGGCGGATTTTGCGCATTTGGGCGAAGAGATCGCCAAGGTCGAAGGTGCCGGTGCGTCCATGCTGCATGTGGATGTCATGGATGGGCATTTCGTCCCCAACTTCGCTGTCGGAATTCCGGTGCTGGAGGCAATTCGCAAGGTCACACGGTTGAAGCTGGATGTGCATCTGATGATTAGCGAAGCGGACCGCTTCGCGCCTGACTTCATCAAGGCCGGCGCCGACCATGTCCTGGTGCATCAGGAAGCTTGCGTCCACCTGGATCGTACGCTGCGAATGATCCGGGGCGAGGGTGCGCTGGCGGGGGTGGTACTGAATCCGTCCACGCCTATAACCGCCCTGAGCGAGGTGCTTGATTTGGTGGATCACGTGCTTATCATGAGCGTGAATCCGGGTTTTGGAGGGCAGCATTTCATTCCAAACGCGCTGCGCAAGATTCAGGCTTTGGCGTGGAAGCGCAAGGAGTTAGGACTGAATTTCGCCATTGAAATCGATGGAGGAGTGGCGCTGGATAACGCCGCTGAGATCGCGCGCGCCGGGTGTGACTGGTTGGTAGCAGGGACGTCGGTATTTCACACTCCGGATGCCGGTGCCGCCTTCCGGCAGCTGGAACGGACGGCCCGCGAGGCGATGCTGGCAGGTAGGGGACTGGTTTAGGCTTGTGGCAAACTGCGCGGGTTAACAACCCGCGCGCAGGATGGCATCCTGCCCCACAAGCGAAGGCTTGAGCTTGTTAGGTTAAACTTGTAAGGTTGAATATTATGTCTCGATACATTTTTTTCGCAATATTGGTCGGAGGTCTGGTTACCTCCAGTTGTGGCTTCAAACGCAAGAAGTACGACAATCCGATCACCAAGGACACCAAGCAGCCGGACAAGGTCCTCTACGACCGGGCTATCAACGACATCGAGCATAGCCGCTACGAAGTTGCCCGAATCACGTTAAACACTCTTATTAATACTTACGACCAAAGCGAGTTCATGGCGAAAGCCAAGCTGGCCATCGCGGACAGTTGGTTCCGGGAGGGCGGTACGCAGGGCTTTGCGCAAGCCGAAGCCGAATATAAGGACTTCATCTTGTTCTATCCCACTATGGCGGAAGCCGGAGAGTCGCAGGAGAAGATCTGCCAGATTCACTACAAGCAAATGGAAAAATCGGATCGCGACTCGGTGCAGGCGCTCAGAGCCGAGGACGAATGCCGGCAGTTGGTTGTCCAATTCCCGAATAGCCAGTTCGTGCCTGAGGCTCAGCAACTGCTGCGGAACATTCAGGAGAGTCTGGCCGAGGGCGAGTATTTGGTCGGGGATTTCTACTATAGGCGGGGATCGAATCCGTCCGCTGCGAATCGGTTTAGCCGTCTGGTGGATCAATATCCGCTTTACAGCAAAGCCGATCTTGCGCTCATGGAGCTGGGCGATTCCTACACCAGAATGGGAACCCGGTTTCGCAAGGATGCGGGCGACGCGTACGCGCGTATTGTGCGGGACTATCCGCTGAGCGGTTACGCCGATGCGGCTAAGAAAAGGCTGGCGGAGCTGGAGATGCCAATACCGCAGGCCGATCCGGTGGCTTACAACCGCATGAAATGGGAGGCCGAAAACCGCACCAAGCCCGGAGTGGTTTCGCGGTCCATGAACATAATAAAACGCGGCCCGGATGTGAGCACAGCTGCAAAATCGGGCCAGCCGGCCATGACCACATTACGCGGCACGGTTCCGGTGAGTGTTCCGTTGACGCGGGGAACACCAGGGTTCACGGGTGAAGTAACCGCGACAGCGGTTGGCGGCGATCCATCGGCGCTCGACAAGCTGCCGGATGCACGGTCGAATCCGCCGGCAGCGGGAGCGGAGGGGCAGCCTGCGGGCGCGAAACCGGAAGATGCCAAGCCGGGTGACGCAAAGCCGGGCGATCCGAACGCGCCGGCAGCGGCCAAGCCTGCGGACGCCAACGCCAGCGCGGCTAGTACGCAGGCGGCCGATCCGAAGGCTAAAAAGAAAAAGAAGGAAAAGAAGGTGAAGCCGCAGCCGGCCACGAATCCGCCGGCTTCCACTACGCCAGCCACCACAACACCCAGTACGCCGCCGACGCCCAGTCAGCCGCCCTCAGGCCAATCGAATCCGCCCAGCCAGCCTTGATGAGCCGCATCCTGCTGGCGGACGACAGCCCGCACGCTCAGCGGATGGGCGAGCGCATCTTACGCGAAGAAGGTTTCGAAGTTGTCAGTCTCACCGATGGCGACGTGGCATTGCTGCGACTAGCCGATGTGGATCCTGATTTGATACTGGCGGATGTTTTCCTGCCTGGAAAATCGGGTCTCGAACTGTGCCGTCACGTCAAGAACGATCCCACTCAGCGGCACATCCGCGTGGTGCTCACAGCCGGACTGCTGGAGCCTTTCGACGAGGAAGAAGCGGTGCGCGCCGGTTGTGACGCAATCCTCAAGAAACCCTTTGAAGCGTCGAAAGTGATGGAGACCATCCATCCACTGGTGAAAGAGGCGCAACTCGCGCGCGGACTTTTTGCTGAAGTGCTGGCATCGGCGGTTGCCACTGCAGCAGCCAGCGTGCCCGCAGCCGTTCCGCAGGAGATTGATCCCGAGCGCGTTCGCGCCGCCATCACGCTCGCGCTAGACGCTGCTCTGCCCGCCATGATCCATGAAATTACCGAGCGGGTCTTGATAGCATTAGGACATTGA
>Ga0187859_10000598_pt1 | contig 24087 bp, 19 predicted proteins | sample June2016WEW_10_1_2_FD_133019 | JGI IMG/M metagenome (GOLD analysis project Ga0187859, IMG submission 133019) | Peatland microbial communities from SPRUCE experiment site at the Marcell Experimental Forest, Minnesota, USA - June2016WEW_10_10 | ecosystem: Environmental > Terrestrial > Soil >...
CAGGCGCGCCTGGAAGCGGTGACGCGCAGCTTTGACGAGAGCGCTAACATTCGAAATGAAGTGAAACGCTATTCCGACGAGATTGTCGTGGCTAGCGATGAGCAATCGCGCGGCATCGATCAGATTGCGCAAACGGTGCAGCAAATGAGCGGTGTCACGCAGAACACCGCCGCGCGCGCCGAAGAAAGCGCCGCAGCCAGCCAGGAATTATCCAGCCAGGCCGACGCCCTCAAGGAGATTGTGCATCGGCTGTATGAACTTGCTGGGGCTAGGGACTAGGGACTGGCGCTGGTAGTGTCCAGACGTAAACCGAATCCTGGACGGCGGTGAGTACATACTGTTGGCCGCCCAGCTCGTATGTCATCGGGGAGCTTTCCATTCCGCCGCCTGCGTTCACGTGCCACAATGTTTTTCCGGTAGCGGCATCCAACGCTAGAAGATTTTGCGAATTGTCCGCTGTGAATAGCAACCCTCCGGCCGTGGTCAGGATTCCGGCGATGTCGGAGCCCTCGCCCAGTTCGTGGCTCCAGCGGATTTTGCCGGTCTGATAATCGATGGCTTGCAGCACCGAATTCGCCCACAGATTTCGATCGCGGCCGCCCCAACCCTCCGGTTTCCCGGTCGCCGTTTTATAAAAGACGCTGAAGATCCGCCGCGCGCTTACGTAAAACAGGCCGGTGTCAGGATCAAAGCTGGGCGCCATCCAGTTGGTGGAACCGTCCGACGCCGGCTCTACTAACGATCCATCAGGCGTAGGATATTTTTCGACTTTTGCGATGGGCCGGCCTGTCGAATCGACTCCCGACGCCCAATTACTTTCGATGAATGGCGCGGTCAGCAGATTCTTGCCGGTGGCGCGATCCAATACGAAGAAGTAACCGTTGCGGCTGGCCTGCGCCAGCAGTTTGCGTTTGGTCCCGTGGAAATCAGCGTCGAACAGAACCGGGGTTTGTACGGCGTCCCAGTCGTGGACATCGTGCGGCGACGGCTGAAAATACCAGGCCAGCTTTCCGTTATCCGGATTCAGCGCCGCGATCGTGCAGGTGTACAGATTGTCGCCGGGGCGTCCTTCGCCTGCCAGCACCGGATTCGGATTGCCGGTGCCCCAGTACAACAAATTCAGATCCGGATCGTAACTTCCGGTAATCCACGTCATGCCGCCACCGTGCTCGATGGCGTCGCTATCCTTGGGCCATGTCTCCGATCCAGGCTCGCCCTTTTTCGGCTGCGTATTCCAGCGCCACTGCACCTGGCCGGTCTCGGGGTCGACGGATTCAAGGAATCCCGGAACATCCGTCACATCCCCCGACACCCCCACGATGACGTGATTGCTAATCACGAGTGGAGCGACAGTAGCGAAATATCCGAGCTTTACGTCGGCGAGTTCTACTTTCCAACGTAGCGTGCCGTCCTTGGCGTTCAGCGAGACCACGTGTGCGTCCGGGGTCGTGAAATACAGCCAGTTGCCGTACATTCCGACGCCGCGATTGCCTATATGGTCGCCGCCTTCGGAAACGTAATGGTAATGCCAGATCTGGCGGCCGGTTCGCGCATCGACGGCCCAAACGTGATCGGGCACCGTGAAATATAGAATGCCGTTCACTAGCAGCGGCGTGGATTTTATGGTGCTGCTGTGCGCCTGAAATACCCAGGCCAATGTGATTCGACCAACGTTCGACGTGTTGATCTGTTTCAGAGGGCTGTGGCGGCGTCCGGAATAATCGCCGTTGTAGGTGGCCCACGTGTCAGTGGCGGGCTTGAGCGCGGCTGAGGGGTCGAGTGCCTGCGCGCTTAAGGCGAGGGCGGAAATAGCGATGGAGGAAATCAGCTTCACTTCAAGGTCTCCAGATAGGTGAACAGATTGTGAATATCGGTGTCGCTGTATTGATATAACAGCTCGCGATGTTTTTCGAGCGGATCTTTCACTTCCACTTTCACCTGGTCACGCGCCCAGGAACGATACCAGCCCGTGCCATCGCGCAGCGAGACATTGAACTCATCGATTTGCGCCAGCGTTCCCGAAACCTGTTCGCCCGAAGCTAGCGTGACAGTGACGGAGCGGCGCGCGCCGCGGGGATACAAGAATCTGGATTCCAGATTGATGGGCGAGTATCGTTTCGCGATCCCGGCCAGGTCACCCGTTGGCGAATGGCAGGAATCGCAGTGTCCTGCTCCGAAGAAATATGCCTTGCCGGCTTCGGCGGTTCCGGTGGCTAATTTCTCCACAGGATAATCGTGAGGGACGCTGTTGCTATCCAGAGCCGCGCGCACTTGCTGATGCAGGAACGCGGCCAGATCCGAGAGTTGAGCGTCAGTGTAGGCAAATGCCGGCATGCCTTTATCGGGGCGCCCGTTTTTAACCGCCGACGCGATCAGCTTGCCATCCTGATCGCGATTGACCAGCGCGGATCGAACCAGATCGGGTCCGCGCGCGCCGGTGGCATCGTTACCGTGGCAAAATCCGCAAGCTTGTTGGAATTGCTGTTTGCCGCGCTCTACTGCTTTGGGATCGGGCGCAGCGGCGTAGGTGGAAAGAGCGAGCAGAACCGCGATCAGTGAGTACCGCATGGAAACATCAGTGTACGATATCCAGCGACCGGAGCGATCAACGGCCCAAGCTGCTCTTAACGCGCTCGCAGGCGGCGGAAGAATGCCAGACCCAGTAGGGAAACGCCGAGGAATGCGGAGAGGGAAGGCTCCGGAGTTGCGATTGGCGCCGGCGGATTGACCGGCCCGGTGCCTGTTGCGCCCTGAAGCTGGAAATCGTACTTGTATAACGCACTCCCTGGATCCGCGACTTCCGCAGTCCAATTGCCGGCATCACCGCTAGGGACTGTGAACTCGATCAGTGAGGAAAGGCCGTCGCCACCGTTACCCTCCGCGATAGCGACCAGGTTGCCGTTCGGATCGAAGAGAAGCAGCTCAGTAGGCTCACCGGTAGGACTTGTGGAATTGACCAATAGATTGAGGTTGTCGCCGGCATTCGCGCCAAAGGAATAGAATCCCGAGTCAGCGGCGTTGGGAAACGAACCGAGGACATTGGTGGAGTAACTCAGGGGCGATGTGAATCGGAGATCGTAATTATAAGAGCTGCTGATCGGGCTAGTCACCTCGGCGTCCCAAATGCCAGAATCCCCGCTCGGGATCGTGAACTCGATGTTTGACGAAACACCGTCGCTCCCGTTGCCGCTCGCAATGGCAACCAGGTTGCCGTTCGGATCGAAGAGTAACAACTCGGTAGGTTGACTGGCGGGAGTTGTAGAACTCACTTGAAAGGCGAGGTTTTGTCCAGCGGCCAGGTTGACGCCAAAGAACTCATTGGGTGTACCCGACGCGATGGATCCGAGCACATCAGCGCCGTAGAATTGCGGGCTTATTAGCTGCGCTGTGCCGATAGTATAGTTCGGCGCTACTTGGTTCAACATCAGATCCGGCGCCAGGCTGATGGACTGGGCGGTCCCGATGGTTGTGTTTGTACCGGTGGCGAGCGTAACAGTGTCGGCTCGGGCTGCCGCAAGTGCGGCTAAGACGACGACGGTCTTGGCAGTGGCCAAAACCGAAGGATGAATATGACGGCGCATTGGTTCATGTCCTCCCGGGGGCGCCAAGTCGGCCTTAAGAAGTGGCGCCAAATCTTCTAAAGTCTATCATGGACCATCGCGATGGCACTCAGATTTTGAGAGAACGCTGGAGGAAGTCGTACCAGTGGTACCGAAAATCCGCAAAATCGGTCAAGTAGATTGTGGCGGCGCGGCCTATACTCTTATCGGAGGTCAGCCATGATTGCCTGGAAACGGGCTGCGCTTGTTGGATTCACAAGCTGGCTCATTCCTTTCGCTATCTCTTTTCTGGTTTTCCCGCTCAAGAAATCCAACGCGCCGTTGTTCGACACGTTGATGATGCTCGTCGTTCTCATAACTGCCGGCGTTTTGTTTCAGTTCTATTTCCGCGGCCGTGCGGTCTCCATTCGCGAAGCCCTGTTGGTCGGCATAATGTGGTTTCTGGTGAACCTGATTTTGGACTATCCTATGTTTGCTTACGGCCCCATGAAGATGCAGGTTTGGGCGTACTATTCAGAGATCGGGCTCAACTATTTGACATTCCCAGCGTTCGGATTCTGGGCTTCGCGGCTGGCACGCCAGTGAAACCGTCCACCGAACAGGACTACAACGAGCGGATCATGCGGACACTCGTATACATCCAGCGGCATCTGGATGACGAACTGGAACTGGAGGATCTGGCGTCGGTCGCCGCATTTTCCCGGTTCCATTTTCACCGCGTTTTCCGGGGCCTGGTGGGTGAATCGTTGAAGGAACACATCCGCCGGTTACGGTTGGAACGGGCGGCGCAAAAGTTAAAACAGCAGGACGGCCCGATCACTGACATCGCATTCGAGGCAGGCTTCGAAACGCATGAATCGTTTACCCGTGCGTTCGGAGCCATGTTCAGGGTTTCACCTTCCGGCTACCGCGCCGCACATAATTCCGCGCCAAAATCCGCTTCGAATACGCACCTGGATGACGTTACCGGTTACCATGCGCCCGAATACGGAGAGCCTCTTCCGGTGGAGGTGAAAGATTTGCCATCCATGCAGGTGGTGTTCCTAAGACACGTTGGTCCCTATTCGGAAGTTGGAGCCACGTGGAGCCGCTTGATGAGCTGGGCTGGAATGCGCGGCCTGCTGGGCCCTCACATGCGGATGATCGGAACGGTTTATGATGATCCTGAGATCGCGCTCGCCGATAAGATCCGCTACTACGCGGCTGTGGTGGTGGACCGTCCCGTTCAGCCGGAGGGCGAGTTCGGGGTGATGGAAATTCCCGCAGGTAAGTATGCTGTTTTCATCCATCACGGGCCTTACGATACTTTGGGAAAAGCCTACCAGGAATTCTTCGGAGGCTGGCTGCCTAAGAGCGGCCGTGAGTTGCGCGACGCCGAAGCATTCGAGGAGTATCTCAACTCGCCTATGAGCGCCAAGCCGGAAGACCTGCTGACGCGCATTCACGTTCCCTTACGCGATTAGCCTCATCAGGGTACGCGGACGGCGGCGGGAAGCGGGTCCTGAGGGATGCCGTCGTTTACGCTCACCCCAACCAGAATTCGGAAGCTTTCAGGAAATGGAGCGGCGGGCGGCGGCCATTTCAATTGAGAGAGAAAGCGTTCGTCGGAGGATGCTTCCGCGGCAGCTTGTGTGCCCTGGCTGTGTTTTCCGTACAGGAACAGCAACCAATGACCGGTGCTGGCATGCTTGCGTAGTGCGATGATGGCACGATCGCGGATCAGCTCGTTGGTTTTCTGGTCGAAGACCGTCGCGTAGCGTTGGGCCAGATCGGCCTCAGGTTGTTCCAAGCTCAAATCGCTTCCCAGGCGGCGGGTCCAAGAATTGACGCTCTTGCCGCCCAACAGAATCAAGTTGTAGCGTTTAACGTCGTCGGCATTGACCATGCGGCTCTGCTTGACGATCAAGGTTTGCTTCGCGGATTTGAACAGATTCGTTACCAGATGCAACGCCACTGCTTCCCCCATGCCGGTGAATTCATCGGGACACGGCGATCCATCGGATGCCACCATGCGCGTGGTTCCATCCGGCGCGGGAGCGCTCGGCTTGCATTCGCCAACATCGGGATTGCTCAATACAAGCAGCGTCGGCACGTCAGATTCGAGAAACCGGTTCCAAAAGCGCGAAAGCAGCGGAGTTTGGCCCGGGGTCGTCCGCGCCGCAGCCATGGCCGACGCGCCTAATAACTGTCGGCGCTCGCGATCGGTTAAGAAAAGGGCCAAAATGCAAACCAGCGCCGTAACGCCGAGCATAATCCACGAGGCCTTGAAAAATCGGGGCGGTTTTGCCGGCTGGTGATCTTCGACTACGGTGAAACTTGGAATGTAGTGGCCCAAGGGAATGTCCAGGATGAGCCGGCTTCCCTTGCCGTCAGTTTGATAATGCTCCCGCAGCCGGCGCCGGACTTCGCGTGCCTGAACCCGAACCAGAGAATCCTGGCTGGGATCGAAGGTCGGCCCTTTTCCGAATGCCTCGGTGGCAATGAGGAACTCGTTAATCTCGTCAGCCCTGTTTTGGAAGTGATAGTCGCTGATCAGTTCGAGGAATCGCTGCAGTTTGGGGCTACGGCGAAATTGCGGGGATTCGAGGAGGCGCTGCACTTCCGCCCTCCGTTCCTCTATGAACGGCGCGGCATCTGTAACACGAGTTCGGGGATCAGCTCGTTGAGTTAACGGCGTTATTAACATCGCCCCAGGCGGCTCCCGCTCGATCCTTATATTGGCAGCTAAGCCGCCAGATGTCAACGCCGTAATGTTACTGCCGATCCCAGCTTACCGTGGTTAACGTTGACAGGTGTAACCGGAAGCCGCAAGCTTTGGAAGCACAAATGGAGGAGGAACAATGAGAATCCTTCTGGTCGACGACGAGAGCAAGACCGCTGCGTATTTGCGCAAGGGTCTAGCCGAGAACGGGTTTGCGGTGGACGTTGCACACCAAGGGCGGAACGGACTTGAGTTGGCCCACAGGTCCGACTACGATCTGATGGTGGTCAACTGCATGCTGGAGTGGCCGGTATTCTCCGAACTGCGCCGTTCCGGCAAACACGCTCCGGTACTGTTCCTAGCGGCGGGAGGGCGCGCGGATGGCCCGGTGCGCGGGTTCTCGGATTTCCTAACTCGAATCCACTCCGCTCTGGGCTGGGGGAAGGACCATGGCCTCGAGCAGCTGCAGATTGCTGATCTGGAAATCGACCTGATGCGGCAGAGAGCCGTTCGTGCGGGGCGGCGTCTGGATTTGACGCACAAGGAGTTCCTGCTGCTGTCCTTGCTCGCGCGACGCGCCGGTGAGGTACTTTCGCGAACGTTCATTGCGGATCAGGTGTGGGACATCAATTTCGACAGCAATACGAATTTTGTGGATGTCCACATTCGAAGATTGCGGTCGAAGCTGGACGATCCCTTCGAGAAAAAACTGATTCACACGGCGCGCGGCCGAGGGTACCTTCTGGAAGAGCGGGCGTAAGTCAGCATCGCAATACAATACTTCTATGAAACGAATTTGGATTGGTGCGTCTATCGCGGCGCTCGCGGCGACAGTTTGGGTGCTGGCGCAACCGGTGGGCGATCCTCTGATTGAGGGCTTCCGCATGGTAGAGGTCGCCTCCGTGGCGGACGCGATGGAGCAACTCTATGGACAACGCGCGTATATGTCGCACGAGATGCGCCCGGTGTTCAAGACAAAGTTCGCCGGACCGGCGGTAACTGTCTTACTGAAAAAAGAAGAACACAAGGAAGGCGCAGCGGCTTCACAAGGCATGCTGGACGCAATCGACAACTCCAAGCCCGGCTCGGTGTACGTGATGGTGCTGGACGACGGCGCGGACTTCGCCGGTATCGGAGGATTGATGGCGACCGCAATGAAGTACCGTGGTTTCGCCGGCGCTGTGATTGACGCATCGGTGCGCGACACGCCACAAATCCAGAAGCTGCAATTCCCGGTGTTCAGCCGCGGCGTAGTTCCTTCCACAACCATCAACCATTACCGTTTTGTGGGGGCCAATGTCCCGGTGAAATGCGCGGGGGCTGCGGTAAATGCGGGAGACATTGTGGTGGCCGACGAAGATGGCGTCGCGGTGGTTCCGCTGGCGCACGCGGCCGAAGTTTTGAAGAAAGCGCAGGAACTGGACAACACCGAGCACAGCATGATCCCGTTTATTGAGAAGTTCCGATCCATCAAAGAAGCAGTGGCGAAGTTTGGCAGGATTTAGCCGAGCTGAAAAAGGGCCGCGAATCGTTAGTAATGTCCCCAGGCACAACACCGGGCATACTAGCAAAATCCCCTGGATTGGCTGCGGTCCATCTTTACCGGAGCGACAATTAGTAGTCGAGAAGCATCACACCTCTCGGGAAAACGAAGACGAGGATTATGCCGATATTTTCTCGCCTGATAGACACATGGTTGCAGGAGAAAATCCTCAAAGCCATTGGAGGAGCACCGATTCGAATCGTGCTCGAGCCTGGGGATAGCATTGCGGTTCCGGACGTGGCTCCCGTCGCAACTGTGATCATCCGCGATCGCCGAACGCTGGCGGAATTGTGTATCGACCCCGAGGTGGGCTTCGGCGACGCCTACGCCGATGGGCGGATTCAGATGGAGGGCGATCTGGTCAAGTTTCTAGAGGCCGTCTACGAATCCTGGCCGAATGCTCCGGCCGCCAGAAGCTGGTACGCGCGCTTGACTTCGAAAGGCATGGACCTCTGGCAGGCCAATACGTTGAGTGGCTCGCGCCGCAACATCCATCGTCATTACGATCTGGGGAACAACTTCTACAAGCTCTGGCTGGATGCTCAGATGCTGTACACGTGCGCGTACTTTCCAACGCCGGGGACCACGCTCGAAGAGGCACAAACGGCGAAGATGGATCACGTCTGCCGCAAGCTGCGGCTGCAGCGGGGAGAAACGGTAGTGGAAGCAGGCTGCGGGTGGGGTGCTCTGTCGCTCCACATGGCGCGGGAGTACGGAGTGTCCGTGAAAGCCTACAACATTTCGCGCGAGCAGATCCTATTTGCGCGCGAACGGGCCCGCGAGGAGGGACTGACCGGACAGGTGGAATTCATCGAAGACGATTACCGGAACATTTCCGGAAAATTTGATGTCTTCATGTCGGTGGGAATGCTGGAACATGTGCGAGCGGACCGTTACCCGGAGTTCGGAGAGATTATCCATCGTTCTATTGGCGATACGGGACGCGGGTTGTTGCATTTCATCGGACGTAGCCAGGAGGCCAGTTTCAGCCGCTGGATTCGGAAACGGATCTTCCCGGGCGCCAATGCTCCGGCGTTGCGGCGGGCGCTAGAAATATTCGAACCGCGCAATTATGCGGTGCTGGACATTGAGAATTTGCGTCTGCACTACGCCAAGACGCTGGAACATTGGCTGGATCGGTTCGAGACATCGCAGCCGCAAGTGGCAGCGATGTGCGGCTCCGAGTTCGTCCGGGCCTGGAGGCTGTATCTGGCCGGATCGATCGCCGGGTTCCGTACCGGTTCGCTGCAACTGTTTCAGGTTGTATTCGCAGGATCCAAGTGCCATCCGCTGTGGTGGACACGCGCGCCCCTTTACGCAGATGCAAAACCAGACCTCGAGAAAATGCAATGGACGCATGCGATGTCCTGATCGTCGGGGGCGGACCGGCGGGCTCATCCTGCGCATGGAAGCTGCGGAATGCGGGTTTCGATGTCGCCCTGGATGTCGCCATTCTAGATAAGCATGTTTTTCCGCGCGACAAGGTGTGCGGGGGATGGATTACGCCGGCAGTGCTGGACGAGTTGAAGATCGATCCGGCCGACTACGCGCGGGGGATAGCAGGGCATGGCCCTGCTCCACTCTTGCAGCCCATTACTGGATTCCGCACTGGTTGCATTTCGGGGCCGGCGGTCGAAACGCGCTATGGAGCGCCGGTCAGCTACGGAATTCGCCGCCGTGAGTTTGACGATTACCTGTTGCGGCGCTCGGGCGCTCGGCTGATCCAGGGTGTTGCTCTGACCAGTCTCGAGCGATCGGGAACCGAATGGATCGCGAACGGAAAAATCCGAGCGCAAATGGTGGTGGGTGCGGGTGGACATTTCTGTCCGGTTGCCCGCCTGACCGGCGCGAAGCCAAAGACTGAGCAAGCCGTGGTGGCGCAGGAAGTTGAGTTCGAGATGGATGAGGCCGAGCAGGCTGCGTGTTCGATAGCGTGCGACACTCCGGAGCTTTATTTTTGTGCGGATCTCAAAGGATATGGCTGGTGCTTTCGCAAGCGGAACTTCCTGAACGTAGGTCTCGGAAGAATGGACCAGCACCGGCTTTCATCCCACGTCGCAGATTTTCTGAACTTTCTCAAATCGGCTGGGAGATTGTCGTTCGATATTCCCCGTGCCCTTCAGGGACACGCCTATCTTCTCTATGGAGCGTCGGCGCGGAAGGTTGTGAGCGATGGGCTGCTATTGGCAGGCGATTCGGCGGGTCTGGCGTATTCGCAAAGCGGCGAAGGAATCCGGCCGGCTATTGAATCCGGCCTCCTTGCGGCGAAGACGATTCTTGCCGCCAAGGGGAAATACGACCGCGACAATTTGGAATCCTATCGCGCGTCGATCGCCGGACGGTTCGGCGGAACGGGAACCGATCGGGCCACGAGACTTGGCAGCCATCTTCCCGCGCGATTGATCAGCTCCCTCGGTCAACGGCTGCTCGGTTCTAATTGGTTCGCGCGAGAAGTGATTTTAAATCGCTGGTTCCTGCACTCGGGCGAGCCTGCACTCGAAGCCTGATTTCTAACTCATAACTAACGCCTGCGTAACGAAAACAGCCCATCTCTCCCCGGATCTTATTCAGCAGAGGAGTTCACTTCAGGAGTCTACTTTGGAGGTGGTTTCAAGCACCCGGTGGGTAACACTGGCCGACAGTTGGACGAGGGCTGGAACATCGGGGCCGGCGTCGGCTACAACTTTTCGCAATAGGTGAGGGCGATGGTGGATGTGGGATACAACTCGTTCGGCATCCACTCGACGACTTTGGACAGTCTTGGATTTCCCGGGGGCGGTGTGCACATCTTCTCCGCTACTTTGGATCCGATCGTCCATCTAACGCCACGCAGCCATTTCGATCTCTACGTAATCGGCGGCGGGGTATACCATCGGAATCAGGATTTCACGGCTCCCACCGTTTCGACGCTGACGGGCTTCGATCCATTTTTCGGATTTTACCCGGTAGCGGTGCAGACGACGGAGATCTTGCAGTCCTATTCGGTCACCAAACCCGGCGTCGATATATCAGCACACCGATTAGATCCCGGTTACCTTTGGCTTCCGTTGGTAGGAGCAGACCACCGCGCGTCACTCATCGCGGAGGGCCGTCATCGGATCAACTTTCGAAGCCCTCCGCGCCGGCAAATAACCCGCGAGCAGAGCGACGGCGGATAATACAACGCCCGCTGCAGCAAGCGTCCACGGATCGTTGGGCTGCAGGCCGTAGAGGAAGGTCGCGACTAATCGGGTGGCGATTAGCGCCGAGCCGAAGCCAACCGGAAGGCCGACGCCGATCAATACCGCCACTTCGCCGAGCACCATTCGCAAGACCCGTGATTGCTCCGCTCCCAGCGCCATACGAATTCCGATTTCATTGCGGCGCAGCGTCACATTGTACGACATAACTCCGTAAAGTCCGATGGCCGCGAGCACCAGTGCTAGCGCGCCGAAAAATCCCGAGAGGGACGCGAGCAACTTTTCCCGCTCAATGGAAGTGTCCACCTTGCCGGCCAGCGTTTCAAAGTGAATGGATACATCGCGATTCACGTGGGCGATGGCGGATTTCACACCGGAGGTGAGCGCCGTGGGAGCACCTCCGGCGGCTCGCAGTTCAAAGGTGGTGAGCGGACCTGCCTTTCCGCCCTGGCTCCACGGGATGAAGATCAAGGGCGATGGTTCGTCTCGCAACGAAAAGTATCTCGCGTCCTCCACAATGCCGACGATCTCCACCGGATTACTGAGGAAATTGCCGTCCCGGATCCGAAGATGCTGGCCCACTGGATTCGCCGCGCCGAAGTACTTTTGGGCCATGGATTGACTGACGATGGCCACGTTCTGCGAAGTGGCGGTGTCGTGGCTGTTGAAATCGCGCCCCGCGGCCATGGCGGTGCCGATGGTTTCAAAGTACCGGTCGCTTACATTGTTGAAGTTGGACATGCCGTCGTCGCGCGATTTTGGGGTGTAGCCTTCCAGCACCACTTCAGCCATCCACCGGCAGTGGCAGACCGGCGTGAAGGAGGAGACGCTTGCCGATCGAACACCTGGAACGGAGCGCAATTGGTCCAACATCTCCCGATAGACGGCGGACCACCGCTCTCGAGGATAGTTTCCGTCGCGAAGATTGACGGTAACCAGCAGAACCTTGTCACGCTCAAAACCTGCATCGAGTGAAATGAGTTTCCAAAATGTGGAAAGCATCAAGCCCGCGCCCACCACCACTAACAGCGACAGAGCCACCTGCGCCATCACCAGCACCTTGCCAAGCCCGAACCTGGTGCCTTCGATCACGCCGCGGGCGTTGGCCTTGAGCGTGGATTGGGGATCCACGCGAGTACCTCGCCAGGCCGGTGCAATACCGAACGCGAGGCCGGTGAGGACAGCGACACTCGCGGTAAATGCGAGGACTCGGGTATCCAAAGTGAGATCGAGAGAAACATCCAGAAGCCGGACCAACAGGCGCGCGCCCCATTCGGCGAGTAGAATGCCCGGCGTCGCACCGATACCCGACAGCAGCAAACTTTCGGTGAGCAACTGCCGAATCAAGCGGCCGCATCCGCCGCCGAGCGCCATCCGAATGGCAATCTCACGCTGACGCGCCGCGCCGCGCGCAAGCAGCAGGTTCGCCACGTTGGCGCAGGCGATCAGCAGCACGACGCCGACCATGCTCATCAGAGCAATCAGCGCCAAACGATATTCCCGGCGGAGCCATGAGATTCCGTTGGCGGCGGGGTACGTATCGAAGGTCCGTTTCAAATATTCATCCCGCTCCTGGGGTCCCAACTGGCGGCCATTTTCCATTTCGAGCCCCTGTTGCTCTAAAGCCGCTCTATAAATCTGCGGCGCGAGCATTTTCAAGCGTGCCTTAGCTTGGCCTCGCGAGAGGCCGGGCTTCAAGCGTCCGATGACTTGCAGCCAGCCGACTGGATAGTAGTTGGTATCGAGCATGCGCGGGTAGCCGGTACCTATATGCGTTATCGCGCAGAGCGGCACCATCACGTCGGCTGAGGCGCCTACTTCAGTTCCGCTAAATCCGGATTCGGTGACACCCACGATCTGGATGGGATGCCGGTCGATCGAAATGGTCTTGCCCAGGATGTCGGTGCGGCCGCCATATTCGCTTTGCCAGAAGCCATAGGTCAGCACTGCGCTTCCAGTGCAGCCGCGCGTGTCGTCAGCGGGCGTTAACGTTCGGCCGATTATCGCGTGCACGCCTAACGTATCGAAATATTTCCCCGAAACATAGACGCCGTCCACCGAACGCGCTTCGCCGCCGGCAGACAGATTGAAGCCCCAACGACTATAGGCGAAGATTCCGGAGAAGACGTCCTGGCGATCGCGGAGATGTTCCCAGGTAGGGTTGCTGAAGCCCACGTAACTTTCGCGTCCCATCATCACCTGGACCAATTCTTCGGGATGGCGCACCGGAAGAGATTTCAGGATCACCGCGTCGATGAGGCTGAAGATCGCGGTGTTGGCTCCGATTCCGAGAGCGAGCGACAGAATTGCCACGGCGGCGAAACCGGGCGCGGAGCGCAGAGCGCGAATGGCGTAGCGGATGTCCTGAAGGACAACATCGGCCATAGTAGGAGTATCGCATCGGTTGCGTGGAACATCCAGGCGGGATACAATCCCTATCGTCATCAAAAATTAGGAGGACTGCTTGCCTCGATCAACCGGATTGCTCAAAATTCTGGCTCCCTGCGCGCTTATGATCCCCATGCTTGGCTGCGGAGGATCTCTACACAGCGCGGACGAGAAGTTTTACCTCATCGCAACCAATATCCAACTGCCGTACTGGAAGGCCGCTTCCGCGGGATTGGCGAAGGGCGCTGTACAAATGCATGTGAGGACCGAATTTGCAGGGCCGGACAACTTCGACCCGAAAGCGGAACAGGAAGCTTTTCGCAAAGCGGTAGCCGCGAAGCCGTCGGGGATTCTAATTTCAGCCGCAGATCCCGAATTGCTGAAGGCCGACATCGACCAGGCCATCGGACAAGGCATCCCGGTGATCACCATCGATTCCGATGCGCCTTCCAGCAAACGGCTGCTGTTCATCGGTACCGACAACTTCAAGGCCGGCCAGATGGGCGGCGAGCAGTTGGCGAAGCAGTTGAAAGGCAAGGGCAACGTGGTGGTGTTCACTATGCCCCAGCAGGCCAACCTAAAAGAACGCCTACGCGGCTACCAGGACGCACTGGCCAATCACCCACAGGTCAAGATCACGGAGGTGGTGGATATCAAGGGCGATCCGCGCATCGCGTTTGACAAGACCATGGAGATCCTGAAAAACGGCGCAGCCAAAGTGGACGCATTCGCGTGCCTGGAAGCCGTGGCGTGTCCCGAAGTGGGCGACGTGCTGGAGCGCAACAAAACCGACAAAGTGGTAGTGGCCATGGACACCGATCCGCGAACGCTGGAATGGATTCAGAAGGGCCGTATCTCGGCGACCATCGGACAGAAATCGTACACCATGGCTTACTACGGCCTGAAGATGGTGGATGATCTGTTCCACAACAAGATCACACCGCTGGACGCGAATTGGGCACAGGATTCTTTTTCTCCCATCCCCACTTTTGTAGACACGGGTGCCACGTTGATTGACAAGAGCAACGTGGATTCATTCTTGAAAGCGCGGGATTCGGCGCAATCGCAGTAAACGCCCGTCACGCGGTCCCGCAGGTGCGCCCTATATAAACATGAGCGAACATAAGCGTTTTCCGCTTGTACCGTCTCCCGCAACACCGTTTTCAGGCTGACTGGAATCTGCGATTATTTGCGGTCTCCAACAACGTGCCAAGAAATCGCCATGCCGTGCGTGCACCTCTATGTGATGTATTTGCGCGGATGTTCCTGCTACCTTGCAGCGGTACAGTAGAGATAACGCAAGCAATGAGGATCTTGTATAGTTGCCAGTTGTTACAGTGTATTGCGCTCCCAGACATCCGCGTAACAGCCCTCCATCGTGCGCTGTTCGCGTCTTTTTTACTCTCGGTCGGCTTTTCACCGCTAAGAGCTCAATTAAGCACTGCTCATCTGGATCCTGTGCGCCAACCGGCGCCGCTTCAGAACTTGCCAGCCCTGCGACGCTACTCTCAGCGCACCGCGCTCGAATCGGTAAGCTTGCCAGGGTCGAAGTCGGCGGACTCGACGCGACCGTTCGATCAATGGCTGAGCTTGCTGGCAGGAGCTGACGCTACCGCTGTTACTACTGACGCTGCCGGTCATATTTATGTTGTGGGCGGGACCTTTACAGGCTTGCCTGTCACATCGAACGGGTTTCAGCGTGCCTATCCCGCAGACTTCGGCGACATCACCGGCTTTCTGCTGGAACTGGATTCGGAAGGCTCCCAAGTTCTTTATGGAACCTACCTCAACGGACTGGTGCCTGAGCAGGTCGTGGTCGACCAGACCGGGTATGTGTACGTACTTGCAAATCATATTGAACAGAACGCCGAGTATACAGCTGTCACTTATCCCGCTCCAATTACGAGCAACGCCGTTCAAGCCTACCCTGGAACGGGGATCACTCCAACTCTGCTCAAGATCTCACCGAGCGGCGAGCTCGTATATGCAACGTTCCTGGGCGGAGTTATCGCCTTAACTGGGGGTGCACTTGCGGTCGATTCGAAAGGTTCGGCGGTCGTATGTGGGAGCACTGCGGATCCAAATCTTCCTGCTTCGCCAAGTGCCGTCCAGACACATCTCCAGGGAGTCTACAATGTGTTTGCGGCAAGGCTTAGTCCGGACGGTAGCGCTTACGAGGCTTTGACATTTCTGGGTGGCGAAGGCGCCGACCGTTGTGCGGGTCTGCAGTTGGATGCCGAGGGAAATATCTACCTCTTTGGCGATACCAATTCGCGGTTCTTCCCTGTAACACCGGGGGCTTATCAGACGAGTCGCGGCGGTGGAATAGACCTGTTTGTTACAAAGATGGACTCCTCAATGCAAGAGCTTCTCTGGTCCACCTATGTTGGCGGCAGCTGGGACACGGTCGCTCAGCCAACGGTGAACGGCATTTCTCCTGGCTATCAATCGTCAGCGCTGGCAGCCGATGGCAGTGTAGTGTTTACCGGAAACACAGCGGCATTCGATTATCCGGTTTCCCCGGATACGGCGCCGCCGCCATATCCGGGTTCTTACAAGCCGGTGTTAGGTGTAATCGATCCGAGCGGGTCGCGCCTCACCTTCTCCTCGCCCGTCCCGTTACCGGGACTGGTCGATTCAATAGTGACCGGCGATGGGCACACGTTTTTCGTGTTGGGAACCGCCGCGGTTAGTGACATCGCGGCAAACGCGACGCTTAATGCCCAGGGCCTCGAAGGGTTCTTGGATCTTGGAGGAGAATATTCTTATCCTTTTCTTGCGAGGGTAGATCTGATCTCGCGTTCGCTTACCTACCTGGGACCACTGAGGGAGATCAACGGTCTGAATGGTCTTCCAGCTATCGGCTCCTGTGTGGCTCGCAATGGCAGCTTGATCATCGCGTCCCTAGCGCTCGACAGCTACTCGAGCCCGCTTCCGCCCGCGAAGTCGATTGGCGGTATTGCGAATCCCGGCTACGGCACAGTTATATTCGATCTGAACTTCTCCAGCGAGAAAGAGCCTTTAATCACGGCTTTGCTCAATCCCGCAAGTCTCCTTGCATCCCCCTTAACACCAGGGCAAATAATCGAGGTTCGTGGAATGGGACTGGGGGGATCTTCGCCTGTCACGGCGAGTAATCCTGGAAACCTTCCAAGCGAGCTCGCCGGTATCCAACTGATGATTGATGGCACTCCGGTGCCCTTGCTTTCGGTCGACGATGGCTCGATTGTAGCGCTGGCGCCGACGGGTGACTTCAGCTCTGAAACATCCGTCATTTCGGTGAAGTCCGGCGATGTGCAGAGCGATCCGCGCACGGTACCCACCGCGCTAGTGAATCCAGCCATCTTCACGACTCTCTGGATAGGGGTGGGCCAGGCGGTTGCTATCAACGCGGACGGCTCAACGAACTCATCCCAAAATCCAGTCAGGAAAGGTGAAGTGATTCGCCTCGTGACTACCGGTCTAGGAGCTGTTACCGGCGGTAGCACACCCAGGCCGCAGGCCTCAATCACAGCAACCATCGCCGGACTCTCAGCGGACGTGAGAAGCGTCGCTCCCGTGGCGGGCTATCCCGCTGGGTATTTCGCCGTTAGCGCGCTCGTTCCCTCCGGTGTGCCCGAGGGTGACTTCATCCCAGTCGTGGTTGCTGCGGACGGAACCTCTAGCCAGACTGGAGTCACCATTTCAATCCGATGAAGATGAGCCCGCTGGAGAAACTTCTCATACTATCGATCACGGCGCCGCTCGCAGTTCATGCGGCGTGGCCGCCGCTCGAACAGGACGTGCGTCTGACCTTTCCGGGATCTGTGGCGCCGACGCCAGTTTATGAGAATTCCGGAAGAGTGCGGCTGCGTGGATTGTATCCAGGAATCGACGCGGTGTTCTATCGGAATCACGGCGCCACGGAATATGATTTCGTCGTCGCGCCGAATGCCGACGCCACCCTGATACGAATTGCCTTCGAGGGGGCCGATAGCATCGAATTGTCGAGCGACGGTGATATCGAAGTTCGTAAGGGCCAGTTAGTCATTGAACACCAGCGACCGGTTGCCTATCAGCAATCGGCTGGTCTTCGAAGATCGATCTCCTGCCATTACCGTCTCGGAACCAACCAGGAAGTTTACTTGGAACTCGGCGATTATGATCGGGAATCGGTTCTGGTCATCGACCCGGTTGTGCTTAGCAGTTTCAGTGTGGGAGGAGGCAGTGAGATCACTGGCATCACTACCGATTCCAGCGGATACACATATGTGGCTGGTACGACATGGTTGTCCAGCTTTCCTACTACACCAGGTCCTCTCAGCGGCTACCACGGTTTGGGTGACGTGTTCGTTATGAAGCTCGCGCCAGGAACGAACGCAGTTATCTGGGCGGTTCTAGTGGGCGGCTCCAGTGCCCAAACAAGCGCTGGGATCGCGGTCGACGCGCAAGGGAACGTCTATGTCAGTGGCTACACGGATTCGAGGGATTTTCCAGTGACATCGGTTCCGCGGAATTCACACGTGCCCGGTACCGGCGATCCCGATCTGTTCGTGTTCAAACTAAATCCGCAGGGCACCGCACTTGTCTATTCAACGCTAATTGGAGGAAGCGGATCCGATATAGCTTATTCGCTCGCGTTGGCCCCCGATGGCCATGTCGCCGTCGTGGGCGGCACAACCTCCATCGATTTCCCTGTCACGGGAAACGCCGTTCAGTCATCCATGGCAAGTCCGGGCTCAGGCCAGGACGGCGTCATCGTCCGGTTGAACGCCAGCGGGGTGGTCGACTACTCTAGTTACCTTGGCGGCCCCGGGGATGACTGGGCGACGGACGTGGCTTTCGACCAGACGGGAGACATATACGTGGCCGGCATCGCGGGTCCTTTTTTCCCCACGCTAGCATCCTCGTTTGCACCTCAGCCACTGCCGTATGGGGGATTTGTGACTCGACTGGACCATGCGTCAGGGCAATTTGTGTACTCGACCTATCTGCCTGGTGTGTCCGTTAATGACGCCGAAGTGTACCCACGCGTATCGATCCGTGTCGATAATTCACAGAACGCCTATCTAGCGGGTCCGGCGGAGTTCGTCTTCCCGACCACCCCCGGCGCTTTCCAGACAGACGTCAGAAATGGGGCCCGCACGGCCTTTGTACTTGAATTGAATCCCGCCGGAACGGAACTTGTGTTTTCCACGTTGATCGGCGGCAGTAGCGACGACCTCGCTATGGCGCTCACCCTCACTGGAGACACGGTGACGATTGCGGGAATCACGAACTCCTTTGATTTTCCTTCGAACGATCACAGCATGGCTAGCTGTAACGTGATTTCGATTCCATCGGAATTTAACATTCCTTACTCGACATTTGTCGCCAGCTTTGATCATGCCGGCCACTTAGTTACGGCCTCCGAGTACAGCGATTGCAGCGACGAAAGAGTGGCCGGTATCGCGACTGGGCCGCAGGGAGTGCTGATGGCCGGAGCATTCTTTTTCATCTCAATCGATCTCAGCCAGCAAAACCCCGTGCAAGTCGCCGTTGTGGCGGATGCCGCCAGCCTGCAAATCGGCCCCTACAGCCCGCTTGAACTAGTCTCGATTTTCGGCCAAGGGCTTGGTCCGAAACAGGGCGTCGCTGCGTCACCAATGGCGGGATATTTTCCAACTCAGCTCGCCGGGACGCAATTGACGTTCAATGGTCTTCCGGTTCCTCTTCTTTACGTCAGTGATACCCAGATCAATGCAGTCGTTCCTGGCGATATAACTCTGCCCCGGGGTGTTTTGTTGGTTCTCACACCAGCGGGTGTTTCAGCGCAATTTACAACGGGGCTCGAACAATCGACGCCTGCGATCTTTACAGTGAATCAGTCCGGAGTTGGGCAAGGTGCGATCTTGAATCAGGATGGTAGCCCGAACTCCCCGGCGAACCCTGCGGTGCGTGGTTCAATTATCTCAATATATGGGACAGGGGGCGGCCAAACCACACCTGCCTTTGGAGATGGGCAGATCGTTCCAGGAGCAGCTTCCTTGACGCTCGCCAAGGGTCTTTATGTCGGCATTGACGGAATGTCCGCTCCAATTGCCTACGCAGGCACAGCTCCTTCTCTGGTCAATGGAATAATGCAGGTGAACGTCCAGATCCCGGCCGGCAGTTCAACGGGATCCGCCGTCCCGATCATCATTTCACAATATCCCTTTCTTAGCCAGAGCGGCGTGACCGTCGCGATCAAATAGTCTTTTGCCTCGTTGAATGGAGGCAATCCTGCACTGTCAAAATGTGCAAGTTGACGCGGGCCCCGAGCCCAAGGTTGCTTCACAGAGCTAGTGCATGCAGAAGGCGCTAAGTTGGAGCGTATGAGGGTTTCGCCCTGTGTTACTGAATCTGGCCTACGAAGGCGCCGAAGGGTGGGAGTTCGAGACGCTTCAGGTTGTTGGACTCGCCGGTCTTTGAAAAGCTGCTGAGCAAGGTGATCGCTCGATGGCCCGCCGGCAAATCAAAGCTCACGGTTTTCGGCATTGAGGTAAAATTCAGGGCGACCAGAACAGTTTGTCCGCCAGCCTTTCGGACGAAAGCCAGAACATTCTTGTCGGACTCATTGACCAGCGCGAACTCGCCATCGCGCAGCGCTGTATTCGTTTTGCGCAGCCGTAGCAAAGCCTTATAGTAGTTCAACAACGAATCAGGATGGGTGTTCTCGGCCGCTACGTTACGCTGTTTGTAGTTTGGCGCGGCGGGCAGCCAGGTGGTCTTCGCCGTGCTAAAACCGGCGTTCACGCTCGCGTCCCACTGCATCGGTGTACGTTCGCCGTCGCGGCCTTTGTCTTTCGGCCAGCCAGTCCTTCCCACCGGATCCCGCACATCCTCTTTTCGCTGAGGGTCGTTGTTCTCCATCCCGATTTCTTGCCCGTAGTAGAGCAGGGCCGCGCAGCGCGGCGTAAGCAATAGCGTGGCGAGCAGTTTCGCAATGGCCTCATTGTGCGTGCCATCGCCATAACGGCTCAACGAACGTGGATTGTCGTGATTGTCGAAGAAGAAAAGCGGCATGTGGCCGTTTAGCTGCGTTTCCGCTTCGCGTAATTTCTGGCGGAAGGCGTCGGCTGAAAGTTTCGTGAACCCGAACTGCGTGTCCATGGGCAAATGCAGTTCGTCATCATGTGCGCCATACATCTTTTCAAGTTCGGCAATGTTGGGGAGATACGTTTCGCCGATCAGCACGCCGCCGGGGAATTCGTTGGTGACTTGGCGCAGCTCACGGAACACATCGTGACACTCGGGCAGATTATCGGTGTACTGGCGGGTCAGAATCGGTTCGCCGAAGGCGTTCTTTCCGGGCCTGGCGATCGGTTCATCACGAAATTGCGGGTCTTCGAACAGCGATGTCACCGCGTCCAGCCGGAAACCCGCCACGCCTTTCTTCATCCAAAAGCGCAGCTCGTCGTACATCGCGCTGCGAACCTCACGGTTTCGCCAGTTTAGATCGGGCTGTTCCTTATAGAACGCATGATAGTAAAACTCCCCGCGCTCCGGCGTCCATTGCCAGGCCGAGTGACCGAAGATGGATTGCCAGTTGTTGGGCGGCTGGTGGTCCTTCCCGTCGTGCCACATGTACCATTCCGCCTTGGGATTGTCCCGCGAAGATTTGGATTCCAGGAACCAGGGATGCTGGTCCGAGGTGTGATTCAAAACCATGTCCAGGACCACGCGGATATCGCGCTTCTTGGCCTCTTCGAGCAGACGATCAAAATCCGCTAACGTACCGTACTGCGGATCGATTGCGTGGTAATTGGAGATGTCGTAGCCGAAATCCACTTGAGGGGACGGATAGAACGGCGTGATCCAGATGGCATCCACGCCCAAGTCTTTTAAATAATCCAGGTGATTGGTAATGCCGTTGAGATCGCCGATTCCGTCGCCATTGCTGTCGGCGAAACTGCGGGGATAGACTTCGTAGACGACTGCCTTCCGCCACCACTCGGCGCCGGATTCCGCGGCAACCGCGAGGGGAGCACAGATCGCCCAGAGGACCAGAGCGAGATTTATGAAGCGAGTGGGACGCACAATTGAATTCTAGCGCCAGGCCTGTCAGCTACGCCCAGGAATCACGCGGCCCGCGCGGCAAGCGGGCGGGTAATAACACCCACCAGATTTCGGCGCAAGATGGCCGATGCCGCAATGGCTCCCCCAAACAGCGCTCCCGTGACTCCCAACGTCGCAACATCCTGTCCGGTTAAGAACAGATTCCGCACTGGTGTCTGCGCGCAGAGCGAGCGCAAACGAAAACGCGCGGGTGTCGCGCTCAATCCGTAAGCTTCGCCGGCCTGGTAATTCGCGAAATGACGCGTGGTCAAAGGAGTGGAGATTTCGGCATGTTCGATGTGGCTGCCGGCGGCCGGCACATGCTGTTCCAATGCTTCCAGGAGCCGCTGGGTGAAGGATTGCTTGAATTCGTCGTAGCGGGCGCCGCGGTGCTTCCAACGTGTGTTTTCCCATTCCGAAAACCATTGATAGGGAGCCAAGGTAATCACTTCGACAGTGGAATGGCCGGGGTGCCTGACCGCAAAGTCCGGGTCTTTGGCCGAGGGAAAAGAAATGTAGAGCAACGGAAAGGGCGCTGCGGAATCGGCGCGGTAGCGCCCCAGGTTCGCATCGTGATCAGGCGTGGGGTAGACCCAGATGTTCGTACCGGAAAATCCCAGATCGGCGGCGCTCTGGTTGAGACCGGCGTACAGGCTGAAGTAGGACATGGAATGCCCGACGGCACAAATATCGCTGGCGACGGCCGCGCAGCCGGGTGTGTCCGGTGGGAGCAGCTTGCCAAATGTGTTGAACGCTCCGGCATCGCTCACAATCACGGAAGCGCGGAATTCGCGCCCATCCGCCATCCGGACTCCGTTCGCGCGGCCGGAGCGGTCCAGCATAATCTTGTCCACTTCGGCGCTAACGACGATCTTGCCGCCGGTCCGCTCAATTACCGGTGCGATGGACGCGGCAATTTGCGATGCGCCTCCCACCGGATAACTGGCACCATCGAAATAATGCGCGGCGATGGTGGCGTGCACGGCGAAACTGCTCTCGGCAGGAGGCAGGCCGTAGTCGCCCCACTGAGCTGTCAGTACGCCGGTCAACTCGCGATTCGTGGTGATGCCGGCCAGCACTTCCGCCGTGGTGGAGTTGGCCCAGCGCAGGAATGGAGCGCGCATCCAGGCGCCCGCCAACCGGGCAGCGATTCGCGGAATCGCTTTTTCCGCAAAATACGTGTTCGTCGTTTTTACACAGGCGAAGACCGCGGCGAGATAACGATCTATAGCCGCGCCTTCGGAGGGGAACGCCTGGAGCAGGCTTTCGCGAAAACGGTCCACGCCGCTCGGGAATTCGTACGCGCGATCCGCGATGCGAATCTGGTCGTAAACATCGGGCATCGGATTCCATGCCAGCCGGCCTTCCGTGAGATGATCGAAAGCGGCGCGCAGCGGCGAGGCCGTATCCTGTACCTGACCGATGTAGTGGAGACCGACATCCCATTCGTAGCCGGGCCGATGGAAGGTGTGCGTGAATCCGCCGGCGGTGTAGTGGCGCTCCAGGACCAGAACACGCTTGCCGGCATGTTTGGCGAGCAGCGCGGCAGCAGTCAACCCACCGATGCCGGAGCCGATTACAATCGCGTCCCAGAGCTCCTCGATCGAGACCTGTTTGTATGAAACGCCCACGGGTTTATTCGGCATAGAAAACCTCCGATGTTGACACCAGCCACATTATAACGCGGCGATGTTGCTCTTGTCAACATCTTGCGCTATCTTGGAGTAAATGCAGCGCGAGCGGCCCTATCATCACGGCAACCTGAAGCAAACGCTGGTCCGTGCCGCGGTGAAGATACTGGCCAAGCGGGGGCCGCGGGACTTCACGCTACGCGAGGTGGCCCGGCAGGCCAAGGTTTCGCACAATGCGCCTTACCGGCACTTTCGTGACAAAGACGAGTTGCTGGCGGCGGTAGCGGGCGATGGTTTTGAAAAGCTGGCCGATTCGATGATTGCGGCGTCGGCCAACGCGGGCAATGCGCTTCAGGCGCTGGAGTGGAGCGGCCTTGGGTACGTGCGCTTTGCGCTGGAATGGCCGGAACATTTTTCGGCGATGTTCGATTATTCCCAAGATCTGAGTGCCTATCCGGAGTACGCCGCTTCGGGCCGGCGAGCTTTTCAGGTGCTGCTGGATAACATCGTGGCTGCCCAGAAGGCAAGGAAAATGCCGCCCGGAGACCCGCAGGCGCTAGCGTTAGTAGCATGGTCGCTGGTGCACGGCATTGCGAAATTGGCGATCGCGAAGCGGCTCCCGCTCGGGTCGGCGGAGGCCACACTCCGGTTCACCGAATTTGCCACGGGAGCGCTGGTTGGAGGGTTGAGCAACATAGTTCGTGGGTAAACTGAGAGTGCGATGATCCGTCTCAATCGCGAGCTGCTGCAGCAGCTCTCCGAGCAGCACCTGGCCGATGCGCAGGTCCTGCTCGAACAGAAGCGTTGGCCGGGCGCTTATTATCTCGCTGGTTACTCGGTGGAATGCGCGCTGAAGGCTTGCATAGCGAAGCTGACAAAGGTGCACGACTTCCCAGATACGGATTTCGGGCGATCAGTGATAATCAAGAAGGGGTGCTTCCATGGATCGAACTGCATTGGTAGGTCCGGACGTGTCCGCCGGAAAAAGGCTGGTCGAGGCGCTGGATGCCAAGCTGTAGGTTGAGGCTGC
>Ga0187859_10000603_pt1 | contig 23999 bp, 24 predicted proteins | sample June2016WEW_10_1_2_FD_133019 | JGI IMG/M metagenome (GOLD analysis project Ga0187859, IMG submission 133019) | Peatland microbial communities from SPRUCE experiment site at the Marcell Experimental Forest, Minnesota, USA - June2016WEW_10_10 | ecosystem: Environmental > Terrestrial > Soil >...
CAGCAAAAGACTGCGGATGGAAGGATGGCGACAGAGGCGGCTCGGTGAAAAGGTTAGGGTCCACAGAGAGGAAAAACAAAACTGTCTTGACTCCGACCGGCCTTCTCATGGAAGGAGTTGACCGCAGGTGGCCACACCGGAGTAGCATTGGGTTGAGCCGGAACGATGGTGGGCGTCGGGTATACTTGATGAAATACCAATCGCAGCGAGTACGGCCAAGAAGTAGACGGTCATCGCAACGAATATGTAGCGATTTTAAAATCCCCGCAAGGAGTCTGACAGTATGAGCAAAGAAGCGAATATTGCGGCCCTGACGAAGTTTGCTGAAGCGGTGAATACGGGCAAGTTCGATCTCTTCAAGGAAGCAGTTTCTCCCGAAAACATCGATCACGATCCGGCGCCCGGGCAGGCACAAGGGCCAGAAGGCTATCGCATGTTCTTTTCGGGACTGCGGAATGCATTTCCGGATCTAAGTGTGGCGCTCGAAACCCTGGTTGCAGACGAAGAATCCGTAGCATTCGCCTACACCATAACCGGAACGCAGAATGGTCCCCTCATGGCAATCGCCCCGACCGGTAGGAAGATAAAGATCCGCGGTATGCAGATATCAAAGTTCAAGGACGGCAAGATGGTAGAGCGCTGGGGAAGTTCGGATGAGTTGGGCATGCTCCAGCAATTGGGAGTTATCGCGCCACCCGCACAGAGCCGCAGCGCCAAGTCCTGAGTAATGGCGTTATCGTAGAAGCAAAATCGGCCCGGTCCTCAATGTCCGGTAACGCGACCTGGCCGGTGGGCGTTTCCTATCCAGACGCCTTCGGTTGCTCCGGAGTTTGGGCGCACCCCGCATCGAGGGGCTTCGATTGCGACGTGCTCCGGAGCGAATAGCTTTCATGGCGCGCTGTTAGACTAGTCCAGGAAAGGCGCACTGGACGCCAACGATCGGTTCGTGAATCACAATCATTTGTCGAAGCTTGGTGACCAGCACCTGCGGAGCGAATGCTGTGGGTGCGAACATCGTCGTTCCCTCGCGGGCCTGCTTCGCTGCCAAATTCGCCAAATTCGTTGTGTCCGGGGCGGGACAGAGGTAGGATTTGGCTGCGACGATCCCAAATCGGGACTTCCGCTTCATGGGTAGTTGGGTCCATTTTTCCGATTAGCAGGAGGGCAGCAACGGAAAATCCGGTTGGAGCGAGACAGCCTCGAACGGAGGAAATTATCCACATGCATCACGAGATGACTTCACGAATATGTACGGGCGGCGTATTGGTGTTGATGACGGTCTTTTTGTTTTCTAATCCTACCGACGCAACAACCCAGAACAACTCCAACAATGGGTCAAAAGAGAAGATCAGCGTAGTGGCACACCTGCCGCTGCAGGGATCGGCCGTGCGGCAGATTTTTTTGCAACAAGAGAACGGAAAGCAATACCTCTACCTGCAGCAGAATATACATTTCACTGTGGTAGATGTGACCGACCCGAAAAATCCGCGAGTCGTGGACCGCATAGCGTCGGGAGGCAAATTGACTGACGTGGGCGCGGGCATCGCTATAGCTGTGCAATCCGACCAGTCAGCACAAGCAAGCGTTCCGACGCAGACAATTCGCTTGGTGGATGTGAGCGATCCGAAAAATCCGCACACGGCCAAGAAGTTTGAAGGTGTCACCAGCGTGTATTCCGAAAACGGAAGGCAATTGATCTATATAACGAACGCTGAAGGACTATGGGTGATCAAGCACTATGAGACCTTCCACTTGCCGTTCTGTACTTCGGAATCGGAAGAGAATTCTGTAGCGCAGTGCCAGTAAGAGACTAACTTCAGTCGCGACAACGCAGTTCATCAGTGGCCGGCGCCGCCGGCTCGCCGCGATCTCATGGTGAGCCGACGACGCTGCCGCAACTCCTCGCTCCTTGGGTTCAGAATGGAGTCCACGCAAAGTGAAGACCATTACGAATCCTGATGGGTAGTCGCTCTCTGATTTCGACGGACTCCGCGGCGGCATAGCTGAAAAATCGTGAGCAGTTCGACAAAGACGTCGCCGTTCCATTTTTGGGCTACAACGAGCCGGGCGCAAAGGTTTCCGAGCGTGTTACGGAGTAATTCTGGCGACGTGGTATGCAGTCTTCGGCGATCGGCTCGTGAACAGAGTCGAGTTCTACTCGGGAGCGCCTGGAATTTCCGCGGCGACGGCTGCCTGCTGGCGCCACGCGTCTGGCGACGACAAATTTCGCCGCAGCAACACCGGGTCGAGTTCGCGTTCCCACCGCGCCACGACGAGAGTGGCTACTCCGTTGCCCAGCATGTTCACAGTCGCGCGGAACATGCTCATGAAGCGATCGATTCCCAGAATTAAGCCCATCGCTGCCACCGGAATTGTTGGGATAACCATCAACGTGCCCACCAGCGCGATAAATCCCGCTCCTTGCACGCCGGACGCGCCCTTCGACGTCAAAACCGCCACGGCGAACAGCGTGAGCTGTTGCCCCAGCGTCAAGTGCGTGCCAGTAGCCTCAGCGACGAATAAGGCCGCCAGTGTTATGTAAAGACTGCTGCCATCGGTATTAAAGGTGTAACCGGTCGGCACCACCAGTCCCACCAATGCCTTGGAACATCCCAATTGCTCCATCTTTTCCATCAGTGTTGGCAGCGCGGGTTCCGAGGAACTGATTGCCAGCGTGAGGATGATCTCCTCCTTAATATAGAGCAAATACTTAATAATGCTGAATCCTGCGAGCCAAGCGACAGCCCCCATCACGATCAGGACGAACAAAATGCACGTGACCCAGAACGTAACGACCAACTTGATGAGCGGACCAAGTGAGGAAATCCCGTAAGCACCTATCGTGAATGCCATTGCGCCGAACGCGCCAATCGGCGCGAACCGCATAACAATATTGATCACGCCAAAAACGCCACGCATGAGGGATTCCAGGAAATCGAGCAGCGGTTTGCTTCGGCTTCCCATCGCCGACAGGGCAAAGCCGAACAAAACGGACACCAGCACCACCTGCAAAATATCTCCCTTGGCGAATGCGTCCACCACGGTGGTAGGGATGATGTGCATTATAAAATCCGTCACGCTTTGCGCTTTCGCCGCGCCGGCGTAATTCGCCACCGCCTTGGTATCCAGCGTTGCAGGATTCACGTTGAGGCCCGCGCCGGTATGCACCACATTGCCGACAACCATGCCCACCAGCAGCGCCAGCGTCGATATGATCTCGAAGTACAAAAGCGCCTTGCCGCCGACCCGCCCGATTTTCTTCATATCCTGCATGTTGGCTATGCCCGTAACCACGGTGCAAAAAATCACGAGCGTGATAACCATGCTTATCAGCCGTATGAAAGCGTCGCCGAGCGGTTTCATGGCTACCGCGGCCTGCGGCCTGAGGTAACCAAATAGGATGGCTATGACTATGGCCAGCAAAACCTGGCCCCACAATGTCCGGTAGAAGGGCTTCCCGCCCGATTGCTGCATCGTCTTGGAGGGTGCCGAGGAAGATGGTGTAGGACTGGAAGTTCCCATGCTCTATTCTCCCTTCAGATCGACGACGGCGTAAGAATCTTCCTGCAGCGAAACGCTTCCGTCACAAGGAGTCGAATCAGTCCGGATTCGCTCGCGCCACCGGAGCAGATTCGCTAAGTCACAGTTCACGATGCGGTAGGGTTGCCCTCGACCGGGGGCGGAGTCTACCACAATTCGTGGCCGCAGGAATGCTGCTGAACGTCATCAGACGACGGAGCGATGCTTGCATGGGCCCCGCGATGACTCGAAAAACTTTGTGCTGCTGCAGCAGACTTCTTTGCTATAGTGCGCCCACGGTTATGCATCGTTCCGCGACGAACGAAGTCAATGATGCTGTCTCAGCAATAAATCCATCACTCACGCGAAACCAGATTCGCGGCTTCTGGGCGTCATGGGGTGGATGGACACTTGACGGAATGGACTCCTTCGTTTACGCGCTGGTCCTGGTGCCCTCACTGCGTGAACTTCTTCCGCGTTCCGGCATTCCAGCCAGTAAGGGCAACATCGGACTGTACGGAGGTCTGCTGTTCGCGCTCTTTCTGATCGGCTGGGGACTTGCGTTTCTTTGGGGCCCGATCGGAGACAAGTTTGGTCGCGTGCGCACGCTCATGCTCACGATCGTGTGGTATTCGCTATTCACTTTTCTCAGCGCTTTCGTCGCGGGTGTCTGGCAACTTGCGATCCTTCGTCTGCTCGCTGGCGTGGGCATCGGCGGAGAATGGGCTATGGGAGGAACGTTTGTCGCCGAGGAGTGGCCCGAGAGCCGGCGTCGCGTCGGCGCCGGTCTGATGCACACCGGTTATTACGTCGGCATATTTCTGGCAGCCCTGGCGAACTACGGCATCGGCAGCCGCTTTGGCTGGCGCGCTATGTTCGTGGTGGGCGGTCTGCCGGCATTGCTGCTCGCCTGGATTCGTCACGGAGTCACCGAACCCGCTGCCTGGAAGAAGAAAGAAGGTGTTATCCGATCGTGGGCCGTGTGGCGTCCATTCGCAACGTTGTTTTCAGCGCCCTGGCGCCGCCGCACGATCGTGAATGCCCTGCTCATGCTGGCCTCTATCTGTGGACTATGGGCTGGCACCGTGTATGTTCCCTCGGCCATCACTTCGCTCGCCGAAGCGGGCGGACGAAGTACTCCGCAAGCTGCGCAACTTGCTTCTTGGGGCATCATGCTGGTTTCGTTTGCCACAATTCTCGGCTGTCTGGCGATGCCGCGGCTCGCCGAACTGGCGGGACGACGTAGTGCGCTCGCCATTTTTTTCGCTTTGATGATGGTGTTTATTGCGCTCACGTTCGGAAAGGTTTTCTATCTTGGGCCCGGTGCGCTTCCATGGTTTTTCGTTTGCCTCTTCTTTCTGGGCTTGGGCGGCGCCAACTTCGCTGTATATACTCTGTGGCTGCCCGAGCAGTACCCTACCGAGTGCCGCGCCAGCGCCTTCGCTTTTTCCACATCATTCGCCCGATTTGGCGGCGCGGGAATCACATTCCTGGTTGGAGCGGGCGTACGGCATTTCGGCTCGCTTGGGATTCCCGTTGCAATGACTTCTATTGCTTTTGCTCTAGGGCTGCTGCTAATCCCGCTCGCCGTGGAAACGCGCGGCCAGACGCTCCCGGCTTAGCTCGAATGTTCGCCCCCCCGAGTAGGTTGAATCGCGACTACCGTATTTTTCTCAGGCGTTGCGGGAGCGGGAAAACAAGGTCACGCTACGCCGACGCCCGGCGCTTTTACCGCTGTGGCCGTATCGCCAACCGCAGCGCTTAGCTCCGCATTCTTGACAGCGCGGGCCGCCAAAGGCTTCAGCCACAACAAAGCCATGAACGCCGCCACCAGATCGCAGACAATCATGGCCCAGAAGACCTTTGACCAGGAACCGGTCTTTGCAAATAGCCAAGCAGCGCCGGGCCCGGCAAAGCCCGCGGCAACACCCTTGGCGGTATACACGATCCCGTAGTTAGTGGTTGCCCATTTGTTCCCGTACAAGTCGCCGGTGATGGAAGGGAATAACGAGAAAATATTGCCCCACGCGAAGAAACAAAGCCCCGACAACACCACGAACCAGACGGGACGGTTGATCAGTTGCAGCAACGCATAAACCGCGATTGCCTCCAGCACAAACGCGATGAAGATGGCATTCTCGCGGCCAATATTGTCCGAAACCCATCCCCAGAAAGGCCGCGTTAGCCCGTTCAATACCCGATCGACCGTGATGGCCAGCACCAACGCGGTCATGCCGAATATCACGATAACGTTATCCACGTGATAGGAGGACGCCATGGGGTTCAGTTGGGCCGTGACCACCAAACCGCCGAAGGCTAACATCGTCATCATCACGTAGATCAAATAGAACGACGGCTGGCGTAGCATCTGCCACGGTGTCATATCTATAGCCGAAGTATTCACCTTCGCTTTGATCTTCGCTTCTTTCTGCTTCCAGTTCGGCGGTGTCCATCCAACCGGTGGCCGAGCTAAGAACAGTGAAGCAGCCAGCACGACCACCCCCTGGATAATTCCCCAGACTATGAATGTGTGTTGGTAGCCAGAGGATTTGAGCATGGCCGCGACCGGAGAAATCGTCGTTGCTGTGCCTATGCCGAAAGCTCCGGCAGTAAGTCCCACGCATAAACCGCGATGGTCCGGGAACCATTTCAGGGCGTTGCCGATTGCCCCTCCGTAAACGATTCCAGCGCCGATACCGCCCACGCCATACCAAAGGTAGAGGCTGTTGATCGTTTCTGCACGGCCCGACCCGACCCATCCCAGCCCCACCAGGATCGCTCCAACGCCCAGCATGAATCGAGGCCCGATTCGATCTACCAGGTACCCTTCGAAAGGCACCAGCCAAGTTTCAAGCGCGACGAATAGAGTGAAGGTCCATTGCACGGCGACCAGCGAGACATGCAGGTGGGCTTGTATGGGCTTGGTGAAGAGAGTCCATGCGTACTGCAGGTTCGCTATGGCCATCATCGCCACGATCCCAGCGATCAACTGGGCCCAACGGTTGGGAATGCGAGAGGGATGAATAAGAGCAGCTGGGGATCCAACCATAGGCTACCTCCGTAAACGGCGCGTTACACGTCAACAACGCCCTGCCGGAACGACTCGGTTCCGCCGAATTGTGCCCGATCAGCCGTGCGGACCCGAACTCAGGGATCCCCGGCTTTGCGAACTTTGCTATACTGGTCTGTTAAGCGAACCACTTGCGCAACACCCATAACACGCTGTCTCGCGGCTGTCAAGCCATCTCTAACACTGCCGCGATACTGGGCATGTCTGGGCGATACACCGAGGACCGCAAGTGGCCGAACTTGAGGCTTGAGTGATGCCGATAGATGAAAATCTGCGTTCGCAGCTGCAAACTTACCTGTCTCGCCTCGACGGCTTAATACGACGCGGGCATCAGGTTCTGGGCGCCTTGGCGAGTGATCCATCCAATCCAGCAACAATGGCGGCCATGCGCACATGGCAAGAAGACTGCGGCGTCACTATCAACCAATTGTCTGGAGGCAGCAAGGCGCATTGGCTCGCCCGAGCGTTTAGCGAAGCTTTCCTGATGCGCTCTGCTAACGGCAACGCTGTGACTGTCGTGCCGCCCGCCGAGCTTGTGAAACGATCGATAGGTGTGCTGGAGCACGCCGTTGCGTCACTCGCGGGAATGAACGATGGCCGGGACGATTCCGGGCCCTCGGCTTCCGGTTCACCCGGATCATCCGCGGCGCCTCCGCCTCGGCGGTTTGAGTTCGTCCACAATCTGGAGCTGAGGCCCGTTGTCGAGCAGGCCTACATCGATAGCCGGCGCGCGATCGAGCAAGGAAATTATGACCTGGCGCTGCGCACCTCTTGCGGAATACTGGAAGCCATCGTGACCGACGCACTGGAATTCAACGGTCCGACTGCGCTGGCTGCCTCGGGCGCACCTGCGGGGAAAATTGCCGATTGGTCCTTCGCGACCCGGCTTGCCGTCGCGGAGCGCGCAGGGCTCATTCGAGGCGGATGTGCCCGGCTGCCAGTGGTCGCGCGTGCCTATCGAGACCACGACATCGCCAACGTCGAGACAGGCCCGAAGGTGACGGTTTCCGAGCGCGATGCTCGGCAGACCGGGCAAGTGCTTCATGTCGTGATGAGAGATCTGGATCCAGGTCGGTAGAGCCCCGGCAAACTAGGCGATCTTCCGCACCTGCAGGTCAGTCCCTGTTTAACGCGATTGAGGAGAAGCTAGAGCAAAAATGAAATCGAAAATCCCCGATGGACTTGAACTATTGTGTTAGACTCGCGCTACCGTAATTCCGTGTGAAGCCGTGGCGACTAATCGGAGGCACGTCATGTCTCTAACCGGCGCTGTTCCTTCCCCTCAATTGAAGCTAGATGTCGAAAAGACGGCGGGGGAAACGACCGTTCGCTGCACCGGTCGAATTACCTCGACTACTGCGGAATTCCTGAAGACGACTGTTCGCCCTCTTATTCCCGATGCCAAACGTATCGTGATGGACCTTACGAATGTAAGTTTTCTTGACAGCTCCGGGCTGGGGACGATCGTGGGACTGTGGGTGACCGCGAAGAAGGCACACTGCGAGCTGAAACTCGTCAAAGCAAATCAGAAAATCATCGACCTATTTCTCATGTCTAATCTGGCCTCGATCCTCGAGGGCCACGAGGAATATCTCGGGCTTACGCCTGATTAACTTCTCCGCTCGATTGCTAGCGCGCTTGTTCCAACTCTCGGGGTCAGATCGGGGTCCCGCGCAAGCTCGATCCCTCTGTGCTGAGCCACAGAAGGAGTTGTCCGGACCCGCTCCGATCGAATTCCACGCCGATGCTCCCGTCGTACGTCAATCTTCAAGGTCTTGCCGAAACGTCGGCTGCGACGGATTCACACTTCCCTCAATCACAGCCATCACCAAATCTTCGTAAGCTTCCGTCGCTTCAGGCAACCCTGCATAGCCGCGTTCCCGTTGCAGCTGTCCAGTGCCCGAGTAAATCAGCGTGAAATACCGCCCCGACGAATACTGCAGCTCCAGCAGCTTGTTCGGCATGTCGGGATCGCCTTCCTGTCCCAACACATCCATTAGCGCTACTGTCCACTGCCTGCCCTTCGGGTCGGTGACGACCTCGCGCTCGAGGTACTGCCATTCGTCCATGCTCCACAAAGGCATGTTTATTCCAAGAGCTGCCGCAGCGCCTGCGCAACTTGCGATCCGGTGAATGGTTTCGGCACTAGCAGGACTCGTTCCGCGTTCCGGGAACGCAAACTCGCCACAGCCACTTCAGGCGTGTCGCTGATAATTACGATGGGGAAGTTTGCATGATCGGGGTGGTGACGCACGGAATCGAACAGCGCCTCGCTCATATCATACGAAGTGCAATCCAGCACCAGCGCTACGGATTGCTGCGAAACAATCAGTTCGTTGACGCCGACGTTGTACCCCTCAGCGAACACCTGGAAGCCCGCGTCGCGCAGAGCAAACGTCAGCAGCTCGGCAATCTCCGGCGTGTCGTCGATAAGCAGGATACGCTGCAAGCGTGCGCTACTTCTTGACGGCGCCGGTGCCGGGCAGCCGCGGCTTCTTGCCCTGGCACGGCTCCAGATCCATGATCCAGATCCGTCCGCCCGCTGTGTAATAGGCGCGACGATCATTCTCAAACATCGCGCCCCAAGCCTCCAGCGTGCGCATCGCGAAGGTGACGCCTTCGAAGTTGCCGCGCGCGTGGTTTAGCACTTCGTTGGTGTGCCAGTTGTCGGTCAGGATTGCGTCACCTGCGTGCACCCGCAGCACGGTGTACCAGCGGTCATAGGCAGCGTCCGTCCGCACCTCGCGCGTCGAACCGCGCTTCTTGCCCTCCGTAACAACGTAGCTTTCCTGCGCCTCAGCAGCGGCTGTCGGCAGATTCGTGTCTGTGCTCATAGAGTTTGCGCCACCGCCTCGGCTGCAGACGCCGTAGCCATGTTCACCAGGTTTTTCGCGTCCGCCGCCTGAATCAACGCTTCCGGCAACTCGATGCCCATCATCTTCCATTGCTGATTGGCAAACTTTTGCAAGTTGGCGATGTGCTCGGCATGCAGATGGCCAAAGCGGCCTTGCAACTTCAAATATTCCGATACCGGCCGCATATTCTGCGGGCGGAAACTGTAGTCGTACTCACGCTTCTCCGGATTCCACTCCCAGATCGGGTACAGCCCGCATTCCACAACCAGCCGGCCCAGATCAATCGAGCGCGGCGTCTCGTACACGAAACCCTTCTGGCAAGGAGTGTAAATCATCAAGTACGCAGCGCCCTTGTGATTCAGCCCCTTGCGCACCTTGTTCATCAGGTCAATCGGATACCCCACGCTCGCCGTCGCCACGTAACAGTGCGGATGCCCCGCAGCCATCATGCGCGCGAGATCTTTCGGGTAAAGAGTCTTCGCCTCCGGAACCATCGGCCCCGGGGGTGAGAACGTCGTCATGCCGCCGTAAGGTGTGCGCGACGACGCCTGAATTCCGGTGTTCGCGTACTGCTCGTTGTCATAGCAGATGATCAAGCAGTCGTGATTGCGATACAACGCGCCGGAAATCGAAGCCAGGCCGATGTCGGAGGCGCTGCCGTCGCCCGCTTCGCAAATAATATTTGGGAACGCGCCCTTCCATTTGCCCTTGCGAATCATCGCTTCATAAGCCGCGGCAACGCCCGCGGTGAAGCTGCCCGCGCTGCCGATCTGCGTGTGCGCCCACGGCACATTGTACGGCGTGCACAAATATGAGCTGTTCGCCACGTACATGCAGCCCGTCGGCCCCACGAGAATCGTATTGTCGCCGGCCGCTTTGCTCGTCATCCGGTACTGGATGGACGGCCCGCAACCCGCGCACGTGCGATGCCCCGGCACAAACGGCTCGCTCGCCGGCAAGTCGGGATTGTAGAACCGTGCCCCTTGATTCGGGCTTCCCAAAATCGGCAGTATCTGGCGCTCCACTTCAATCGCTGGCATATCAGTTTCTCCCACGGCAGAGCACGAAGACCGCGCTCCGCCAATCGTTGTGCGAACCGTCAGGCTCGCCGATGAAAATAATCCCTACTCTTCGAAGCCGACCCAATGCGTGCGCTTTTCAATCTTCCCGCGTTTCTGCGCTTCCGTCATCTTCTTCGCCATCCAGTAAAATTCGTTCAGCACGATCGCTTCGCCGCCCATTCCCGCCATAAACGAAAGCACCAGCGGCTTGTGCTGACTTTCGTACAGAGCCGCGCAAACCTCGCCGTACAACACGCCGCCGCTGCTCACACTGCCCAGGCCCATATTCGTTTCAATCACGCCGACCACTTTGAATTTACTAAGCACTTCGTTCACGCGATCCGTTGGATACGGCCGGATCGTGCGCAGCCGCACCATCCCTACCTTCAGGCCATTGTCACGCATGTGTTTAATTGCAAACCGCGCCGTCACTGCGTGGCCCCCCTGCAGGAAAAACACAATGTCTGCGTCATCGGTCATATACTCTTCGACCCACGGATCGTAGCGCCGCCCGAAAATCTTCGCGAACTCGTCGTGCACTTCCTCGATTACCGCCACCGCGCCTTCCATTGCACGCGCGCGCTCCAGCTGGAGCGGCGGACCCTGCTCCGGCATGATCTGCGGACCGTGCGAAACCGGATGCCGTGGATCGAGCGGGTAGGGATGCTTGTACGGTGGCAAAAATTCCTTTACCTGGCCGGAGTCCGGCAACTCAACGTCACTTGTGATATGCGAAACGAAAAATCCGTCCTGGCAAACCATCTGCGGCAGCAGCACCCGCGGATCCTCGCCGATGCGATACGCCATCAAGTGATTGTCAAAAGCTTCCTGCGCGTCACAAGCCCAGCCCATCAGCCAACCCATGTCGCGCGTCGAGAGCGCATCCGTGTGCTCGGAGCCAAAATCGCCCGGAGGATCGAGCGTGCGGTCGGCGATCATCATTTGCACTGGCATACGGCTGCCGGAGATGGGTGAGTAGAGTTCGTAGGCGAACTGCACGCCAACTCCCGAGCTGCCGGTGAAAACGCGCGCGCCGCTCGACGAAGCGCCGTGCGAGATGCTCAATTGCGAGTGCTCGCTATCGGCCACGATGTACTCGGCGTCGAGTTCCCCGTTGGCCACCATTTGCGCCAGCGCCATCATCGTCGCGGTGTAAGGCCGGATCGGATACGCCGCAATCACGTCCACGTCCGCGTACTTCGCCGCCTGCGCCGAAGCGACGCAGCCGTTGATGCGAACCGTTCTCTTTTTTACTTCCGTAGCCGTAGGCATATTTCGCTCCAATCCTGACTGTTGCCTAAATGCTCGCTAAAGATTGCCTAGAGATTCTTAGGCGCGCGATCGCCCAGATGCCGCAACTCTTCCGCCTGCCGTCCATGCAATCCCGGCGAGACCGCGAACGCTGTATCCATGCGCACCACGCCCGTATCGAAGTCCAGTTCCGGCACTCCCTCCAAGCAGCCCGTCGGACATTCTTCGATGCACACGCGACAACCCTTGCAGTAATCCACCAAAATCTTGTACAGACCGTTCGAGCGCACATCGCGCACGATGCACGGCTCGGGACAGACCAGGTAACAGTTGTCGCACGCATTGCACGTGCCGCAACTGAAGCAGCGCCCAGCTTCCTCCACCGCCTGCTCTTCCGTGAACGCCTGAATCACTTCTTGCTGCGTCTTGCGTCGCGTTGTCGGCGGCAACAAAGTCTGCTGCACGCGCGGGAAGTGCGGGAAATAAGTCATGTTCATGCGGTTCAAATCGAAAATCACGTCCACTGGAATCGTGCGCGGCTCGAGAGCCACTCCGCGCATCACCTTATCCAGATTGAACGCGACGCGCTTGCCATCGCCCACCGCGTTCACCACCATCAGCGGCTGCCCCATACCGAGTTGCACGACGTCGCCTGCGGCAAAAATGTTCGTGTCGCCCAATCGCCCGAAGCGGTCGATCTTGATTGAGCCGCGCTCGGTCTTGAATTCCTGCGGCAACCACGCCAGCGACGGTCGCTGCCCCACCGCGATGATCACGTTGTCTACCGCAAATTTCTCCGCGGGAGTCTCGCGATCAATGTTGATCGGCGAAGCATTGATGGCGCCAGAGAACTTCGCGGGATGCAGCTGCAAAGCTTCTACTTTGCCGTTGCCCAGGACGGCAGTCATCGCCTTCCCGTGCATCAGCTCTACGCCTTCTTCCTTCATGTCGTGCAAATCTTCCGGTGACGCCGGCATTTCCTGCGGGTGCTGCTCTACGGTGATCATGGTGACTTCCACGGCGCCTTGCCGCAGCGCTTCACGCGCACAGTCAATCGCGGTGTTGCCGCCGCCGATCACTGCGACGCGCGCGCCGATTTTCACCTTCGACGTGCCCATGCCGATGTCGCGCAAGAATGGAAGGCCAAAAATCACGCCCTCCTTGTTTTCACCTTCGGCTCGCGCGCTGTTCGGTTCGATCAATCCCACCGCAAGCACGACTGCGTCATAATTCTTTTTCAAATCATCCCAGCTGACGTCCCTGCCAACTTCCACATTCGTCTTGATCGTAATGCCGAGCTCAACGAGGCGCTCGATCTCGCGGTCCAGCACATTCTGCGGCAGCACCCAATCCGGAATTCCGCCGCGATTCAGTCCGCCGGCCTTCGGCGATTTTTCCAAAATCGTGACTTGGTAGCCCAGCCGCGCCAGTTGATACGCCGCGCTATGCCCCGCTGGGCCCGAACCAACCACAGCCACTTTCTTGCCGTTCGGGGTCCCGGGCTTCACCACGTCGCGCGTCAAGGCCTGCCCCAGATCGCCGAGGAACCGCTCGACCGCGCGAATCGAAATCGCTTCGTCGTACTTTCCACGGTTGCACGCTTGCTCGCACGGGTGATAGCAGACGCGCCCGGTCACCGATGGGAACGGCATGTCCTCCTTGATGAGCGCGTAAGCGTCGAGATACTTCCCGCGCTTGACCAAATCGAGATACCCCTGAATCTTTTCATTCGTGCCGCAAGCGTTGTTGCAAGGCGGCAATTTGTCGCGATACACCGGCCGGATCGAGCGCCAGTTTCCGGTGGGAAATAAATCCTGCCCCTTCTGGGTGGGCGCGGGTGTGATGCCAGCAAACGGAATCATCAGCCGCTCGGGAATCTTTGTGCCTTTGGTTGACATGTGTCCTTTTCCTACGCCGCTACTGGATTCAGCGGCATGATGTGCAATTCTTCCAGCGCCAACTTGAACGCGTGCTTATTCGCAATCATCGGTTCGATCGTTGCCATTTTCACGATGCCCGTAGTCTTCACCACCGCTGCGATCAGCGGAGCGGCGATATCCGGCGCGATGGATTTATTGCGCTCGGCCGCGCCTTCCGTCGAAAGCCGGTCGAGGCCCAATTCACCCAAACGGTAGTAAAGCCATTTGTGGTCGGCAATCTTGGCGGCATCCACGCACACCAGCTGTGCTAGCCGCTCCGCGCCCGGCACGAAACGCAGTATGTACTCTGGCGTGTAGTGCGTGTTGATCACCAGCGTTCCGCCCGGAGGCATCCCGCGCATGTAATCCCAACCCTTCACCATCGTCCCTTCCACCAGCACGATGATGTTGGGCTGCTCGTTTTCGTAGGTCAGCTCGTTCTCGATCACGCTGTCGCTCACGCGGCAATATTTGCGCGTCGGGCAATTCGTGCGGTCCGGATTGTCCACATAATTTTCCATGGCCTGCGCGTACTTGCCTTCCAGGCGCGCGGAGGCGGAAATCGAATTGACGATGTCACGCCCTTCCTTGTCCATGATGATGCCACGCGTCCAAACCGTGAGTTCCGTGTAAGCCATGATCAGCCTCGCTATTCAGTGGATGCGTCGGGACGTGAATCCCCCACGCCTTTGCCCAAATTGTTTGCTGGTTTCAAATGATTGGCGCTGCCCCGATCGGATTCCAGCACCGCCAGAAAATCCCGGCGCAACACCACAAAAGGCGCCGCGCGCCGACGACCTTGAAATTCCGCGATCGCCAGTAGCGTCGCCTTCTTGCAAATGCTTTCAATGTCCGCGCCCGTCAGCCCTTCGGTCCGCTCCGCGAATTCCTCGAAATCCACATCAGGCGCCAGTGGCACGCGCCCGCAGCACAGCCGCAGGATCGCCGCGCGATCCGCCGCGTCCGGTTTTGCGAACGGAATTTTATAGTCGAAGCGCCCACTGCGCAACAAAGCCGGCTCAATCCGCTCCAACCGATTCGTCGCCGCCAGCAAAATCACGCCTTTCGCGTCGCGCAGATTGTCAATCTCACGCAGCAGCTGGCTCAGAATTCGTTGGTGCACGTCCGTGCCGAACTGCTCGGTGCCGAACCGCGGCGCCAGCGCATCAATCGTGTCGAAAAATAAAATGCAAGGCGCTGCCCTTCTGGCCTTCTTGAAAACTTCGCGCAGCGCTCGCTCCGATTCGCCCAGCCACTTCGAATAAAGCTGCGGTCCATCAATCGCGATCAGCGGCACTTGTTTTTCACCGGAAAGCGCCCGCGCCATCGCGGTCTTCCCCGTGCCCGTCGGCCCCGCCAGAAGAATGCCGCGCGGCGGCATCAAGCCCACCTGATCGTAAATCTCGTCGTGCATCTGCGAATGCTCGATCACCGCATCGAGCAGCCGTTTCTGCTCGTTCAATCCGCCCAGAGACGCAAAAGTCGAAGTGCTTCTCTCGATGAAGAATTCGCGTGTCGCGCTGGGCTCCACTTCCTTCAGCCCAGCAAGAAAATCCTCGCGCGTCACCTGCAACGTCCCCAGCTCAGCAGACACCGCTCCATCGGTCTCCAGCGGAAACGAAGCAAGAAACCCGCGCAAAGCGATCATTCCCACTTCCTGGCCCAACGCTTCCAAATCGGCGCCAACGAATCCGTGCGAATGTTCCGCAATCTCCTTCAGATCCACGTCAGGCGCCAAAGGCATCGCCCGCGTATGTATTTTCAAAATCTGCAAACGCGCCTGCGTATTCGGCACCCCAATTTCAATTTCGCGATCGAATCGCCCAGGCCGCCGCAGCGCCGGATCCAGCACTTCCGGAATGTTTGTCGCGCCAATGACGATGACCTGCCCGCGCGCCACAAACCCATCCATCAAACTGAGCAGCTGCGCCACCACGCGCTTTTCCACCTCTCCGGAAACTTCCGCGCGCTTGGGCGCGACCGCATCAATTTCATCAATAAAAAGTATCGAAGGCGCATGCCGCGCCGCTTCCTCGAAAACTTCGCGGAGCTTGGCCTCACTCTCGCCGTAAAACTTCCGCATGATTTCCGGGCCATTCAGGTGAATGAAGTGCACGCGGCTCTCAGCAGCCACAGCGCGCGCGAGCAAAGTCTTGCCTGTCCCTGGCGGCCCATAAAGCAGCACACCCTTCGGCGCCAGAATTCCCAATTGCTCGAAAACGCGCGAATACTTCAGCGGCAATTCCACAATTTCCCGCACGCGCGCAACTTCCCGTTCCAATCCGCCGATATCTTCGTAGGAAACTGCCGGAGCGCGCGCCGCCGTCTGCTCTCCTTCCACCACGCGAATGTCTGTGCGTTTCCCGATCACGACCGGCCCCGAAGGAATTGTGCGCACTACCTGAAAATTCACGGCCTTCGCAAACGTCGGCACACGAACCACGCCGCCCGCGAGCACCGGCACACCCTCGAGGTCTTCCAGCATCCGCTCCGGCGCAATCGTCGCCGGAGCAGCTCCCACCCACAGCGGCGACAAGCGCACCGCCACCGCTTGCTGATATTCGATCGGCGCCACCGTCACTTGCTCCTGCAATCCCGCGCTGCAATTGCTGCGGCAAGTGCCGTCAATCTGAATCATCCCTTCGAATGCATCGCCCGAAAGCTCGGCGCGTCCTACCCCAACCATGCCGCCGGTAATTTTCAACACATCTCCGACGCGTCCACCCATGCGCCGCAGATCGGCCGGAGCCAAACGCGCGATGGCGTGACCCACGTCTTCTACGCGCGCTTCGGCCACGCGCAGTGTAAGCGTCCGCGTAAGAGATGAGTTGGCGATTTCCGTCACGGCGTGACCTGCAAGTTACAGCAAAGGATATGGCGGGCGAATCCGTAACGGAGAGTTCCTTGAAAGATTCCCAAGCCGGAATTTCCAATCGCGAATCGCGCGCGCAAGTTGAAATTCTCCCTGCTTCTAAAGTTTGTTCAGAACGATCTCTTCGACGTCTTCAATGTGCCGCCGCATCGCGGCGTTTGCCGCTTCCGTATCGTGGCGCTTGATGGCCGCCAGAATCCGCCGGTGGCCCGCCAGCGATTTTTCCGAGCGCCCTTCCACCTGTAAAGATCGTTCCCGCGTGTCGCGCAGCAGGTCCATCAAAGTATCAATCACCTTCAACACCACGGTGTTGCCCGAAGCGAGCGCGATGCTGTAGTGGAATTCCGCATCTTCGGTGATAGCGGCCTCTCCCCGAGCTTGCTTTTCCTCTTGCCGCCGCAGAATCTCTTCCATCTCGGCGATTTCTTCACCCGAAGCATGCGCAGCCGCGCGCGCTGCCAGCGGAGGTTCCAGCATCTTGCGAAAATCCAGAAGCTCGGTGACCAATTCCTGCCGGCGCTTCAGAGCGCTGCCAAAAGGGTCTATGGGTGAATCGCCCGATCGATCACACACGATGGTCCCGGCGCCTTGACGAGGATCCACCAAACCCATGAGTTCCAAGCCCCGAATCGCGTCTCGAATGGAGCTGCGACTTACCTGCAGCTTCTCCGCAAGTTCGCGCTCCGAGGGCAGTTTGTCGCCGGGTTTCAGTTTCTTGACAATTAAGCGTTCGATCTGCTTAGCGACTTCTTCGTAGACTTTGTTTCGCCGGACAACTTCGAAGTCGGATTTGGCGGGAGCTGGCATAGGAAAGTGGTCTGAGAAGCGGACCAGTTAGCGCACAGAGTATACGCCTCCTGTCAACCCTGAAGCAAATAGTTTGGTTGCTCCCATCAAAAAGTGCAACGTACCTTGCCAGGCACTAAACCGACGATTGGTTCGCACCGGGTGGTCCGCCCCGACCGAGCAGCAAAGCGTTATGCCGTCCGGCCCTTGCCACCAGCCAATGGTGCGGGCACCCGTCCCGAAACTCGTCACGAGTTCGCTCTTATCTAGCGCTGTAAGAATTGTTGCCACCCTACGAGCTCGCCTCCTGGGCGGCTCACTTCGACGGAGGGGAGGTCACGCTTTGCCCTAACAACTTCGCGCAGCTGTACACCGTTCGCGCATATGGCATCGCGAGCCCCACACGCTCGCCCAACTCCACGACCGCGCCAACCAAGGCTTCCAGTTCCATTGGCCGGCCCGCTTCAAGATCTTGCAGCATGGAGGTCTTATGCTCTCCGACTTTTTCTGCGCCGGCCATTCGCTGCTCGATGGAAACAGGCAACTCCATGCCCAACTTATGGGAGACCGCCTCCACTTCCTGCATGATGTTGCGGATCAAAATAGAAACTCCCGGATCACGCACCATCTGAACAAGCGTCGCGCGAGTCAGCGCGCTCACCGGATTCAAGGAAGCGTTGCCCATAACCTTTACCCATATCTCATGCCGGATGCGCGCGGTGATTGGGCAGCGTAACCCGGAAGCGATGAGCGCCTCCGCAATTTTTCGGCTGCGATCAGAGCGCGATCCGTCCGGTTCGCCCAGAGAAATGCGGTTGCCCTCGATGTGCTGAACTACTCCGGGCGAGATTATTTCGGTCGAGAAGTAAACGATGGAACCGACCACCCGGCGCGCCTCGATGGCCGAGGAAATCACTCCTCCGGGATCGACACGCTCCAAGCGCAATCCTTCCCACTCGCCACCGAAACCCTGAAAGTACCACCACGGGATTCCATTCTGCGTGCTGACGACCGCGGTCTCCGTCCCCAGCACAGGCCTCAACTGAGGCGCCAGTTGCGGCAGGCCGTGGGCCTTCACGCCTAGAAAAACGACGTCCACCGGCCCCACTTCTTCCAACGAGGAGGCGATCTTCGGACGCGCGACGAAATCGCCCTCAGCGCTTTTCACGTGCACGCCGCTCTGCTGCATCGCGCGCAGATGTGGCCCGCGCGCGAAGAGCGTCACATCGAAACCGGCGTTCGCCAGGCGCGCGCCGATGTAAGCTCCGATCGCGCCCGCACCGGCGATCAGGAATCGCATACTTGATCGTCCCCAAGCGCCGCCGCCACCGCGCGCCGGCGAATTTTCCCAGTCGCTGTGGTGGGAATGCTTTTTACGAGATAAATTTTCTTAGGGCATTTGTACTCTGCCAGCAAATCGCGGCAGTGCTTGATCAGCACTGATTCGATCGCTTCCTGACCTTCGTGCAGCACCACCGCCGCCGCCACTTCTTCGCCCAGCGTGGGATGCACGCGGCCAAACGTTACCGCGGCCGCCACGGCAGGATGTCGCAGCAAAATCTCATCCACTTCGTGCGGCGCGATGTTTTCGCCTCCACGGATAATGATGTCCTTGATTCTGCCGGTGAGATGCAAATAGCAGTCTGCGTCGAGCATTCCTTCATCGCCGGTGCGAAACCATCCGTTCACGAAGGCCCGCTCGTTCGCTTCCGGATTATTTTCGTAGCCGCGAAATACGTTCGCGCCCTGAATCGCCACTTCGCCCCGCTGGTTCGTGCCCAACTGATTCCCCTGCTTGTCCATGATGCTGATGCGCAGCCCTGTGCCCACGCCCACCGAACCTGCCTTCCGATGCCGAGGCGGCAAAGGATTCGACGTCATCTGGTGCGCCGCTTCCGTCATTCCGTAAGCTTCCACGAACGGCACGCCGAACAGCGCTTCAATCTTGTGAATGAGCGCTGCCGAAAGCGGCGCGCTGCAGGAACGAATAAAGCGCAGCGAAGCAGCCTCTGCAGGCTTGTGGTGGGCGCGCGCCAGCAGCACCTGATGCATGGTGGGCACTCCCGAATACCATGTCACGCGATGTTCCCGAACCGTGCGCCAGAAAGAAAGCGCATTGAATTTGGTGGGAACAACCACGGTCCCGCCGGAAAGCAAAGTCGCCAGCAGCGACGCAACCAACCCGTGCACGTGGAACAACGGCATGACGCACAGTGAAACATCCTCCACTGAAAGCGCGTACGTGTTCGCGATATTCGCAGAGGAAACCGCCAGGTTGAAATGCCGCAACGGCACGCGCTTCGGTCTTCCGGTGCTTCCGCTGGTGTGCAGCACCAGCGCAATGTCATCGGCCCCGGGTTCAGTTGCCGCGACAGCGGTCGCGGCAGGAGCATCTAGCTGAACGACACCCTGCTCGCTCATTTCCACCGAGACTGCCGGGATCTTGCGGTCGGCCGCCGCGCTGCGGGCGAATTCCGCGCCCACCGGCGGGCAAAGCAAAATGCGGGCGTTGGTGTCCCCGAGAAAAAAATGAAATTCCTCGTACGGGTACGCCAGATTCAAAGGCGCCGCAGTTCCCGCAATGGAAGCAGCTAGAAAACTCACGATCGCAGGCAATCCATTCGGCAACGCGATCGCCACTGTATCGCCGCGACGAATCCCGCAGCCCGCCAAGACATTCGCCATCGCCAAAACCTGCTGCCGGAGCGAATCGTACGTCACCCGGATTCCAAGCTCCGGCACGATCACGGCCGTGTGACTGTCGGCGAAATGTAAAACGTCGAGCAGCGTGTCTACCGACTTCATGCTCATTCGTTGGTGCCTCTTGAGTGGTCCGCGGACAATCGGCCGGCGTTACGTGCTATCTGCTAAACGAAGTATACGCGGCTACACTCTTCATCCGCGGGAATGCTGCAGGCGAGTGAGGCCCCTGCACTGTCCATTCCTCGCCGATGCGGCGAGCATCGGGCTGCGTCTCCGCCGCTTTGCGATCGATTTCCGCCGGCAAGTCGCGTTGAATTTTCTGAAGCTACTCGTCAAACACTCGAGTGAGCAGCGCGGGAGTTTGTCGCGCCGTTCCTCCATCATCGCCGAGCGCTTTGACCTTGTGCCGCACGCGCAGCGGGTTCAGCAAGCGATAAATGCGATCGGTAGCGAGGGGCGTTATTCGCACGCGATTCCGCGCGATCTCGAGGTTTTTGGTCCAACATCGCGACATCATGGCAGGGCAGCAATACGGAGTCAAATACCTGGGCGCTGACGTCTATCGCATCGCTTTTAGCGGGTCGTCAAAAAAAAGTAAGCGCTCATTACGGCGCCTACGCCGATCACCAAGGCTCGCACCTTGCCGGGATCGGCTTTCTGCGCGTAATGCGCACCGAACCAACCGCCCAGCAGTGCACCTGCGACCATCACGGCGCACTCCCGCCACAAAACCGCGCCGGCCACAATAAAGGTGACGACTGCTGCGGCATTAATTGCCGCGGCAAGCAGCGTCCGGATCGCGCCCATGGCATGTATATCCCGCATTCCCAGCACCGCCAGCATTCCCAAGGTGATGAATCCGATCCCCGCGCCGAAGTATCCACCATAAATCGCCACCAACAGCTCCACGCAGGAACTCACTGCGATCGCCCGCCACGAGATCTTCCGCAGATCGTCAATGCCGGCGCTGGCGCCGCCGATTCTACGGATCGCATTGCCGAAGGTGAAGAGCAAAGTACCACTCAGGATCAGCCAGGGAACAAAGTGCATAAAAGTGCGTTGCGGAGTCTTAAGCAGCAGCAGCGCGCCGGCCCAACCTCCGGCGACGCTGGTCACGAGCAAAGGAACCATCAGGCGCGGAGGCGCGTCCAGCCGTTTTATGTAGGCGATCGTGCTGGCAGCCAACCCAGGCCAAAGCGCAACCGTATTGGTGGCATTGGCCTGCACGGGGGGCACGCGAACGAACAAGAGCGCGGGAAATGATATGAAGCTGCCACCACCGGCTAATGCGTTCAACGTTCCTGCGATTCCCGCGGCGAAAAACAGGAAGAGGTCTCGGCTGAATGGCAAACTCATGAAATCCCAGAACACCAGCTCGTGATCGTGCCGCGTTGCCTGGCTTTGCCGGCCATGCGATTCAGGCTGCCGATTATTGCATGGTCTTGGCTTTCTTCCTCACCGCTGCCAGCAGCTGCGGAGGGAGCGCCGAGTAGCCTTCCTGGACAGCAGATCGCTGGCCGTCAGTATAAATCCAATCCAGGAGGTCGCTCATTGCGGCTGCACGCACTGAGTCCGACGGTGAAGTTCGCAGGTAAATCCAGGTGAAGCTGGCAATGGGAAAAGAATCGGCTCCAGGAGCGTTCGTGAGTGAGGCCGAAAAGCTATTCCAGCGCGGTTCTTCCACCGCGTCACACGCCGCAACAATGCTCTCTGTGGATGCCTTCACGAACTTACCAGCGGCGTTCGACACGGCTGCTTGTGGAAGGTTGGACTTCACCGCATATTGATATTCCACGTAGCCAATGGAACCAGGAATGCTCTTCACCTTGTCTGCCATATCGGAGCTGCGCTCCGCCGGCTGGCCAACCGGCCACTTCGGTGAAGGACTAACCCCAACTTGAGTGTGAAATTTGGAACTCACCTTGGATAGGAAGTCAGTGAAGACGTAGTTGGATCCCTTTCCCGCAGGACGGTTGATGACCTGGATCGCGAGGCTCGGCAGCGTGATGTCAGGATTCAGTTTCGAGATCTGCGGCGCATTCCACATTTTAACGTCGCCAAGGAAAATCTCGGCCAAAACGTCCCCGGATAGCCGGAGCTCTTGGTGGAGGTCGGGGAGATTGTAGATGGGAACTATCGCGATGAGCACCACCGGCAGTTCGATCAAATTACTCTCTTTGCGCTCCTTCTCCGTAAGCTGAGCTTCGCCGGCGCCAAAATCACTCGCACCACGAGCGATTTCCCTGATCCCCTCGCTGGTGCCGATCGGTACGTATCGGAATTGGATGTTGGCGTTGCGCTTGCCGTATTCTTGCGTCCAGCGACTGTAAAGAGGCGCCGGTACACTCGAGCCGGAACCTACTAGAACTACTGTGTTCTGAGCCTGAGCGAGATTGAATGGCTCGAAAGTGAGCAGAGATACCAGCAACATACGCAAGCACAAGTTGCGATTGAAAAACCGCTGCGCAACGCTCGACGCCACGGATGTGGGCAACCTCATCGATTTCCTCCTTAACGTGGCCGCGCATGTTGGACGGATTCATGCTCTCGGCCATCCAGGGCCCAAGCCAGCGTCACGTAACTTATCATCGTTTCACGGCGCGGATCGCAGCGTGACTGGTTAAGTTGTCACATTGAGAACGGGTCGGCAGCCGCTATCCTCCGCGGCGGCTAGGTCGAATTCTGGTTATTGAGGCGCCCTAAACGAGAGAAGTAATTAATATCTCGCTGAGTCGTAACCGCAGATCGCTGCACGAACTCCCGTGATATTGAAATCGCTGGTGTTAGAATGCCGAGAGTCTGGGCCTCCTGGGATTGCGAATCCCACCATAAACTCGCGCGGCTTGGATTCGCGAGGAACAGAGAAGTTCGGGACGATTTATGTCGCAAGACTCTTCAGCGCCCAGTGACGTCGAATCTCTAGCGCACGAGCTACTGTCTGCGTATGAGACGGGCCAGATGATTGCGGTTTGTCCGTCCGCGCGTCCCGGTTTCGATCTCAACCTAGCCTACGAGGTTGAAGCAAAGCTCAAGCAGTTCCGAGAAACTGCTGGACACAGAGCTGTTGGCCGCAAGGTCGGTTATGCGAACAAGGCGATGTGGCGTGCGCTCAAGCTTGAAACGTTGCTTTGGGCTCACATGTACGACGACACGGTGCATTTCAGTGACGCCAACTCCGCCACGCTGACGGTAGCGCATCCCCGTGCGTTGAAGATCGAACCCGAAATCATTTTTGGCATGAAACACCAGTTTACCGGGGACACGTCCGATGCCGCAGCTGCACTCGCGTCCACGAATTGGCTCGCATTAGGATTTGAAATCATTGATTGTCCGTTTCCGGAATGGAAATTTCAGCCCAGTGATTTCGTAGCGTCCTTCGGGCTCCACGCGGCACTGCTGATCGGCAAGAGAATACAGGTGACGCCGGACGTCATCTCGACGCTCGTGGACGAGCTAGCGCGATTTAAAGTGCGCATGATGAAAGGTGGCGAGCTTGCCGAAGAAGGATCGGGCAAAAACTCTTTGCAGAGTCCCGCTCTTTGCCTGGCGGAACTGGGCGCCGCAATCGCCAGGCGCTTTCCGTCCCATGCTTTGACCGCGGGTGAAATCGTCAGCTCCGGCACCCTCACTGGCGGCCACCTGACCAGCAAGGGCGACGTTTGGACAGCCGAGATTGAGGGAATCTCTCTGCCGCCTCTGACTGTGCGCCTGACTTAAGTGATTTCAGACATACTTCGCGCCGTGACGATTGGTTACGGCGGGAAGATTTTTCGCCAGCTTCCATCCGCAGGCGATCACGCAGCGGCCAACACAGCCGATCATGATGTCGCCGCGGTCTTGGTTTGCGGCTGCACCTTCTCCAGCAGCTGCGTGAATTTCTGCTCGCGCTCTTTCTGGTCGAGGCCCTGATACGCTTCGGCGATCTGCGTCGTATTCATCGAGCAGAATTTCGGCCCACACATG
>Ga0187859_10000611_pt1 | contig 23865 bp, 26 predicted proteins | sample June2016WEW_10_1_2_FD_133019 | JGI IMG/M metagenome (GOLD analysis project Ga0187859, IMG submission 133019) | Peatland microbial communities from SPRUCE experiment site at the Marcell Experimental Forest, Minnesota, USA - June2016WEW_10_10 | ecosystem: Environmental > Terrestrial > Soil >...
GACCACCAGCGACCAAGCGCACGGATGCCGAAGTGGAGCGCCGTGCCAGACTCTTATCTGATTACAAAGCTGCCACTGGCGTTCTTTCAAACAGGAAAATTTACACAGCGGAGAATTGCCCGATACATAAGGCAGAGTTCCATGAGTGGTTAAGAGGCGAACTGTCAAAACACTCAAGAACGACTGATAAGTTCGAAGAATTTCTAAAGAGTAAGAAACGCCCGCAACCAAAGAGTTAAATCTGCCATGGCAGAGATTGGTCTTTCTCCCATGGCAGCTTCTACCATGGCAGAAATTATTTCCTGCCACTCACAACCCCGCATAAACACGTGTCCCGCTGAAATTCAACGTCTACAGGCTGACGGCGTACAAGTGTTTCTCCATTCACGCCTTCACGCCAAAGTCATGCTATGCGGCAATAAAGCCGTCGTAGGCTCCGCGAATCTTTCCCAGAGCTCGATGCCAGTGTCGTAAAGCACATTCGAGTATGGTTCCGACCAACGGATGGTCGAATCCGTCACCCCTGAGTGGCTTGGCATCTGTGCCAGCGCCTACCGACCGCCCAGAGGCGGCTTTGGACGAAACGGAACCAAAGCCGCACGCCCAGATGAAGAATCGCTTTGGCTGCTCAGTCTGAAACCGCTCGACTATCCCGAAGATGAAACCGCCGTAGTGGAAAGCGGCGAGTCGCAAGCCCAGCGCAAGCTGTCCGATCCAAAGCAATTTAAGGTTGATACGATCCGGCTGACCGGAAGCCCCGCTGTCCGCGAAGGCGATAAAGTGATCCAGATCATGCGGACCTCCGACTCGCACTATGTCGAAGAACTGGCAAAACTGATCGAAGTTCGCCGCACGAAATCGCGCCGGGGAGGGGCTGTCGCGTACCTGTTCCTCGAATGTCGGATTCGCCCCAAACGTCTTGCTTGGGACAAGTTCAAACGCGGTGCCGATGAATACGGAGTAAACTTGCCAACGAATATCGTGACTCGAAGAATCGCCAGTCCCGCGCAAGCCGCAAAACTCATGGCGCTTGTATCCCGGAACTCCGGCTGAGGCTTCAACGCACATTTAAGACACTACCCTTTTCGCCCTTTTCGCACTTCCGGTTGACGAACCTATACTGGATGTGTAGCATGGTTAGGACAAGTCTGCTCTTCGGAGTAGGCATGAATTTCATGCAGAGTGGCTGAGGGACGAGCCCTGTGACGCCACGGCAACCGGATCGGGATCATATATCCCAACCGCCAGGTGCCAACTCCCGCCCGGAAACGGGGAACATGAGATTCGGATGCGAGCCTAATTTGTATTGCATTCGACCTCTTTTCCCATTTTCCCGGAAAAGAGGCCTTTCGTTTTTGGGGCACTCTTCCCGGCTCGTCCCCCGCTACTTGCGGTCCTAAGAAAGCGAGTAGCCATGTCGAATACAGAGGTCTCGTACGAACTGCGTTGCCGGGAATGCGGCCGAAGCTGGGGCAACCAGCCCCGCTCGATCTGCGACGAGTGTTTCTCTCCCCTCGAAATCGTTTACGACTACGACGCCATCCGGGCGTTGATTGCGCTGGGGACTTTCACCCGCGAGCGCATCGCGCAGCGCTCTCCAAATATGTGGCGCTATGCCGAACTGTTGCCGCTGCCCGTTGGTTTTGAGCCGCGCTTCCCGGTAGGATTCACGCCGCTCTTCCAGGCGCCGCAGTTGGCGGCAAAATTGGCGCGTTCGAACAGCGCCGCCAAAATCGCCGCCGAGCATCTCTACATTAAGAACGACGCCGTTTGCCTCCCCACGCTCAGCTTTAAAGACCGCGTAGTCGCCGTGGCGCTGGCCAATGCGCAGGCTTTTGGCTTCGATACTGTGGCGTGTTCTTCCACCGGAAACCTGGCCAACGCCGTAGCCGCGCACGCCGCGCGCCTGGGCCTCAAAGCCTGGATTTTTATTCCTTCCGATCTCGAACCGGCAAAAATTCTCGGCACACAGGTTTTCGGAGCGACCGTGGTGCGCATCGCCGGTAACTACGACCAGGTGAATCGCCTGTGCTCGCAGATCGCCGAAGAGCGCCGCTGGGGCTTCGTCAACGTGAACTTGCGCCCCTACTACGCTGAGGGATCGAAGACGGTAGGCTTCGAGATCGCCGAGCAACTCGGCTGGCGCTTGCCCGATAATGTCGTCGTGCCCATGGCCGGCGGATCTTTGATCACCAAGATCAAGAAAGCCTTCGATGAACTCATCAAGCTTGGACTTGTCGATGAGAAGCCAGTCAAATTCTTTGGCGCACAGGCCACCGGATGCTCGCCAATTTCAACCGCTGTAAAAACCGGCAGCTCCGAGATCGATCCCCAGAAACCGGCGACCATCGCCCGCTCGCTTGCCATCGGCAATCCCGCCGACGGTCACTATGCCATCAAGACCATCAAGCACAGCGGCGGATGGAGTGAAGACGTCAGCGATCCCGAGGTCATCGATTCGATTCGCCTGCTGGCCGAGACCGAAGGGATCTTCACCGAAACCGCCGGCGGCGTCACGGTCGGCACCGCGGGCAAACTCTATCGCCAGGACCGCATTCTGCCCGAGGAAACGACCGTATTGTGTATCACGGGAAACGGCCTGAAAACCACCGACGTGCTCGCGGGAGTTTACGAGACCGAACGTCCAATTGCACCGAAGCTCGTGGAATTCGAAAACTATCTTCAGCAAACGTCGGATCGCGTCGAAGTGGCTCACGAGGCCGCATCGGCAGTAGGCGCGTAGCGTTTCTCCCCGAAGGATTGCGTGAAACAGAACGCTTGCTTTTAAAGGGCGCGGCTTTGAGCCGCGCCGCACTTCGGCCTAATATTGACGCGGCTTCCGCCGCCGGGGTCACTCATGTCGATCACCGTACAGATTCCCACCGCCCTGCGCCGGCACACCCGGGGCGTAGGCTCGATCGCGTGTGCCGCGACCAACGTTGGAGAACTCTTCTCTGTCCTCGATGAGAAGTTCCCCGACCTTAGGCTTCACATTCGCGACGAAGCCGGCCAAGTCCGCCGCTTCCTCAACATCTACGTGAACGAGGAGGACATCCGTTTCCTCGGCGGACCTGGTTACTCCTTCGAGGATGGCGACGAAGTGCTGTTGGTTCCGTCGATCGCCGGCGGTACCAAGTAGCTCTCGGCGTGCCGTCGAATACTACCGCGCGATCATGCTGACGGTTTGCTGCACCGAGTCCGAGCCATCGCGGTTGGTCTTCACGCTGCCTTTCTCCATTTGTTTTTGCTGTGAGACCGAAGGCTGCGCCGTGAAGTCCACGCCGTCGTTTACCTGCGCACAATCCATACGCAGCGTGCCGTTGTCGTTGAACACCAATCCATAAAAGCGCAACGTGCTACCCGCAGCGAGTGGCTGTAGATTGACCAATTGCGTATTGCTGTCCACGTACACTTCGACCTGGCCTGGATTGTTTTCGACCGTGGTCTGGTTCGGTTGCCCCGCAAGCATGGGAAATAAGTCGTAAGAAGCGAGCGATATCGTATAGTCCGTAAAGCTTCCAATCTTCGAAGAGCCGACAACCGCTCCATTCAGGGTCTGCGGCATGAGTGTCAGCGTTGTGGCCGCCGGGCGCGGGACACTCCAGGAATATGCCGCATCACTCACATAAACGTTCTGACCGGGCACCATATTGGCGGCATTGAAGCTCGGCACAAAAGGCAGCTTGCCGAGATTGGCCAGTTGTCCGGAAACCTGAAAGGCAGCGCCGCTGTAGTCGACTTCGATGGAGCCTCCCTGGTAACAGCAGACGAAATCCTTGCCCTGCTGCCGCCGAGGCAGCATGTTAAGAATCGAAACCGAGGGCGACACCTCAATCAAAGGCCCGCTTAATGTATCGGCCGCCGAGGCATCCTCCACTGCGATTCGCGTGGCCAGCAAAGAGCCGTCCGCCTGGATCGCTCCGTCCATGTCGATGAACGTCCCCACAGCAACCGCCGACGCGTTCGCTATGCCCTGATAAGCAGTGTCGCCATCTGCGTTCACCGAAACGCTCCTTGCCCCTTCAGCGTCGGGAAGTGACAGAGTCCAGCTGCCGTCGGTTCCGACCACGCTGACCTCTCCGTCCAGACCGCTCACCTTGCCATTGACAGAATTTGTCGGCGAGGAAGACAGCGTCAGCGGAACCAGATTGAAGGTGGGTGTAATCGAAAAGCTCGAAATGCCGCCCGGCGTATAGCAGGAGGAGTAGCTCGCGGATTGGGATACCTGCAGGTCAAGCGAAAGGGCCATGCTGGCGCCGGCAACCGTGATCGGCAATGGCAAGTCAACGGTAACCGCCGAGGCATTCATCCCGAGATCGTTATATGTGCTGGTATCGAGAAACGCTTGACCATCCGACGACCCCGCCTCGAGGCAAACAAACTGAGCGCCGTTAAGAGTGGCGGTTGCCATCGTGTACACATCCTGGGGAAGGCTGGCGGTTACCAAAGGTTCGGCCCGGCCATTCATATGGACGAACTCCGCTCCAACTGCGGATCCTGGCGCAGTCAAAGAAAGCAAGCTCACCGTTTTACCGGACTGGCTGGTGAGGGTGATGTCGAGAAACCCAACGTCAAATTCGGACAATTGATCGTTGGCCGTGCTGGTTAAGAGCACCGTGACTGATGTGTTCGGTTGCGGTGTCGATGACCGAGACACGATTCCGGCGGAGCCGCAGCCTGAGGCCATCAAGCTCGCTAAAAGCACAGCGACCACTGGCCAGGCAAGTTTATGTTGGACAGAAGACGAAGCGGGCAAGCGCATAACTTCCTCCGGCTGGCACTTCGGGGTCAGAGCCTATGCGAGCCGAGCCTTCTTGCCTGGGCCAGATTCCACGACGTGGCGCGAAGAACAAGCAATCCAGTATAGCGCGGAAATTATTAGGGAATCCATAGATTTGTGGTTCCCAAGTAAAAGTTCGTCAAGATGCTGCTTGCAGGCGATACGGGAAACTTTTACAATCTAACTAACTGGTTAATTAATACATGGCTCAAGCGTTTCACGAGCGCCGTCCCCGCATGGGATCGCGCGGCCAACCCGAAGAATCCCGCGCCGCCATCCTGCGCGCGGCGGCAAAAGAATTCGCCGAGCACGGCATCGCCGGCGCCCGCACTGACGCCATCGCCAGCCAGGCGCGTGTCAACAAGGCTTTGCTCTACTACTATTTCCACGACAAGGAAGCGCTTTACGGCGCCGTACTGGACCACGCCTTCTACGGCATGAAAGCCAGCGTCTTTCAGGTCCTCGACAGCGGCCTGCCGCCGCGGGAAAAGATCATGGCCTATGTCGCGGCCTACTTCGATTTCATCGCCTCGAATCAGATTTATCCCAAGCTCCTGCAGCGCGAAATGATGCGGGCGCGCGAAGGCAACTCGGTGCACATCGATCGGCTCGTCAAAACATATTTTCAGCCGATTTACCGGCGCGTCGGAGAGCTCTTGCACCAGGGAATCGCGGAAGGCGAATTCCGTAAGGTCGACCCGGCGCATTTTGTCCCTTCGATGATCTCCATGATCGTTTTCTATTTCAGCAGCGCGCCGGTGATGCAGCGTATCGTGCATTTCAATCCGCTTACCCCGCGGCGCATCGCCGAGCGCCGCACCGCGGTTCTGGATTTTATCTCCGCCGCGCTGTTCGCACCCCGCTTACATGGGACCTCGACATCGCATTCAGGAGCACGCAAATGAGCGCTCGCAACCGCTTCTTTATTCTTCTCGGCATCATCTTTGTGATCTCGCTGATCTATTACATCTTCTCCGCCGACCATTCCAACGATCTGGTGCTGATCGGGACCGTCGACTCGAATCAAGTGATCGTCAGCGCGCAAGTCGAGGGCCGCATCCAGAAATTGCTGGTCGATGAGGGCACTCCGGTGAAGGCCGGGGATTTGATTGCCGTGCTCGATTCCTCCGAATTACAGACGCAGGAAGCTGCCGCCGCGGCCAACATCTCCAGCCTGCAGAACAAAGTGGCCGAGATGCAGCACACCGAAGCCTCGACCTCGGGAGCGACTTCGAGCGATGTGGCGAATGCCCGCGCAAAGTTATCTTCCGCGAAAGCCCAGCTTCTGCAGGCGAAAGCCACGCTCGATCGCACCGAAAGCGACAGCCGCCGCATGATCGAACTGGCCAAGGCCGGGGTGCAATCCGATCAGGATCGCGTGCAAGCCGAAACCAACCTGCAGGCGGCCCAAGCCAGCGTGCAGGCGCAGCAGGAATTGGTGAAGGCGGCGGAGGCCGATTTGAGTTCCGCCATCGCGCGCACCCAGCAAGCCAATGCGGCTAAAAGCACGGTGCAATCCACCGAAGCCGATCTTAAAAATGCCGTCGCGCAGAAAAATCAGGCGGCGGTTCGTCTTGGCTACACCAACGTTTACGCACCCGTGACCGGCACGGTTTCGGTGCGCGCGGCGCGCCAGGGCGAGGTCGTAAACATCGGCGCTCCCATCGTGACCATCGTCGACCTCACCGACACCTGGGTGCGCGCCGCGATCCCCGAGACCTACGCCGACCACATCGGCTACGGCGACGCAATGCGCGTCCGCCTGCCGGGTGGAACCATCACCAGCGGCAAAGTTTTTTTCAAGGGAGTCGAGGGCGACTTCGCCACCCAGCGCGACGTCAGCCGGCGCAAGCGCGATATCAAAACCATCGTGCTAAAGATCCGCCTCGACAATCCCAAAGGAGCATTTGTACCGGGGATGACCGCCGAGGTGTTGGTCTCCCCGGCGCAGATGAAAGGCGATGGCAACCCGCAGAACGCAGCGGCAGCAGGCCAGCAATGACGGACGACGTTAATTCCAAGATCGGGGGCGACAATTCTACTCCGCCGGTCGGGAAACAGGAGTGCGCCATCGAAGTCGAGCACATCGTGAAAAAGTACGGTGACTTCACCGCCGTCGACGATGTCTCCTTCAACGTGAAAGAAGGCGAGATCTTCGGACTGCTTGGCCCGAATGGTGCGGGCAAATCCACCTTGATTCGCATGATGACCACGCTCATCCCGATCACCTCGGGAAAGGCTTGGGTCATGGGCTACGACGTTGCCAGCGACCCCAACGCGGCGCGCCGCAGGATTGGCGTGATCCCGCAAGCCCTGACCAGCGATCTCGATCTTACCGTGGAAGAGAACTTAAACATCTACGCCAAGCTCTACGACGTGCCCGCGAAAGAACGCAAGCGCTCGATCGACGAGTTGTTGGGACTCGTGGATTTGGTCAAGTGGCGCAATGCGCAGACCAAAACTCTCTCCGGCGGCATGCGGCGGCGTTTAGAAATTGCTCGCGGGCTGGTGCATCATCCGAAAATATTTTTCCTCGACGAGCCCACCACCGGTCTCGATCCGGTTTCGCGCGTGGCGGTTTGGGAGATGCTGGGTAACATCAAGGCACAGCGCCAACTCACCATCCTGATCACCACGCATTACATGGACGAGGCTGACCGGCTCTGCGAGCGCATCGCCATCGTGGACCACGGCAAACTCGTTGCCCTCGACTCGCCCATGGCGTTGAAGGCGAGCGTGCCGGGATCGAACGTAATCGAAGCGCAATTCGAAAATCCCCCGGCCGATTGGGAGCAGCGCCTGCACACCCTCGACGAAGTCACTTCGGTGCAGCACGAAGGCGCGGGCATGTTTCGGGTGCTCACCGGCAACGGCTCGCGAACCACCACCGAACTGGTTGAAATGTCGGTCGAAGCCGGCGTTGCGGTGAAGTCGCTCTCGGTGCAGAACACCACTCTGGACGATGTATTCGTGCACTACACCGGAAGGCAACTGCGCGACGAACTGCAGAAAGCCTACGCCTTCGTGATGCCGCAGAGTCCGGGGCTGCGGCCATGAAGCGGCGCGAAGGATGGAAGTTATGAATCGAATGATGGCCATCGTCGAGCGCGAAATGCGCAAGTTCTTCCGCTCCCCGGCGCTCATGCTGGCGTCGATGATTTTCCCGTTGGTACAGCTTGTGATTCTCGGCAACGCCTTCGGAGGAAAGATTCGTGACGCGCGTCTTGCCCTCGTCGATCAAGACGGAGGCACGCAGGCCTTGCGAATTCGCGAGGCCTTCGACTCCGTCCGCGCCAACATCCGCACTTTCGTTCCGGTTTATTACGACAACGAAAAGCAGGCGGTCGAAGACGTGCGCAACGGCAAGCTCGATGGCGCCGTGATCATTCCGCCGCAATATTCACGCCGAGTGTACGAAGACAATCATCCGCAGATCGCTCTGGTCGTCGATAACAGTGACAACTTCATGAGCTCCGCGCTGGAGTCCGAGTTGGCCGATCTCACCACCGCGTTGAACCAGCCCACGGTCGAGCCGCGCATCCTGCAGCAGACCGCGCTCTCGATCGTCGAACTCTACCCCTACATCGAGTATATGAAATATTTGCTGCCGGGATCGCTCACGCTGGCGATGTTCGTTTCCGTAATGATCGGCGGCGGCATGCTGTATATCGACGACAAGGCCCGCGGCGTGCACGAGGGCTACCTGGTTACGCCGATCACCAAACTCGAATTGGTGCTGGGCCTCAACGCCGCCGGCGCGATCAAAGCCGTAATGACCGGCGTGATCATTTGCGTGATCGGCGCGTTGATCTCCGGCGTCAGCACGATTTTCAATCCAGTCACAATGCTAGGCTTGCTGGTCATGATCGTGCTCACCTCACTGGCGTTCAATACGATGATGTTTCTGCTGATGGTGCGCATCGAAGACCCGCTGGTGCCGCGGGCCATGTTCGGGATTCTGAATACGCTGCTGTTTTTCCCCAGCGGCGCCATCTATCCCATTCAGGCCTTTCCGCCGTGGTTGCGGGCCATTGCCCGGGCTGACCCCTTCACCTATGCGGTCGACGGCTTCAAGTGCTTGCTGCTGAAAGAGACGACTCTCGCAGCCGTCTGGGGCGACATGCTGTTTCTTTCGCTCTTTGCCGCCGTCACGCTCGGCATCGCCATTCCGCTGTTCAAGCGCACCCTGTAATCATCCTCAGGGTCGGATGCGCCTGACTGATTCGAGACATTCCTTCATCACCCGATGACCCGATCACTCGATTCTTCGGCGACTTTTAACTTACCGGCCGAGTCCGTTATTCTAGGAACGTCATGACCCTGCTGGACGCCAAGGAGTACCACCCCGAGCAAGAGCGCAAGCGGCGAACCCGCATTGTTTCCGCTATCCTTCTGGTTCTCGTGCTGGCTTTCGTGGGCTGGTGGAAGCGCTTTTGGCCGGAAGAGCGCGTCGCCGATCAATTCTTTTCCGCGTTGCAGAAGCAGGATTTCGAAACCGCCTACGGAATCTACTACCACGATCCCGCGTGGAAGCAGCATGCGCAGAGTCACGCGCAATACGCCTTCCATGAATTCTGGCAGGACTGGGGCCCCGGCGGACAGTGGGGGGCGATCAAGAGCTTCAAGATTTATGGTTCGAGCAACTGCCCCGGCGGCGGCAGCGGTGTGGTCGTCGATCTCATCGTGAACGACCGCTCCCAGCATGCTCAGTTGTACGTAGATAAGACCGATAAGACGGTCAGCACACCGCCCTGCGATCTGGAATTTCGTTAGGCTCTAGGTCGTGGCCAAGCTTTCGAAATGCGCCAGGGCTTTGGCGAGCGAAGCCACATCCCCCACGCTGAGACAAGTCTTCGCACGATCGATCTGCCGCATCAACCCGCATAAAACTTTTCCCGGACCAATTTCCACAAATGTATGCACTCCGCTCGCAATCAGCAAACGCACGCACTGCTCCCACTTCACCGCGCCGGTCACCTGGGCGACCAAAGTTTCGCGCGTCCGCAATTCATCGCGGACCAACGCGGCGTCGACGTTGCAGGCCACGGGGTAAACCGGCTTCTGCATCTTCAATTTGTTCAAGTCGGCTTCCAGGCGGTCTTGCGCGGGCTTCATCAACGAGCAGTGGAAGGGTGCGCTCACCGGCAAAATCTTAGCGCGCTTCGCGCCACGCTCGTCGGCCAGCTTCGCTCCGCGCTCCACCGCGGCAGTGTTGCCGGAGATCACAATCTGCTCCGTAGAATTAATGTTGGCTGGCGAGCAAACCTCGCCCTGGGCCGCGTCGGCGCAAACCGCAATCACCTTCTCCAACTCCATGCCGAGGATCGCAGCCATCGCGCCCACTCCCACGGGAACGGCCTCCTGCATATACTTGCCGCGACTGCGCACCGTGCGCACCGCGTCGGCAAAGCTCATGGTCCCGGAGGCAACGTGAGCCGAATATTCTCCCAGGCTGTGGCCCGCGACAAAACTCGTCCTGGGAGCATGACTCTCGAATACGCGCAGCGCCGCGATCGACGCGGTCAAGATTGCCGGCTGTGTGATCTCGGTGAGGCGCAACTGTTCTTCTGGCCCTTCAAAACACAATTGCGAAAGCTTGTAGCCCAAGGCCTCGTCGGCTTCTTCAAAGGTCTGCCGAGCGATGGGATATTTTTCTGTGAGATCTTTTCCCATGCCCACGGCCTGCGAGCCCTGGCCGGGAAAGATGAACGCGAGCATGCCGGCAGGAGTTGCCGCTCGTGACGGCGAAGCTGTAGGGGTTGAGAGTGAGGCAGTAGATTCGGTCATCGTTTTAATGTCACCGAGAATTAGTGAACGGGCGCGACTTCGGCCTCCACCGGCGCGGGGCGCAGCGCAGCCAGTCCCTGCTCAATCGAGCCATTGATCTGTCGTTTGGCACACTCCGCGGCCACGCGTATCGCATTCTTGATGGCATTGGCGTTCGACGACCCGTGAGTGATGATGCACACGCCTTTCACGCCCAACAGCGGAGCGCCGCCGTACTCGGTATGATCGATGCGCTTTTTGAAGTCGATGAATGCGCTGCGCGAAAGCAGGTAGCCAACCTGTCGCGTAATCGTAGCCTTCAGCGATTCTTTGAGAGCCGATCGCACCAGTCCGGCCACGCCTTCAGAAACCTTCAGCGCAACATTGCCCACGAATCCATCGGCGACGATCACATCCACGTGACCGTTGAACAGATCTCGTCCTTCGACGTTACCGATAAAGTTCAAGGGCAGCCGCTTCATGAGCTGGAAGGACTCGCGGGTCAACTCGTTGCCCTTGGTCTCCTCTTCGCCAATCGAGAGCAAACCTACACGGGGCCGCTTGCCGACGGAACCGGAACCCCTCGACCGACTCTCGCCGCCCCTTCCATCGCCAGACCTGTTCTCGCCAAACCTGTTCTCGCCAAACATGTTCTCGCCAAACATGGACCGAAAATAAATTTCTCCCATCACCGCGAACTGCTCGAGGTTATGCGGTTTGCAATCGACGTTGGCCCCCACGTCGAGCAGAATCGCCGCCGTCCCGGGCGCCGTCGGGAAAACCGCGGCCAGCGCCGGTCGATCCACGCCGTGCAGCGCACCCAGCACCATCTTCGCCGAAGCCATCGCCGCGCCAGTGTTGCCGGCCGTGACAAAGCCCGAGGCTTGTCCCTCGCGAACCAACCGCAATCCTACACGCATGGAGGAATCGCGCTTGGCCCGCACCGCCTGCACCGCTTTATCTTCCATGGTAATGAATTCGCTGGCGTGGACGATCTCGATGGGGAGTTGCGACGCCGCAGGATGACGATCGAGTTCAGCCTTGATCGCAGATTCCTGCCCAATCAGCAGCACGCGCACGCCGTAATTGCGCGCAGCATGGATCGCGCCTTCGATCTCAGGCTTGGGAGCCCGGTCCGAACCCATCGCATCCAGCGCAATCACGCTAGGCATGGTAACAGCGGGTTAGCTGGCTTCCTTCACTTCGACCACTTCGCGGCCTTTGTAATAGCCGCACTTGGCGCAAGCGCGATGCGGCATCTTCTTCTCATGGCAGTTCGGGCACTCGGAAAGCGAGTGGCTTTTCAGGGCATCGTGGGCCCGCCGGGTTGAGGTGCGCTTCTGCGAATGTCTTCGTTTTGGATTTGGCATAGTTTATGAATTCCTCTCGCCGCGGATTTCGGCCTCGGACAAATCAATCTCTTTATAGCAAGGCTTTTTGGGACAACTTTCGGCGCGTCGTCCGCTCAAAGCATGAATCGTTCTCGTGCCGGCGACAGGTTCGCCCCATGCCACCGCCCTGTTGGATAAAGTATTCCTCTCCGGCCCGGACTCGAATTCGCTCGTCGTCAATGATCCGCGTATAACAACCTTGCACAACCATCATGGATTCGTCGAAATCGTGCCCATCGGTTTTGCAGTTTGCGCTCTTATGACACGTCCAGAAGGCCATTTGGCCCCCGTCCGCGCCGCGAAAACATACCCTACACTCCGGGTGTTGCCGGACTGGTTGGGGCGATTCGATTCGCGGGATACTTCATAAAATCCTGGAAGTCCTCCATCGCTTCTCCTCAACTGCCCGTTAGTACTTAATGCGCCAGCTTGCCGCGAATTTCTTTCAACGCGGCCCATCGCGGTTCTTCCACCGCGACGTCGCAGGCGCAGTGCTCCTGATTCAAATTGCTCCCGCAGTGCGGACACAAGCCCTTGCAATCGTCGCGGCAAGTGACCTTCAAGGGCACGGCCAGCAGCACCTGCTCCCGAACCACATCGTCGAGCGCAATGCCCTCACCCTCATAATAGCTGATCTCAGCCTCGGCCTCGGTCACCGAGATCTCGTCGCGCCCCGCATCCGAGCCTTGGGGGCGATACAACAGATCAAAGTCCCGCTGCACGTCCTGCGTAATCGGCTCCAAACAACGGGCGCAACTCGACTCCAGGCGGGTCGCCAACTCGCCCTTGATGCGGATATCCTTGATGATCTTGTGCTTGCCGTGGTGCTCCTCGACCAGATCGGCGCGCCCGCTGGTCTCAATCGGAGCCACCTGGCGGTAATCCTCTCCCAAGTCGATGCCGCCGGGCTGGAACTTCTCCTTAAAATCGATCGCATGAAGTTCCAAGTCTTTGATTTCGAAGAACATCGGAAACCTCCGCGCCCCGTTCTGCCCTCCCAGGCCCGCGGAAGCGCACGAAGTCGCAAGTACCGCTGGGAGCAAGAACCAAGCATAAAGGCTCGAAGAAAGCAGTGTCAAGCGCGATTGCGTAATTGTTAGCCTATCTATACCATATATACGGTATAGGGATTCCATATGCCAGCGCTCTATGTCGAGAACATCCCGGATGAGCTTTACAAGGCCCTTCGCAAGCGCGCCAAAGAGAATCGTAAATCGATTGCCGCCGAAGTGATCTCGCTCTTGGAGAACAACATACCCACGGCTAAAGAACTCCAGCGGCGCCGTGCATTCTATGCGCGCATGGCCGAACTACGCGCTTCCGAACCGGAGAACTCCAGTTCCTTCCCCTCGGTGGAGGAAATGATTCGCGAGGATCGTGAGCGTTGAGCACTCTCGTTCTCGACGCAAGTGTGGCTGCAAAGTGGGCCGTTCCCTCCACCAAGGAACCCTTCCTTGCCGAGTCCCTTCACTTGTTGAGGCGCCATAAGCGCGGCGAAATCAACCTCATCGTGCCCGATGTCTTCTGGGCTGAGGTCGCCCACGTATTGTGGAAGGGCGTCGGTCGGCGCCGATGGAAACATCGTCTGGCCGCCGAAGCAGCGGCACAGATGATAAGCCAGAATTTTCTCACCATCTCATCTCTCACGCTTTTGCCCGACGCACTTACCATTGCCTTTGCCCACGACCGCAGTGTGTACGACTGCCTCTATGTCGCCCTGGCCATTCAGTTCAAAGCGGAGATGATTACAGCGGACGAGCGCCTGGCCAACGCCTTGGCGGCGAAATTCCCGGTGAAGTGGTTGGGCGCGTTTGGTTATCAATAGGGGGTTGAATTCGCTCGCTTCCGCTTGCCCTGCCTACTTCAACCCCAGCGCCCGCAGAGCAATTTCGTCGGGCACGCTTCGCCCATCCTTTTTGGTCAGGACTCCGAAACTTCCCGAATAATCCCACATCGTCCAGCCCATGCCATGTCGCTCAAGGGTCGTACGCACGTCGCGAATCCAAGCCGCCCGATCCTGCGGATCGGCATATTCGCGGTAGACGCCAAATTCGTTGCACACCACCGGAACGCCGCGCTGCGCAGCCCACTCCGCGACCTGCGCTATCTCGGCGTCAATGCGCGCCGCATCCCAATGATCCTGCCCGTAGCGAGTCACAGCCAGCCGGTCGACGGCATCGGGCACGCTAGCCGCCACTTTCGCCGCCGATTCCGGCGACGACGGATAACCCAAACCCTTCACCCAGTGCCACGAATAAGCTCCCCAGTTCGCGCCCTGGTGGGTGAAAATAGGGGGCGAGTAAAAATGGAAGTTGTAAATCACGTTCGGATCGCGCAGCGGCTCGAGAAAAACCAGTTCATCGTCATCCGACCAGCGGGCGCCGGCCGCAATGATCGTGTGCTGCGGAGCTCCTTCGCGAATGGCCGCCGCCAGCTTCGCCTGCACTCCATACCAGCGGTAACGATCCGAAAACTCGGGTTCGTTCAAAATCTCGAAGAACACACTCTCCGCGTCGCATGAGGAATAATGCCGCGCCAGCGCGCGCCAGAAGTCGGCAAACTGCTGCACGAAGCTATCGTCTTTCGCCAGCCGCGTCTTGAAGTCGCTGCTCGGATGCAGGTCGATCACCACCCCCAGCCGGCGATCCAGAATCATCTTCACCGCGGCATCGAGGTATCCCAGATACTCTGCGGGGATTTCATCAGGACGATGGTCGGGCATCATCGGCTGCGGATCGACACTTAAGCGCACATGATCGAAGCCCATGTCCTTGATCAGTGCGATATCTTCCGCCGTGGTCCAGCTCTGAAAATGTTCTTTGGTGTAGCCACGCTTGTCGTAAACCTGCGCGAACCATTCGCTGGCATTGATGCCATGCCGAAGATGAAAAATCCGCGACGCCGGAAGGGCAGAAAGTTTCTGGACGGAGGAAGCACTCTGTGCCGGCAAAACACGAGAACTCACGCCACTTAAGCCTAGCAGCGCCGCAACCCGCATTATCCCAAGAATGTTCACGACAAAAGCCGGAAATTCTCCGCGAACTCCGCGGTAAAAGCTCTTCGCCTTTCAACTCAAAATCGGCAAAGCCCGAATCCGCCTCCGGGTAGCGGCAAAAATCGCATTGCACAAAGCCGGCGCCAAAGGCGGCACGGAAGGCTCTCCAATTCCGGTTGGAGACTCCGCGCTCGGCACCGCGTAAACTTCAACCGCGGGAGTCTCGCCTAAGCGCAGCGGAGCGTAGTCATCGAAGTTCCCCTGCACCACGCGACCTTTCTCAATCGTAATCTTCGCGCGCAAAGCGTTGCCCAGCGCATAAACGATTCCCCCCGGAATCTGTTGCTCCACGATGCCGGGGTTGACCAACAGCCCGCAATCCAGGGCAGCCACCACGCGATGCACGCGCGGAGCGTCGTTCTCCATGCTGATCTCCACCACCTCAGCCATATAAGAAGAAAAACATCCAAAGCAAGCGATGCCGCGGAAACGCCCGGCCGGCAAGGGCTTGCCCCACTCCGCCTTCTCAGCCGCCAGTTGCAGCACGCCGCGCATGCGCGCCGTATGCCAGGTGGTCGTGAAGTACTGGATATCTTGATTCTGCGCCAGCATGTGCAGCCTGTATTCCAGCGGATCTTTCCCCGCCGCTGCCGCCAGTTCATCGATGAAACTCTCACCGGCAAAGCCCGCTTGCAGCGCATATACCGACCGCATCCAGCCCAGCGGCACCGGGGTTTCGGCGAGTACATACTCGAGCGAAACATTCGGCACGGAATAAATGAACGCAGCTTCATCCGGCAAATCAGGATCGAGGCCATTCGGCCCCGGCTGCCCCTTCTGCCCGCTAATCGACGGCGCAATAATCCGGTGCGTGAATGCCACCGGCCATCCGGCTCCATCGAGCACCGCGCTTAACTGATGCAAGCTCGCGGGACGATACGTCGAAAAACGCATATCGTCTTCACGAGTCCAGAGCACTTTCACCGGCACCTGCGCCGCCTTCGAAACCAGCGCAGCCTCCACCGCGTAGTCGTGCTCCAGCCGCCGCCCAAAACCTCCCCCCATCAGCGTGACGTTGACCTTCACTTGATCGGGATCGAGACCCACGGCCTGCGCCACCGAATCGCGGCAATCCTGCGGCACCTGCGTTGGAGCCCACAATTCGCTACTCGCCCCGTGAAAGTCCGCCGTGCAATTCCCCGGCTCCATCGGAGCGTGCGCCATGAACGGTAGCAAATACGTCGCCGTAATCCGGCGCCCCGACGCCTTCGACACATCGCCCACGGCATACAGACTCGCGCCCTTCTTCGCCGTAGCCTGCTTCAGCGACTCCATGACCGCGGCGCTATTCAAATCCTTATTCGGTCCCTCGTCCCAACTCACGTTGAGCAAGCGCCGCCCCTCCATCGCGCTCCAAACGCTGTCGGCGACCACCGCCACAGCCGCATCGCTGATCTTGCCCACGTAACTCACGCCGGAGATCTTCTTCGACTCCTTATCGTCGAAGCTCACCAACTTTCCGCCGATCGTGGGACACCGCGACAACACCGCATACTTCATTCCCGGCATGCGGAAGTCGATGCCAAACACGGCCTCACCCTTCACCTTCGCCGGGGTATCCACCCGCGCCAGCCGTTGCCCAACAATTTTGTAATCCTTGGCCTGCTTCAAGGGCACGTCGGTCGGAATCGGCAACGTAGCCGCCTTGGCCGCAAGTTCGCCATAGCTGAAGCGCCGCTTCGTCACACTATGAATGATGCCGCCTTCCTGCGCCGCGCACGCCGATCGCGGCACGCCCCAGGTCAACGCCGCCGACGAGACCAGCATCTCGCGAGCCGCAGCTCCCGCCTTGCGCATCGGATCCCACGTCGTGCGCACGCTGGCGCTGCCTCCGGTGGTTTGATCCCCGTAGAGCGTGCTGGCCCCGGCCTGCTCGATCTCAATCAGCTTCCAGTCCGCTTCCAATTCTTCCGCGAGGATCATCGGCAGCGCCGTGCGCACGCCCTGCCCCATCTCCGAGCGCGCGACGACGATGGTGATCTTGTTGTCGGGAGTGATGCGCAGGTAAGCGTTCGGCGAAAAGACTTCGCGCTTCGATCTTCCCGCATGCGGAAGATAAAACCCTACCACCAGCCCGGCACCGGCGGCCACCCCCGCAGCCACAAATTCCCGGCGGTTCAGCGCACTCATCGCGCACCTCCGGCGGCAGCAGCCCGCAGAATCGCCTTGCGAATTCGTTCGTAGGTTCCGCAGCGGCACAGGTTGCCGTTCATCGCCTGCGTGATCTGCTCATCGCTCGGATTCGGCGTCTTCGCCAGCAGCGCCGCGGCGCTCATGATCTGCCCCGTCTGGCAGTAACCGCATTGCGGGACCTCTTCCGCAATCCAAGCCTGCTGCAACACATGCAAACCGCTAGCACCGAGCCCTTCAATCGTCGTGATATTTTTCCCAGCGACCTGCGACACCGGCGTGGAACATGACCGGATCGCCGCGCCCTCCGCATGCACCGTGCACGCTCCGCAAAGTCCGGCACCGCATCCAAACTTCGTTCCCGTGAGTTCGAGCGTATCGCGCAGCACCCAGAGCAACGGAGTTTCGGGTGAGACATCCACTTTTTTTTCGTTGCCATTAACCCGCAGCGTGAAGTCGGCCATAAGTTTCCGGAAGCAAATTGCGATACAAAAATCGTAACGATTGCAAGCTCTACCGAGGTGAGGTCTTGCGCCTTAGACCATCATCCTACTGAACCAGCAAGAAAAGTGGAATGATATTCAGAAGGGATTCTCTGGAAGATGAACAGTATGACGGATCGCGGCTCCATTTGAATGTTTCGACGTAAGGCTCGGGGTCATCCGGAGCGTAGCCGCTTTCCAGGCGGAGCGAAGAATCTTCCCACTGGGCGTATCGGTGGAAGATCCCTCCCGCGGCTGAAGTGCGCCGCGTGTCGGGATGACCGCGAGAGGGAATTCGTTCACACTGGTCCACCAACTAGGAAAAAGAGGTGCCACCCAGTCACGAATCATTGCCCAATGCCTTAATTCCGAGGCCCAAGCTCTCGACCAACGGCTTCCGCCATGCTATCGCCGATCTGCCGCACAAATGCCTGAAACGCCGGAATCTCGAACAACCGCAGCCCAATCTCTTCCTGGGGCAGATCGTCCGCGTGCACGGCGCCTGCCGCATCGCGGAGCGCCGCGCCCAGCTTGGCAGCGGTCGCCGGGTCGAAGCTCTCCGTGACCAGCACGCTGTTATCCGTCCAGTGCTCTACGATCACCGGACCCTCTTCGGTCATGATCTTCGCCATCGACACCGGGCACTTCGTCTGCGCACAAGCCGGCAATGCCTCAGCCTTGGCGCTTCCGTAACGATCCGGAACCGCATCCGCGTAGAATTGCGCAAACTGCTCCGCCGCCTGTGGCGTCTTCCATCGCGAGATGTAAAGCAGCGCCAGATCGGCCGTGCCGGCCGTAGCCTCTGCTACAACCTTATCTTTTCGATGGAAGGTCACATAAGCGCCGCCCTGCCACGCCGAGGAAACCTCGTCCGCAACCCGCCGTTTTTCGCCATACTGCCGCATCAGCGCGCGCACATCGATCTCGCCGATCCCACCCGAGTCGTACACTTCATATTGGTCGTTCAGAACTTCGCGCATGTCCGGAATGCGTACCGGCGCCAGCTTTTCCCCGCGAAGGTAAGTCTCCGGCTGCAGCACTTCGTGCGAACTTCGAGGAGGCCGCGCAAACGCTCCCGCAAACGCCATCTTCTTCCCGCCCTTGTGCAGCAGCTCGCCTTCAAAGATCAAGCCGCCGGTGTAGGAAAACGTTCCCATCTCGCGCATGATCATGGGCGCGTCGTGCATCAGCTGCGAATCCGTCGCGCCTTTCACCATCGGGTCTTCCATTTGATAAATCAAGCCGGGCGTGTCTTCCAGGCTGCGGCCGAGCGGCTTCAACAGGTAATCTATGTACACCACCATGGCCTGCCCCTCGACCACGGCCTTGCGCGCGAGGGCGCTGTCGTCGACCGCACCCCCTTTGGCTTCGTCATCCGCCGCCTGGGGCGCGGCTTTCATCCATTTCGCCAGATTGTAATTCTGATCTTGCAAGGCATGGGTGAGCTCGTGCGCCAAGATCGGCTCCTGCCGATCCGGAGGAACCCAGTTCAGCATCGATATCGTTTTTGTCTCGTCGTCGTAGTAGCCCGCAACTTCCTGCCCTGTGGATTTCACCAGAAATTCTTTCAAGTTGAATTCGCGCGGCAGGAAGCCCAGCTTCTTCATGCTCAACTCTTCCTGCGCGAAACGCAGGGTGAATTCCTCTTTTGCCAGGCGCCCCTTGGCGTACTTTTCCACATCGGCCTTGCTCACCAGTTGGCGCTTCACCACGGCGCGCTTCGGCATGCCCGTATCCTCGGCCGCGAAGGCAAAAATCCTGTCCACGGATTCGAAGAGCTTCTTCGTATCCGCATCGGTCATCTTCACTTCGTTGGTGGTGTCCTTGCGCACCTTGCGCGCCCGGTCCGCCAGGCTTTCCTCGGGTGCGGCGTCCTGCGCGAAGCAAAAACTTCCCAGCCCGATCAGGAAACAAACCGCGAAGAATCCGCAACATCGCCGGAAGCTTTTCATGACTCGCTCAAAGACAAGAATGCACGCCCCTCAATTCTGCTTGAGTGAGGAGCACGACTTCACTGGAAATGTCGGGATTAGGTTACGGAGGTAAGCAAAACAAAAACGAATCGAGAGGGAGTCGAACTCAACTGCAGTAATGAAGAGATGGTCACCTTATATGACTGTCGAAGGGACGCGGGTTTCTTTGAGCCGGTCATTTGTGCCGAGAGTCAAAGGACAGGCTTTACTTCAGCTCGGCCAGCTTCTGCGTGGCCATCTGTCCGGCTTCGGTGCTGGGATTGTCTTTTTTGATTTGCTCGTAGATGCGCTTGGCGTCGAGCGGCTGGTTGCTGTTCTGGTAAAGCTCCGCCAGTTGCAACTGGGCCGTGACCTTGCTCACCGAGGCGGTGGGTTTGTTACTCAATTCCCGGTAGAGAGCTTCCGCGTCTTGGGTGCGGCTGATGTTGCCGTAAAGCGCGGCCAAGGCCAACTTCGCGACTGAAGCCAGTTCTTTATTTCCCGTAGAAGCGACCTGCTTGAACCGGCTCTCCGCCGCGGCATTGTCGCCCGCGCTCACCGCCGTCACTCCCAGAAAATAGCGAGCCATGTCCGCGGTGCGGGTGTGCGGATACTTGTCCACAATCGCCTGAAATTGTTTTCCCGCGGTATCGGCGCGTTCTTTGGCCGAGGTAAAGCTTGGAATGTCAGGCTGCGCGGGCGTTCCCGCCGGCCGCAACTGAGCCTGCAAAGTCCGGACCGCGCCATTTAATTCCAGGCTTGCCTTCTCATCCTGCGCGTTCAAGTAGGACCACCCACCCACCCCCGCGGCCACAATCACGGCCACGGCGACCGCGGCCATGATCAGCGTCTGTCGGTGTTCGACGCTCCAGTGAGCCGTCTTCTCGGCGGCTCCGAGCGTGACCCGGCTGAATCGATCCTCTTTGAGTTGATGGCGGGTTTCTGCGCGCACGAACTTCCCTTCTACACTTGGAGGCTGGAATGTCGACGAAACAATAGTTTAACAGGGATAAAACAGGCCCGTCAAAATTCGAATCGGCAGGACTCGCGAGTGTAGCGCCGCCGTCTCGGTGGCCGGGAGCCTGCACTGAGCCAAGCCGAAGCGGCGGGCGTCGCGCCCGCTGCGCAAGTGCCGACGAGGGCCGGCAAGGATGCCGACGCCGCTAGAACCTCGAACTAACCAGCAATCCTAACCCAATCGCAACCAGGTCCTCAGGAACCGCGATCACCGCATCCGGAACTCGAAGCGACCGCACCAGCCCCACACGAGCCCGGTGACCACCAAAGGCTCCTGCCAACGCGCCCACAGCTCCGGTCAGCGCCCCTAGCGCCGGCGCAATCCCCCCGGCCACGCCGATGCAGGCTCCCGTAAGCGACCCAATCACAACGCGGAAAATCAGCGGACCGGCCGAAGTCCGGGACGGTGCCGATGGCAGCAGGTCGCCAACAAACTCTCCCAAAGCCCCAAGAGAGAAGATGACCAGGATCCAAAGCGAGCCCATGAAAGCCAAAGGCGAACCAGAGAGATGAAGCCAGCCCAGATGCGCGGCCCAGGCCACAGCCGCGGGTGCCGTCATCGAACGCAAGCCGGTCACGAACCCGATCCCAAACGCCAGTAAGAGGACGAATCCCATGTTCATGTGGTCGTGAGACCCTCTGGCGAATAAGAAAGGCGGAGACGGCAGTGCCTGGACGACGAAAAACCGCCAAACAAGTCCGATCCGCGGGCCGCATTTAGCGGACTCCACCCCGAGCCTTACCGCGGAGCTTCTTCCAGCAACCCCTGCTCAAGCTTCTCCTGGCACTCAATGCAATGCCGCGTCCAGGGCACAGCTTCCAGCCGTTTGGCGTTAATTTCCTTGCCGCAATGGATGCACTCGCCAAAGCTGCCTTCCCGAATCCGCGCCAGCGCCCGCTCCACCATCTGCAGAAGCTGCCGCTCGTTGTTGCTCTGGCTAAACAAAAATTCTTTGGTGTAGGAACTCGCGGCGCGATCGGCGATATCCTGCGCCGTGTCTTCGTCCGCGGAACGGCCATCGGCCTGAGTACGCGAGACCGTCCGGCGCAAATCCTGCTGCCGCGTCTCCAGGCGCTTCTTAAACGCTTCTAACTTCTTCTTATCCATATTCTCACTTCAAATCCTGCGACGGCTCCCCGGAGCCGCTCATGGAGTTAGGGCCAAACAAAAATGATAAGCGCCCCAATTGAGATGCGTCAACCACCCTTCGCGTTGGGCGCGTTGCGGGTGGGCGACATGTAAGAGTCACCCAGCGGATTTCCTTTTTTTATGGCATGATTCTGAGCGTCTCTATACGTACATACTGGTTGCGCTATAGAAAGGAAACCCTTATGTCTGATGACCTCGCCACTTTGGAAACCCAACGATCCGAGCTCCTGGAAGAGTTCCTCCGCTTGGGGGATCTGCGACCCGGCTCCATCACGGCCGTGACCCGACGCTGCGGCAAGCCTTCCTGCCACTGCGCTAAACACAGCGACCCGGGACACGATCCGCAATTTCGCCTCACCCGCCGCGTGTCCGGCAAGACGGTGACGGAGACCTTTCCCAATCCGACCGCGCTCCGCAAGGCACAGCAACAAGTCGCCGAGTTTCACCGCTTCCAGAAACTCAGTCAGGACCTAGTCGCTCTCAACGACAGGATCTGTCGACTGCGCCCGGTCGCGCAGGAACGTGGGGGCTGGACGGAGCAGGAAAAAAAACGGCTGCTGCGATCCATCAGGAAGTAGTCCAGTTGCTCGTCGCCCGCCAGGTAGACGACCCCATGCTTCCGGCGCTCATCGGCTCCAGAACCTATAATGCGACAACCTGTGATCGATCATCGCCCCGCCCGCTGAGTTCGACCAGCATGGCAGGTCAGGTCAATCTTCTTTGAGAGACGTGTTGGGCCCGAACGGTTTTTTTCGGGGATGCGTATGTGTATGTGGACAGCTTCGCCAGACTAGCTTATGTGGGGACAGCCGCCCCCGGCTGTCAAGCGAGCGAAGCTCGCTTAGCTGCGCTCAGCAACACAGTGAAGCTAGCACTTTCAGCTCTGCTCTAACGCGGCTGAGACCCGAAAAAGCGACCGGCAGCCGCCGGGCGCTCCCTTCAGGTCTTCCCAAGAGCTAGTAACCTTCCGTACCCGTAGCCGCCGCCTTCGCCTCAGAGGAGAACCGGCTGCGCACACGGTCGCCGATGTCCTGCACCTTGTCGCTGATCGTGCCGCGGATTTCTTCGCCGCTGGCCGGCGCCAGCAACATCGCTGCGCCCGCGCCAATCGCCAACCCGGCCGCAAATGTGACCACGTTGCGCATGGTATGATCCTCGCCCTCATAAAGCTCTTGAGCCTGGTCGCGCAGGTCCGAGACTTTACTGGTCGCGCGCTCGACCCCATCGTTCACGCGGTCGCGAACATCGCCGGCAAAATTTTCGGTCTGATCCAGGAAGTAAACTGCGGTCTTCAAGATCGATTTCAATAAGCTGTACATAAGAGTGACTCCTCGTCGTGAAAATCAAAAGATCCACCTATTAGTTGCTCAATCCGAGCCAAACGACTGAATAAATTATCGGCAGGCGTAGACGAACGGGGACGAGGGTGCCCCACCCGAACCGCGGTTTTGGCGGCAGGGTGGGGATTTTGATCTCCATCACTCACGGCGTTCGCAGAAGTGTCAACCCCCGCCGCCCGCGCTCTGAAACTGCACCTCTACCAGCTTGCGGTCTTCCTCCGAGACCTGAAACATAGCGCGCGGCTTCAGCTCCATAAAGCTGGCCACAAACACTTCAGGGATCTGCCTGATCCGGGTGTTGTAGGTGTTCACGTCGTCGTTGAAAAACTCCCGCCGGTCCGCGATGCGCTCTTCCAGTTCGGATATGCGGTTTTGCAGTGCAAGGAAATTTTCGTTGGCCTTAAGTTGCGGATAGTTCTCGGCGACGGCAAACAGCCCGCGCAGCGCGCCCGTCATCGCCAGATCGGCCTGCGCTTTCTGCCCGATGCTGGCCGCATTCATGGACGCTGCCCGCGCCTGCGTCACCGCCAGCAGCGTCTGCTGCTCATGCTGCATGTACCCCTTCACCGTTTCCACCAGGTTTGGAATTTCATCGTGCCGCTGCTTGAGCAGCACGTCGATATTCGCCCAGGCGCGGTCGTTGTCGTTGCGCAGCCGCACCAGTTCGTTATAGAGAATGACGGTATAAACCAGCACTCCCACCACGAAAAACAAGAACACGGCTCCAGTCATCACGCTGCTGCCCATGGTTTAGTTGACCTCGGCTGCAACTCGCCCGCCGGCACAATTCCAGTGAAACAGC
>Ga0187859_10000613_pt1 | contig 23756 bp, 26 predicted proteins | sample June2016WEW_10_1_2_FD_133019 | JGI IMG/M metagenome (GOLD analysis project Ga0187859, IMG submission 133019) | Peatland microbial communities from SPRUCE experiment site at the Marcell Experimental Forest, Minnesota, USA - June2016WEW_10_10 | ecosystem: Environmental > Terrestrial > Soil >...
GACCGCGAACGCGACCCCGACTGATGGCGACCGCGACAACCGCAACTGCGACCCGCGACCCCAAGACAAAGCGCCGGCCCCTCCCAAGGAGAGGCCAGCGCCGGAACACACGCCCTTCTACGAGGCGTGCGCGATCACCAGTGGTATTGCTTGTCGGCCGGGTGATGACCGAAGTCGAACTCGTCGGCGAGGTCGTCGATCGACGGCCCGTTCTGCGGAACATACGGGAGAGTGTCGCTCGCAATCGGGTTCGGCAGGTTGTCGCGGCTGCGGCCCGTGATCGGCGGCAGGCCCCAGTTCTTTTCGACGAACTTCAGGATCGACACGTGGTCGCCGTAGTCGTGGCTGATGTGACCACCCGTCGCGTGCGGAGACACGGTGATGAGCGGGATGCGCGTGCCGTCGCCGAAGAAGTCGAGCGGCTGCACGTAGCCGGAGTCCCAGTAGCCGCCGCCCTCGTCGAACGTGATGAAAATGGCGGTGTCTTTCCAGAGATCGGGCTGCGCCTGGATGGCGTCGACGATCTTCTTCGTGAAGCCCTCGAAGAGGTCGAGCTTCGACGAGGCCGGGTGCCCGTCGAGCAGACCGCTCGGCTTGGCGATCGCGAAGGCCGGGAGGAAGCCGCTGCCGATATCCGAATAGAGATCGGCCAGATCCTTGAGGTTCGCGCGAGCCGTCGGATCCGTCATGATCGCCTGGTTATACTGGAACGGATTGCAGATGTTGCAGTACTCGTTGCCGGGCTCGTAGCCCTCCGGGTCCGCGACGTAGGCGTTGAAGTCCTCGCCGTAATAGCGCCATGAGATGTCGTGCTCTATCAGGACGTTGCCGATCGTGGGCGTGGTGGCCGGCGACATGGTGAACGGGTCGACCGCGTCGAGTGTGCCGTCGCCGAAGTACCCGGGGTTGTAGTTGTTGACGATGTAGTAGTCGTCCTTGTCGCAATTCGGCTTGACGCCAAGCTCGTGCAAGTACGCGGCGACTTCCTTCACGCCGGGCTGCGTCTCGTCGGCGCAGTTGGTGTAGGAGCCGCCGGAGTAGCCGTCCTGCGTGTACCAGTTGTTCGTGCCGGTCTGCGGATCGGGATCTTCGATGTCGAGGGCGGGCGGAACGGCCGGGTGGCCATTGCCGTCGCTGTACCAAGCGGCGTCGCCGGTGCCGAGGGCGATATGGTTGGCCATCGTGCCGCCCGCGATCGCCTGGTGGAAGTTGTCGCTCAACGCGTAGGTGTCCGCGAGGTACTTGAAGTACGGAGCGTCGCCCTTGTCGATGTTGTAGAACCCCATCGACGCCGACCCCTCCTTGGTGGTGAAGTCGGTGAGAAGGTCCGGCGGGGGGCTGCCGTTGGCGCCCGCGCCGACGGTGACCTCGACCCAGGGGAACAGGTCGGAGACGCACCCGGGCGGGTTCCACTGGGTCGAGTGATCGACGCTGCAGTCGAGCTGCTGCCACATCTGGTAGAACCGGTGAACGGGGCTTGCAGAGTAGTCGTCACCCGTGATGCCCGGCGACAGCTGGAACGGCCCGGGCGGAACCGTCAGCGGGTTCTGCGCGAGGCGGGTGTCGGGCGTGCCGCTCGTCAGGCCCGTGGCGCCGGTGAGGAGCTTCGGAATGTAATCGGCGGGCAGCGCGAGGCTTTCGGACGACTCCGCCTGGGCGAGCGACGACACATACGGTGTCGTCGGGCCCCCGGCTGTGACGGGCGGCAGGACCGTGTACGGCGTCTGATCCGGCGGGCTCAGCTCGAAGGTGTCCGGCGGCGAATCGACCGCGCTCTTCTGGATCGCGAGAGAGAAGTTCGGACCCGGCGATCCGTCCTCTTTGACGATTCCCTTCGAGAGAATGTTGTCGACGCGCTGCCCGTTCTTCGGCTTGTAGGTCCCGAAGACGTGATCAAACGACCGGTTCTCGCCGATGATGACCAGCACGTGCTTGATGGGCGTCTTGGTCTTGTCGTCGTTCGTGCCCTTCTTCGAGTCCGTCTCGGCGAAGGATGTGTCGGCAGCGGCCGGCGCCGACGGGGCGGCGGCAGCCCCGATCCATCCGAGGCCCGTCAAAATCCACAGAGCTGTCTGCTTTCGCATGGTTCGGTGTCCTCCTTAATTAACAAATAAATATGCCAGTTGCGGGGATCGGCCTTTCTCGAATTGGCGCCTCCGCGTCGCCTACGAGGCACTCGTCATGCCAGACTATTCGCACCGCCGATTTCGTATTGGAATCCTGCTGATTAGCGATATCGACCTCCGGAAGCGCCCACCCACGAACCTCCGAATTTGAGATGGCGACCTCCGAATTCCGGAATCGCGCCGGCCGGACTCTTCAGCGGAACTGCGCGTCCGTCAGAGTCCCCAAGAACGCGACGATGGCGTCGATCTCTGGACCGTCCAGCGCCGGGGTTCCGCCTCGGCGCCGGTTGTACGGAGCCTTATCCACGTTGACGTTGTCTCGATACTTGGCGGGTATGTCGTCGAACGCGCCGGATTTGTACCAGCGCTCGGGGTTGGTATCCCGCGTCGCATAGAAGGCAATGACGTCCCGAAGTTTGGAAAAAACGCCGTTATGCATGAAATGTTGCCGGACCGCCACGTTGCGCAGCGACGGTGTTCGGAACCGCCCGCAGAACTCTGCGGTCTTGGCCTTGTAGTCGTCGTCGCCGCGCTCGCAGAGTCCCAGATCGAAGTACGTCGGGTCGTGGGTCGCCGGCAGCGCGCGATTGCGCGGCGCCGCTACAGCGTCGAATTCGTAGTCCGTGAAGAGCGACCCCTTCGGGTCCGGGGAGCGATCGTTGAGCTTGTGGCATCCGGAGCATGCGCCTTTCGCCGGATCCTTAAAGAGCTTCAGGCCCTGCGCCTCGAGCGGCGTGAGCTGCTCCTTGCCGCGAATGTAATCGTCGTATCGCGACGAAAACGGCGACATCTCCGGGCTCAAAAGGTAGGCGTTCACCGCGTCGCCGAGAGCTTTGAGGGCGGCGTTCGGGTCGAGGTCGTCCAAGGCCGAGCCGAACTCCCTCCGGAAATCCGCGGCATACGGGCCCGCGGCGATGGTTGCGGCAATGCGCCCCGCGTCGCCTGCGTTCATCTCGTCGGGGTTCAGCAACGGCTGCTTCACCAGGTCGACGATGGAGTCGACCCGTCCGTCCCAAAAGAATCCCGCGTAAGCGCCTACGAGCGGAGCGTCCTCCTCCCAGTGAAGGTGGAATTTGCGGACGAATCGCAGATACAAGACCGACGGCGTGTTTCGCTTCGCGAAATGATTCGGCCGACTGCCCAACGCGACGCCGAGGGCCGAACCATGATTGCCGGCAAACGCGCGGTTGGGATCGTGGCAGCTGGCGCAACTGGTTCCTTCCGGAACGGAAAGGCGCGGATCGAAGAAGACGGTGCGGCCCAACGAGACGAGCGCGTCACTGGCTTGTGCCGAATGGGTGCGCTCGGCAACGGCCGAGACGGCGGCCGCTGGACTGGGCTTGGGATGGCCGACTGCCGGAGCCGGGGCGCGAGGCTGCGCGGCCGGGGCGGCCGCCACGAACGCAGATGAAGCGGCCCGAAATCCAAACATCGCGCCGAGGACCACGAGACCGCCGGCGATTGCGGCGCCGACTCGCAGCAACGCGGTTCTGTGGGTCTTCATCCACGGTCGGCTTCTAGCAATCGCAAGAAGGGACCACGTGACGATTTGGCAAAAGCGCGGTTGCCATCGTGTGCGGCGAATGGGTCCGCAGCGTCGATGCGGCGCGCGGATCCTCCTGGATTCGTGGAACGTCGTACCGTGGCGCCGCCATCCTCAAGTTCGCGATCCGCTGGGATGCGTCGCGCGACGCCGAGCGCCGGCGCGGAAGCCGGCCCCTGGGCTCAGCCGTCCGTCCAACGGCATCGCACGTTTGCATGGCAACACCGCGTCGATTCAACGCCTTTAGGGGCACCAGGCACCCGGACCGCAGCGACGGACCGAGCGAAGACAGATTACAGGCCCTTTCGTTTGAGCATCTCGACCAGCGTGGTGCGATTGAGCCCTAGAAGCTGCGCCGCTCGATTCTTGTTCCGACCGGTGCGCTCGAGCGCCTGCGCGATCAATCGATTTTCGTAATGTTCCACCGCCGCGCGCAGGTCAATCCCTCCGTCGGGAAGCGGCGCCGCGGCGGCACTCGACGGCGCGGGCGCCGGCATGCCACGAATTCGCTCCGGCAAATCGTTCGCCGTGATGCTCGTGCCCTGGGTAAGCAATACGGCGCGCTCTACGGCGTTCTCGAGCGACCGTACGTTGCCTGGCCACGCGTACGAACGGATCGCTTCGAGGGCGTCCGCCGCCAACGCGATGCCGTCCTTGCGCCCGGCGCGCGCTGCGCTGGTCCGGAGAAAGTGCTGCGCAAGCACCTCGACGTCGTCGCCTCGATCCCGGAGCGGCGGAAGCGCGATATGGATGACGTTCAGTCGGTAGAACAAATCCTCACGAAAGCGACGATTGGCTACCTCGACTTCGAGGTCTCGATTCGTGGCCGCGACAATGCGTACATCGCACTTGAGCACACGCGTTTCGCCCACTGGCGCGTACTCGCGCTGCTGAAGTAAGCGAAGCAGTTTGACCTGCACGCTCAAGGGCAGCTCCCCCACTTCATCCAGGAACAACGTGCCGCCCTCCGCCGCGGCGACCACGCCTTGGCGGGCCGCGTGGGCTCCCGTGAAGGCTCCCCGCGCATGCCCAAAAAGCTCGCTTTCAATCAAGTTCTCGGGAATCGCGCCGCAGTTGACGGTCACGAGCGGCTTGCTCGATCGCGGGCTCGCGTCATGGAGCGCGGCGACCACCAGCTCTTTGCCGGTCCCGCTCTCGCCGGTGACGAGCACCGTACAGGACGACGACGCCACGCGCTCGATCGTGTCGAGCACACGCCGCATCGCGGGATGATGGCCGATGATCTTTCCACGACTCGTGGGCCGCATCGTCGGTCGAATCACAGCGACGACCGTAGACTCGAGTGGAAATATTTCAGCAGTGGACGGCTCACTCATAGTTGGCGGTCTCCTTGAGCCGGACAGGCTCGGGAGTGGCGCTAATGCAATGGGTGGACCGCTCATAAATGCGGCTATTTTGACGCTTCTTGGACGCGCCTGGGGTCGATTCGACCCCTTCCACGCGGGCCGATCATGCGGCTTTGCTCGAGAAAATGGCTTGAACCGCGTCGCGCTTCGCTTGACCCAGTGGGACGATGTTGACCCATCCCCCAGGCCAATTGGAATCGCGATTACTCTGCGCTCGCGCCTGCGGCCGCTGCCGTGTTGCCGTTCGCATGGGAGTGCACCCCACGGGCCGCCGTCACGACCGGAGGCTGAATCGGCGTCGCCGCTGAAAACTTGCTCCAGTCCAGTACGACTTGCGTTCCCGTTCGGGCCCGACGGTCGACCGCGATGGGGGCGACCAGGTTCGCGACCATCCGAGGCTCATTGCGGCTGACGCGCACGATGACAAGCACCGACAGGTCTGCGGGGGCGATGGCGGCCTGCCTCCCACACTCTTCGATGTCCGTCGCCGTATAGCCAGGAAGCACCGAGCTGCTCTCGATCACCGGAAAGGCGAGCGAAGGAGTCGAGAGCGATTGCAACCACGAGATGGGGCTGCCTGGGGTGGGGGCCAAGAGGACGAACTGTCCCTCCTGGGGAAAGCCGATGATGCCGCTCGTGAGAGTGATTACGCGAGCGTCGTCGATTTCAATTTGTCCAAATCTGGTTCCGGTGATCTGCATGACTCTGCCTTGTCTGTACGGGCGTTTTCGGACGCGGAACCCTCGAGCGAAGTGTCGCCTGCTGCGGCGTTGGCTGCCGCAACCTCGTCGTGCACTTCTCCACGAAGTACGACAATTCCGTCCGGAGCTCGAACGGCGAGACGGACACCTCGTTTCGTGACTTCCGCGATCGTAATCTCGACACCATTCGAGATGACGATCCGCTCACCCACACGCCGTTGGATGATGAGCATGTCGACGTTCTTGCACGCCGCGCGCCATCGACCGCGCGGCGCGCCCACCGGCTAGCCCAGTTGCTGCTGCTCGGTCTGAAACATCGACAGGATCTGGCGATTCACGCTGATCGCGCTCTCGTAACTCGTCTGAACCTGCGTGAGTTCCGAGTAAACGGTGGGCGCGTCGGCATCCTGTTCGTTCGCGAGCGACGTTTGAGCGGTCGTGAGCGCAGTCGCCATCACCTCGCTGCTCGACTGAAGCGTTCCGGCGCTGACGCTCACGTTGACTTGAGCGTCAACGACTTGGCTGTTGTCGGCCGTCAGATTGCCGACGGACGACTGAACCGTCGCGACATCGTTGCTCGACAGGGCAGTCGCCAGGGCTTGAAGATCGCCAATCACGTTCCGACCCCCGGCCGCTGTGAAGGCGGCCGCGCCGCTCGCGTTGCTCTGCACGGTGACGCCGTTGGCAATCTCCACTTGGGTCGTCCCCGCGTTGCCGCTGAAATTGCCGTTCGCGTCGAACGGCGGGGTGGTGGTATTCGTCCCGCCGAAGAGATACCCATTGGCCCCCTGCGTGTTGGCGAGTCCGATCAATTGTTCCACGATCTGGTTCACCTGCGTCGCCGAGTTGGCGCGCGTCGACGCACTCTGGCTGCCGTCCGACGCCTCGACCGCGATCTGCTGCGCCTGAACGAGCAGGGCGCTCGCCGACGACAGCACGCCGTTGGCCAAGTTCAGGTCGCCCGCGACGGCCGTAACCGCCGTGCTTCGAGCCTGAAGAGTCGAGATCTGGGAATTCAAGGAGGAGACGGTCGCGTAGCCGGCCGGGTCGTCCGAGGGCTGGTTGATTTTCAGCCCGGAGGAAGCCTCGGCGGTCAGGGTGTACATTTGGCTCGACGCGCTCGCCTGGCTGGCGAGGGCGTCGTTCAGTTGCATATTGTCGGTGATACGCATTTAGTTTGCCGGCATCATATCCATCAGATCAGTGAAGAGGGTCTGAGCTGTCTGGATCACTTTGGTGGAAGCTTCGTAGGCATTCTGGAACTGGGTCATGTTCGTCATCTCCTGGTCGAGGGAGACTCCGCTCACACTGCTGTTGAGGTTCTGCGCTTGCAGGACCATCTGGTCGCGGGTCTGACTCTCGGTGTCCGCCGCCGAGGCCATGTCGCCCACGTTCGACGCAATGGCGGCGAAGGTCTGGGCGGGCGGCGCTCCGCCGGCGAGCGGTTGCGTGCTCAGCTGAGACAGGGCCACGGCGCCGTCGTTGCCCCCGGGTAGGCCCGCGGCGGTGCTCGACGCCGCGATGTAGCTCGGTTGCCCCGCGACGGCTGGATCGACCGCAAACGCCGCCGCCGCTCCGGCGACCGTCGTCGGAGGCGTAAACAGGTCTCGACCCGTGCCGCCGTCGAGGCCGTATCCCTTCGACTGAACGGCGTTGACGGTCGTGGCGAGATTGTAGGCAAATTGGTCGAGCTGACTGGAGACGCTGGGAATGTCGTTGTTGTGGGCTTCGACGATGCCGCCGAGGCTCCCCTGGGTCGTATTGGCGGTGATGTCGACCGACCCGCCGCCCGGCTGCTGGGACAGGACTTGAATGTTGCCGCTGCCGTCGAGTCCTACGCTGACCGAGGACGCTTGGTCTCCCGTCACCAGGGCCGTGCCCGAGGAAAGCAACGTGTAACTGCCGGACGAGCCCTGAATGACTTGGGCGCCGATTTCGGTGCTGACTTGGCTGACGAGCCCGTCGCGCTGATCTTCCATGTCGCTCGGATCCGACCCCTCGGCACTCGCTTGCGCGATCGAACCGTTCAGCTGAGCAATCTGCGAAAGCTGACCGTTGAGCGTCGTCGCAACACCCTGCGCCTGAGTGACCAGCGCGCTGCTCTGGGTCGACAATCCCGCCGCCGTGCTCGAAATGTTTTGCGCCAGGCTCGTCGCGTTCTGTAGGACGGCGGCGCGCGTCGCGGTGTCGGAGGGCGCGCTTTCGAGCGCGGTGAGCGACGCAAAAAACGAATTGACGCTGTCGCCGATGGTGCCGCTCGTCGGCGCAACGACGTTCTGCAGAGCGGCGACGGCCTGGTCGCGAGCATCCGCGGCTCCGCCGAGCCCTTGCTGGGTGAGCATGTTGGTCTGCGTGAGCGCATTGTACGAACGGGTGACGCCGGTGACTTGGACGCTTCCCGCGAAGGTGTCGCCGGTGGCGGTCGTCTCCAGATTGGCGGTGACCTCGGAATAGCCGGGGGTGTTCGCGTTCGAGACGTTTTGACTCGTGGCGTCGAGGGCGGCGGTTTGCGCCGCGAGCCCGTCGGACGCGATGTTGAGCAGGCCGAATAGCGATGTGGAATTCATGGCCTAGCCCCGGACCGACAGGCGGTTGCCGGCGCCGAGAATCGGCCGCCCTGGAAAGCCCGGCGCGGAGACCGCCAACTGACCCCCACGTACGCGCAGGATGTCCCGAAGAATGCTACGAGCATGCGCGAGCAAAACGCCGTTCTGTCGCAGCTTGCCGACGACGGTGCGCAGCCGAGGCGCCAGACGGGCGCGCTCCGCCGGTTCGAGTGTCGTCAAAAGCCGAACCAGGTCGAGCTTCTGAGCGGCGGTCGCATCGACCGCCGCCCCGTCGAGCCGCCGGATGGCGTCGCGCTCGGCTTCGAGGACTTGATCAAGCGTGTCCAGCGCCCCTTGCCCGTTCATCAACTCAATCTCCGTTCACGATACGTTGAGCAATTTTCGTGCTGTCGACGTCGAGGGTTCCCGAGCTCACGGCCTGTTGCAGCCGCGCAACTTTCGCCTCGTCCACGTCGCTACCGCCGGACGCCTGTTGTGCGTCGGCGAGTTCGCGTGCCTTCGCGGACACGGTGACGGTGACGGCACTTTGCGCCTCGGCGCTCGTTGCGCCGGCCGCGCCGGCGCCGCTCGTTCCCACCTTGTTGCGTGCCGCAGCGTTTTGCGCCGCGTCGGCGCCAAGCGCCGCGTACCTGTCGTTGATCCGCATCGTTCTCTCCGCGGGGCGGGGGGTTACTTTGGCCCGCTACCCTGGGGAACGGCGACGCACACGCGAGCTTGAAGACTATTTTTGCTTCGATGCCGCCGCGTGCGCGCGATTGAGCGCGTCCTCGATTTCGCGCGCGAGCCCGAGGCCGCCTCCCTTCGTGATGCCCGAAGCGAGGGCGTCGACCGCCATTCCGTCGTAACCCTGCTGCTTGTCATGACCGCCTCCGACCTTTGCGGCGGTCAGGATTTGACGGACGAACATCGCCTCGAACTCTTGCGCGGCCTTGTGAACCTTCGGGTCGACCGGCGTTGGGCCGGGCTTGGTCACAGCGTTGGCCTTGGCCAACGGGGCCTGGGACGTGATGGGGGCGATCTTGTTCATTGGATGACTACCTCCGCCTCTAACGCACCTGCAGCGCGCAGGGCATCGAGCACACTGGCCAGTTCGCGCGGCGCGAGTCCGAGCGCTCCGAGCGCCGAGGCGACGTCTGCGAGGGTCGGCGCCGCCGGCACGTAGGTGACCGTCTTGCGTCCTTCGCTCGCCTCGATTTCCGTATGGGGCACGACCACCGTCGTCCCCTTGCCGCCCGGACCGAACGGCTGCGAAGCCTCCGGGGTCTCCTTGACGACGATCGTCAGGTTTCCGTGGACGACGGCGACCGGAGACAAGCGCACATCGCCCCCTGCCACGATCGTGCCGGTCCGCTCGTTGATGACGACGCGCGCGGGCCTGACCGGGGCGACCTCCAAATCCTCGAGCAATGCGACGAGATCGATGATTCGCGTCGTATATTCGCCCGGCACTTTGACCGATACCATCCCGCCGTCGAGCGGCGACGCAGTCCCCGCTCCGAGCTTCTTGTTGATCGCCTCGGCGATGCGGCTCGACACGGTGAAGCCGGGAACCCGAAGCTCCAGCCTCAGCGCACCGTCGGCGACCAGGGTGGTGGGCACCTCGCGCTCCACGATCGCGCCCTCGACGATACGACCCGCAGTCGTCAAGCCGGAATTGATGGAGGTGCCGCTCGCGCCTCGTGCGCTGAACCCCCCCACGAGCATGCTTCCTTGCGCCACGGCATACACGCGCTGATCCGGGCCCTTCAAGACCGTCTGGATCAGCACGCCGCCCGAGAGCGAACGCGCGTTGCCGATCGACGACGCCGTGACGTCGATCTTCGTCCCCGACTTTGCGAACGGCGGCAGCACCGCCGTCACGACGACGGCCGCCGCGTTTTTCAGCCGCATCTGCTGCAGTTGCGTCGTGTCGATTTGCACCCCGAGCCGGCGGAGCAACGACAAGATCGATTGGCCGGCGAACGGAACCGTGAAGTCGTCTCCAGTCCCCGAGAGCCCGCTCACGATGCCGTATCCAATGAGCTGATTGTCTCGCGCGCCGGCGACTTCGACCAACTCCCGCAGCTTGTCGGCGTGCGCCACGCGTGGGGCGGCGCACAATGCGATGGCCGCCATCCAAGCGGTGAACAATATCTTGAATTTGCGCAATGGAATCATTCCTCAAAACGGGTTGATCGTATCGAGGATCCGCGCGAGCCACCCCTTGCGCTGTTGTTCCGCGATGTCGCCACGGCCCGTGAATTCGATTTGCGCGTCGGCTATCCGAGACGAGATCACCGAATTGTCCTGAGCGATATCGGTCGGACGTACGAGACCGGATATGTAAAGATGGTATTCCTCGTTGTTGATGAGCAGCACCTTCGTGCCTTCGAGGAACATGTCGCCGTTCGGCATCTCACGCGCAACGCGTACGGCGATGTCGCCCGCCAGCTGACCGCTCCGCGCCGTGTCGCCTGCGCCGTTGTACGTGGTCTGGCTCGCGTAACTGAAGAGCGTCGACGGATCCAACGCCGGATAGGCCTTTTTCAAGGCCGGGACGAGACCGAGAAGGCCGGTGAGACCGCTGCTGCCCACCGAGTTATGGCTGAGATCGGTCGTCGCGGTGCCCGACGCATTCGGGGTTTCGTTGATGTGAATGAGCAGCATGTCGCCGACGCGCACCGCGCGGGTGTCTTCGAGATATCCCGGCACCGCGTCGCTGAACAGCGACCCCACGGCAGGGCGCGCGGACGGCTGTCCCTGCGCATAGGTTCCGGGGCTGTAGACCCTCTGGCGCGGAGTGAACGCGCCGATGTGCGGCGCGCCTCCGCCGCAGGCCGGCAGGACCAAGGCGATCAGGAGGAACGACAGGCGAGAGGCCATCATGGCGAATCCAGCGCGACGGCGTGTTCGGAGTCCTCGAGACGGGCGCGCACGACGCGCCCCGACGGGTGCAAGACGACCGGAAGAATCCCACCGATGTCGGCATCCGCTCCGGCCGTGCCCGAAGAGGTCACTTCGACGAGCCCGCGCCGAACGACCAGGGTGACCCGCGCGCCGTGCACCAGATCGGGGATGGCCGCCTCCTCGGAGAGTGTCAGATCGACAGGGACACTGATCATCACGAGCGCCTCGGACTGCTCGAAGAACACGAGGCTCACGGCGGACGAGACCGGACCGGTCCGTCGCGGAGGCCGGGGCAGGTCGACCGTCACCCGCGTAAAGCCGTCGGGAACGTCGATCGCGCGACCGGGATGGACGGCGCTGAGCGCAACACCGCGGGTGAGCTTGGAGGTCACGCCTTGGCGGACGAGCTGCTCGATGTCGGTCGGTTCGACCCTCTTGGTCTTGCGCAGCACGCGCACCGAGGCGGGCACGTGCTCGGCATCGTCGATGTCGTGATCGTGGAGCACCCGAACGATCTCCTCGCGGTCGATGACCCGCGAACCGCCCATGGCCGGCGCCGGGCCGAGGTCGATGCCCGCCGCCTCGGGCGCGAGTCCCTCGACGACGTCACCGACCGAGACGCGGGAGCTCGCCACGCGAATCTCTCGCACTTTCGGGCCGGCCGCGAAGCACGGCGTCGACACGAACGCGAAGAGCGCGGCGAAGATCAGGGGGCGCATCATCATCTCATCTGCGTAGCGTTTTGCAGCATCTGATCCGCCGCGGACACGACCTTCGAATTGATCTCGTACGAGTTCTGGGCGGCGATGAGCGCCACCATTTCGGTCACGACGTCCACGTTGGAGCTCTCGAGCGAACCCTGCAGAATCGTGCCGCTTCCGTTGAGTCCGGGAGTCCCCGTTTGCGGATTGCCGCTCGAGTCGGTCGCCAGATACAAATTCTGACCCACCGCGGACAATCCGTTGGGATTGGGAAACGTCGTAACCTGCAATTGGCCGAGCGTGACTTGGGCGGTCTGCCCCTGCTCGGTAGCGGTCACGGTGCCGTCGGTGCCGATCGTCACTGCCGTCGCCGTGGTCGGCACCGTAATCGGAGGGTCGACGGGCAGACCGTCGCTCGTCGTCATGCGACCTTGCGCGTCGAGCTTGAGCGAGCCGGCTCGCGTGTAGCCGACCGTTCCGTTCAGCTGCGTCACGGCGAGAAAGCCGTTGCCCTGGATAGCCAAGTCCAGCGGGTTGCCGGTCTGCTGCAGGGCGCCCTGCGAGAACGAACGAGCGGTCGCCGCGACGCGCGCTCCGGTACCAACCTGGGTCGACGTAGGCACCACGTTGCCGCCGTCCGCCAGCCCGGCCGAACGGACGTTCTGGTAGAGCAAGTCTTCGAACTCGGCGTTTTGGAGCTTGTATCCGACGGTGTTGGCGTTCGCGAGATTGTTCGCGATCGTGTCGAGCTGAGTTTCTTGGGCGGCCATGCCCGTAGCCGCGATGTTGAGGGACTGGAACATACGGGGGGGGGTTGCCAGTTTGATGCCAGGGGGCGGTCCGCCCTCGCCGCGGGCCCAACGGGTCTCGGTTTCGGTGCGGCCACCGTCCGTCCTTTGGCGCTACCGTCACGCGGTTGGCGGTCGTTCCGGTCGCGGACTGTTTTGGGGACGGACCCACGCGGGACCCGGTTTACGGATGCTCGTCGACCGGCACACTCACCGCGACCACCAGGTCGACTCGGCGATTTTGCTTGCGTCCGTCCTCGGCCGCATTCGACGCCACGGGCCGGAACTCGCCGTAGCCCGCTGCCGACAGATGTTCCGCGGCCACGCCTTCGCTCGCAAGCTGGCGGAGGACGACCATCGCACGCGCCGTGGACAGCTCCCAGTTGGAGCGAAACCGCGAATTGGAAATCGGCCGGTTGTCCGTGTGACCTTCGACTCGAACGTCCAGGAGGCGCTTGCCGAGCTCGGGTCCGAGCGCCTGCAGCGTGAGCGCCGCTGCGGGCTTCAGCCGGTCGTCACCGCTTTCGAAGAACACGCCGTCCGCAAGGCGCAGCACGAGCTCGTTGCGGCGACGCAATAGCTGCAGCCCTTGCGCGTCGCCCTTGTCCGCGAGCTCCTGAAGCGCAGCACGCACCTTTTCGAGCTCCGGCGGCAGTCCGTCCTCGATCTTGGGCACCTCCTGCAGGATGTCCTGAGCCGGCAAAATTCCTTTTCCGCGGTCGGGAAACATCTCGTTGCCGAGGGCCTTCGAAAACGCTTCGGTGAAGCGTCCCACCTTCTTCGAGTCGACCTGCGACACGGCGAACATCACGACAAAGAACGCGAAGAGCAGCGTGATGAAGTCCGCGTAGCTCACGAGCCATCGCTCGTGATTGACGTGCCCTTCGGCGCGTTTTTTTCGGCGGACGCTCATCGCGGCTCAGGCGGGCGCCCGCGCGGCTTCGCCCGCGACCGGCTGCTTCTTCGACGACTCGCTCTTGTGAACGAACTCGGCGAGACGCTCGCGTACCAGCTTGGGGTTCATTCCCTCTTGAATCGCCAGGACGCCTACGAGCGTCAGCTCCCGCAACGTGACTTCTTCGCGCAGGCCGAGCTTGATGCGGCCGCCCAACGGCAAGAAGATGAGATTGGCTACGGCGACGCCGTAGATCGTCGCGACGAACGCGCCGGCGATGCCTTCGCCTACCGCCGCGATGTCGCTCAGGTTGCTCATGACGTGGATCAGACCGAGGACCGCACCAATGATCCCGATCGTGGGGGAATAGCCGCCGGCGGCTTCGAACGCTTTGACTCCGTCCTCTCCGTGCTCCTCGAACTGTCCGATGGTGATCTCCATCGTCTCTCGCAGGGTCGTGGAGTCCGCGCCGTCGACCGCCATCATGAGAGCCTTGGCGAGAAACGGATTGGAAGCGCTGGACGCTACCTTTTCGAGCGCCAGGATCCCATCGCGCCGGGCGCGGTTCGCGTAGTCGACGATCTCGTCGATGAGCTTCGTACCGTCTTGCGAGGGCTTCTTGAAGGTCGCGCCCGCAGCCCGCACGGCCGACAAGAGCGTCGACAGCGGATACTGGACCATGACGGCACCGAGGGTGCCCCCGACGACGATGAGCGCGGCGGGGCCTCCGACCATGGCGCCGAGATGGCCGCCTTCGAGCAGGTTGCCCGCCAGGATGGCAAAGAGGGCGACGACGATTCCTATCAGCGGTCCGGGTTGCATTTATCGGCCTCCACGTCGCGAGAGGGGCGGAAGAGAGGCACGAGAAGGAATTTCCGAAATCGGGCGCGGAGGCACGCTCAGCCGAGGCGGGTCCCCGATTCGGGCGTTGAACGGCTCGAGGCTGGTCTCTCCGATGCGAATGCTCCGCCGGAACTCGATCACCAGCGCAATGAGCTCGTCCAGCGTCTCCCGGACGATGATCTTCTCTCCCCCGATCAAGAAGAGCGTGGTGTCGGGGTTCGTGTCCGCCCACCCGATATGGTCGGGATTGATGGCGACCACATGGTTGTTCAACCTGGTGAGCTTCAGCATGACGCGAGACGCCTCCGTGGCCGTTCTCAGCAACGGGCGAGCCATCGTCGGACCGAGCGACGGCACGCGACGTGAAAGGCTCGAGCCCATCGCATGGGCCTTCTCGACTCCGTGGTACGACTTCAGGCGGGGCTGGACTACCACCTCGCCCGCGCCAATCTGCTCACCGCCAACCTCACTCAGGTCGACACGCCCAACTACCGGCCGGTCGATCTCGCGAGAACGGGCGACTTCCAGTCGACGCTTCACGTCGCCATGGAGAGCACCAATCCGGCCCACTTCGGTGCGGCGAACGGGACTTCCGCTTCGAAGGAGTCGTTTCAGGTCATGCCGGATCCCGGATCGTCGCGCGGACTCGATGGCAACGGCGTGAACGTCGACCGGGAAGCGGCGAAGGTCGCGGCCAACAACGTACGCTACGAAGCGCTCGCCTCGCTGGTGGCTGGAGAGCTCTCCGGTCTCGAATGGGCTGCCACAGACGGGAGGGGAGCATGAGCCACGAGTTTACGGTTCCGGGCGTATTCAGCGCCATGGAAGTCGCCGCGTCCGGACTGAGCGCCGAGCGCAGCCGCATGAACGTCATCGCGAGCAATCTCGCGAACGCGCACACCACCAAGGGCCCCGACGGCAACCCCTACCAGCGTCAGGATCCGGTATTCGCCTCGCAGCCGGTGTCGCCGGGATCCTTCGACCCGGTGCTCCGCAGCGTGCAAGAGGTCCGGCTCGCCGGTGTACGCACCGATACGACGCCGGGGCAACTCGTGTACGATCCGGGCCACCCTGACGCCAACGCGCAGGGCTACGTGACGTACCCGAACGTCAACGTCGTGACGGAGATGGTCAACCTCATGACGGCATCGCGCGCGTACGAAGCCGGCGTGACGTCGATCGAGAGTCTCAAGACGATGGCCAAGACGGCCATCAAGATCGGACAGTAGCCGTGCGCGTCGGCGGCATCGACGAAACGGCCACGCGGCTTTCTACGGCGGATCCGATCGAGCGCGCGGAATCCGCGCCGAGCGGGGCGGTGGCAGGTATGTCGTTCGGAGACATCCTCGGCACGGCCATCGGGCAGGCCAACCAAGCCGATCAGGTCGCCGCAACGAAGATGGACGCGCTCGCGAACGGGATGAGCGACGATCTTCACGGGACGATGATCGCCGTGAAGGAGGCGGACATCTCCATCAAGCTCGTCGGCACCATCCGCAACAAGCTGCTCGACGCATTCCAAGAGATCTGGAAGACCAGTGTCTAACGCCACTCCACCCAAGAAAGCCGCGCCTCCCACGCCGATCGGCGTCGCCCTCGCCACCGTTCGCGGCTGGTTCGAGCGTCTCTCGAAGCCGGCGCGGGTTCTGCTCTTCTCGACCAGCGCCATCGCCATCCTGCTCGGGTCCTTTTTTGCCTACAAGGAGACCCACGAACCGTACGCGGTACTGTTCGCGCAGCTCGAGCCAGACGACGCGGCGGCGATCGTCACGAAGCTCAAGGAGATGAAGCTTCCGTACCGCCTCGAAGGCGGTGGGTCGACTGTCGAAGTGCCCGAATCGAAGGTGTCGGACGCTCGCCTGGAGCTCGCCAGCGCCGGGATGCCGCGCGGCGGAGGTGTGGGCTTCGAAAGCTTCGACAAGATGCGTCTCGGCGCGACCGAGTTCGAACAGCGGGTGCTCTACCGCCGCGCGCTCGAAGGTGAACTTTCGCGCACCATCGGAACGCTCAGCTCGGTGCAATCGGCGCGCGTGCACCTGGTGCTGCCGGAGAAGTCCGTTTTCGTGACGCGAGCCGAACCGGCCACCGCGTCGATCATGCTGCGGTTGCGGTCGGGACGCGTGCTGGGCGCGTCGGAGATCGCAGGCATCGTGCATCTGACGGCGGCTTCTGTGCCCGGATTGACGGCCGAGCGAATCGCGCTCGTCACGACCGAAGGTCAGATGTTGAAGAAGCCGCGCACGGAAGGCTCGGAAGGATCCCCGGCGGAGTCCGAAGGCGACGAAGGATCTCAGCAGCACACCATCCAAACGCAGCTCGAGGACCGCGTGCGGTCCATGCTGGAGAGGGTCGTCGGTCCCGGACACGTCGATGTGCGCGTCGCCGCGGAGACGGAACCGGCGCGCATCGAGCATACCGAAGACCACTACGATCCGGCCCGGACGACCCTCCGCAGCGAAGAGATCTCGACGGAACGTCAAGGCGGCGGGATGGAGGACACCGTCGCTGGGGTCCCCGGAGCCGAGAGCAATCTGCCTATGGGCAGTGCGTTGCCCGCGGCCGTGGCGGCCGTCGTGGCAGCGACCAAGGGCGACGCCGGGGCCCCGACCGCGGCCGCGCCGGCGAGCAGCATCGCGAATCAGCCTTTCCGTGAATCGCGCACACGAAACTACGAAGTGGACCACGTGAGCGAGAAGCGCTTCGTGAGCGCCGGATCGCTCAAGCGCATCGCCGTGGCCGTGGTGCTCGACGGAGTACCGCGAACGGAAGGCGGCAAGACGTTTCTCGCGCCGCGCGAACACGCGGAGATCGAAAAGCTCGCAGCCCTCGTTCGCAGCGCAGTCGGCGCGAACGACGCGCGCGGCGACGTCGTGACGGTCGACTCGGCGCTCTTCGAGCCCACCCACGACGCGGTCGATGCGGAGCCCCTGCCTATCGCTACGTCGGCGTTGCGGACGTGGCGCTCGTACGTTCCGGCGGCGATTGCCGCAGCCCTTCTCGTCGTGGTCGCGGCCGGAGCGACTGTGTGGGGTCGGCGCCGAGCACCCGCGATGCCGGCACAGGTCGTCCCGGCGCTCGCGTCGGCGACATCGCCTCTGCAGCTCGAGCCCAAGAAGGACAACCGCGACCTTCGTGAGGCAGCGACCCAACGAGCCGCCGAGGACCCCGCTACCGCGGCGCTCGTCCTGCGCGCGTGGCTCGGTACGAACGAGGGCGAACCCAAGCCAATGGCGTCGCGAAGCTGAGCGTCCGAGGTCGTCCTCAGGCACGGCATCCGAGTTGCTCTTACTCCACGCGTGCTCACCGGTGCTGAGAAGGCGGTCCTGTTTCTCCTGTCGCTCGACGAGGCGGTGGCTTCGCCCATCGTCCGCGAGCTGAACGAAGCCGACCTGCGCAAGCTGCGCGCGGTCGCCTCCACGATGCGCGAGGTCCCCTCGGGCGCCCTCGACGAGGCTTTTCGCGAGTTTCTCGATCGATCGTCGTCCGCCGTCGCCGTACCCCGGGGTGGGCTCTCCTATCTCCGGCGCCTTTCGGTCGGTGCGTTCGGCGAGGCGCGCGCACGCGAAGTCTTCGAGGACCGAACGACCACGAGCCCGCTCGCGCGCCTCGAGGGGGCTCCGGCGGACGCGGTCGCCGCACTTCTGGTCAGCGAACCTCCTCAGCTCGTGGCCGCCATTCTGGCGCGACTCGAGCCCAAGGCCGCCGCTGCGATTCTCGCCGCGATGCCGGTCGACCGCCAGAGCACCGTCATCGGTCACGTCAGCCAGATGACGGAGCTCCCCGCGAAGGTCGTCGAAGACGTGGCGAGCGCCTTGGCCAACGAGTTGCCCACCGACGATGCGTCGACGCTCATCAGCGTCGACGGGATCGCCAAGGCGGCTGGGATGCTCAACGCCGCGGGACGCGAGGCGTCGTCCGCCATCCTCAAGCAGATGCAGACCGACAACGATGCGCTCGCGACCGAGGTGCGGCAAGCGATGTTCACGTTCGAAGATCTCGGCCGTCTGGACGCCCGCGCCATGCGCGAGATGACTCGGGAGGTGCCGAGCGAGCGCATGACCCTCGCGCTGAAGGACGCTCCGCCCGCCGTCGTGAACGCGGTCTTCGCCGGACTGTCGTCGCGCGCGGCAGACCTCATCAAGGACGATCTGGAACTGTTGGGCAAGGTGAGAAAGAGCGACGTCGAGGCCGCGCGCAAGGAAGTCATCGAAATCGCTCTCCGGCTCGAAGCCGAGGGCAAAATCGATCTCGGAAGGGAAGACTCATGAGCGAAGCGACGCAGGCTTCGGCCATCGTTGGGGCCTGGTTGGCCGGTGTGGACCATGTGGCTCCAAGCCTGCCTTCGTGGATCGCTCCCCGACATGTGACCGACGAAGCCAGCGTGCCGACCACCATCGGCCTGCCGTCGCATTCGAACGCCGGCCTTGCGCCACCCACGCGCATGCCGTCGCTCCCGCCGATGACGGCACCGCGCATCTCGGTTCACCCGGCCTTCGACGCGCTGCCGCCGTACCCGGATCTGCGCGAGGAAAACGCGGCGCTCCGTCGTCAGATCGTCGAACAGGCGCTGCTGACGGCGCGGATGCGGCGCGACGTACTCGAAGCGAGCGAAGGCGAGCTCCTCAAGCTCGCCGTGGCGATCGGCGAGCGCATCGCCCGCCAAGAGCTGCGGACCGATCCGAAGATCGTGCTCGGGTGGGTGCGCGAAGCCATCGACGTGTCGACGACCAAGGACAACGTGATCGTGGCCCTCGCGCCCGATTTGGCCGCGACCCTCGCGCCGAGCGATTGGGAAGCGATCGCCGTCGGGCCGGTTCGTGTCGAAACGGATGCGTCGCTCGCACCCTTCCATTGCGAAGTCCGTGCAGGCGCCTCGGCCGTCGAGGTGAACGTCGCAGAGCGCGTGGCCGCAATGTCCCGTGAACTCGGGGTATCGACCTGATGAAGGAGGATCTTCGCGTCGATCTCGGCCACTATTTGGCACGCGTCCATCGAGCGAACAGTTTGTCGCCGCGGGGTCGTGTCGCACATGTCGTCGGCCTGTTGGTCGAGGTGGAGGGACTCGTCGCGGCCGTCGGCAGCCAGCTCGAAGTGACCGCCGGCGACCGCACCATCACTCTCGAGGTGCTCGGATTTCGTCATGGTCGGGTGCTGTGCGCCCCCTTGGGCCCCATCGCCGGGATCGAGCCCGGATCGCGGGTCCGAGCAAGTCCGGCGAGCGCCTTGGCCGGCGTCGGTCCCGCGCTGCTCGGCCGCGTCATCGATGCGTTCGGGCGGCCGCTCGACGGCAAACCTGCGCCCATGTGCCAGGAGGTCGCCCCTCTTCTGGCTCCGCCTCCGGCTCCGTTCTCGCGGTCTCCCATCCACGAAGCCATGGAAACCCGCGTGCGGGCGATCGACACCCTCTTGCCACTCGGGCGGGGCCAGCGCATCGGGCTCTTCGCCGGCACAGGAGTGGGAAAAAGCACGCTCTTGGGGATGTTGTGCCGCCACAGTGCGGCCGACGTGATCGTCGTCGGCCTGATCGGCGAGCGCGGTCGCGAGGTCGGCGACTTCGTGCGGGGCGCCCTGGGCACCAAAGGCCTGGAGCGATCGGTCGTCGTGGCGGCCACGAGCGATGCCCCGCCGCTCGTGAGGGCGCGAGGCGCTCTGCGCGCCACGGCAATCGCAGAGCACTTTCGCCGTCAGGGCAAGTCGGTCCTGCTCGTCATGGACTCGGTGACGCGCTACGCGATGGCGCTGCGTGAGGCGTCGCTCGCCGCCGGAGAGCCCCCGCTCACCAAAGGCTACACGCCCACGGTGTTCGCGGCCCTTCCGGCGCTGCTCGAACGGGCCGGCAACTGCGAGGGTCCCGGATCCATCACGGCCGTCTACACAGTGCTCGTCGAAGGCGACGACCTGAACGATCCCATCGCCGACTGCGCTCGCGGAATTCTCGATGGTCACATCGTCTTGTCGCGCAAGCTCGCAGACGCGGGGCTGTTTCCCGCCGTCGACGTTTTGCGCAGCGTGTCCCGAATCGCCGGCGAGGTCACGACCCCCGAACACTTGAAGGACGCCGCCAAGGTGCGAGAGCTCCTCGCGGTCTACGAAGGCGCCGCGGATCTCATTCAGATCGGCGCCTACGTTCCCGGGTCCGACCCCAAGGTCGACAAGGCCCGTGCCGCGTACCCACGCATCGAAGCCCTGATTCGCCAATCGCTCCAAGAGGACGTGCCCCGCGCCACGGCCATCCAAGCCTTGCGCGCCATCGTCGCGAGCGTCGTATGAGTCGCGAGCGCGTCCGTCGTATGGGCCGGATCGTGGAGATCCGCGCCGGCATGGTCGATCGCATCGAAGTCGATCTGGCCAACCACATGCGCCGGACCGCCGAAGCCGTCGCGCTGATCGCGACGGCGCGAGAGACCTTCCAGGCCGCCGTGTCCGCGCCGTCCGCCTCGCGATGCTCGAGCGCGGACATGGTGGAGGCCCACGAATATCGGCTCGGCCTGCGACGGCGGATCGAAACGCTCGAGGCCCAGGAGCGAAAAGTGCGCGCCGAAGAAGAGACCTGCCGGCAAGCGCTACGCGCGGCCAAATCCGATTTGAAGAAGTTCGAGACGTTGCGAGACCGGATCGGCCAGACCCTGGCGGCCGACGAGCAGACCGCGGAACGAAAAGCGAACGACGAGTTCGCCGCGCGAATGACGAGGACCACCCCATGAACATCACAACAAACGTCGCCACCATCCCGAATGCGTCGGACTCGCCAACCCCGTCGGCCGCACGCCCACCGTCGGCCTCTCAGGGCGCCGCTTTTCGCTCGTTCCTGGATGCGGCGCACGAGCCTGCCGCAGCCCCCAAGAGCCATCCCGAAGGCCATCGTTCGGCAACGAGCCCCGACGCGCGCGACGCCGCCTCGAAACGCGACGCGACGCCGAAGCGCGATCCGCAGGATGCCGTGAACGGATTTCTGCCCCAAGCCCCGGCGCCGACCGTCGTCGTCGACTCCGAGGACGAGGAATCCGGCCACGATGCCGCGCCGGCGGCACCGGCCCCCGCACTCGATTCCGGTCCGAACGCCCTGGCGTCGTCGACTCCGAACCAGACCGCAGACGCCTCAGCGCTGCCGCAGCTGGCCGTGTCGGCCACGGCGTCATCGCTCATCGCGCCCGAGGCCACCGCGGGTTCCCCCCTCGACGCGACCGGCCGGATCGCAAGCGGCTTCGGCGCCTCGCCGACGCCGGGCGAGTCCCGATCCGAACCCGGTGGGCCTCGATCGGCCGCGCTCCCCTCGCCTTCGAGCCTCGCGGGTCTCGCGAACGCTTCGCGAGTCGCCGCTTCCCCGACGGCGATCGCCGCGAGTCCGAGCCCGCCGCCTTCCGGGGCGAAATCGCCCAATAATGTGCCCCTCGCCACCGCAAGCGCACAGCGAACGCCATCGGGCGACTCCACCTCTCGAACGGCGAGCCCGACGAGCTCCGGCGACCCAGCGGCCGACGCACGCGCGTCAGCCACGGCAACGGCCCGCGACGCGTCTCGATCCAGCGCCAAGGCGGCGGCTGCCACGGTGGCCTCGCCGGCATCTCCCGACGGCGCAGCGCCGGGCGCGTCCGCCCTGGCCGCGGACGCGGCGCTCGGTGCCATGCCCAGCGACAAAATTCTGACGACGACCGCCAACAGCGTGCCGATCGATACGACGTCGTCGGCCCGCCCTTCCGAAGACGACGTAGCGACCGCCGCCCAGTCCGCCATGAACAAGGTCGTGATTCTCAACGCGGCCCACGGCGCGCTGGACCACCCCGAACTCGGACACATCGACGTGCGCGCCCGCTTGAAGGACGGCGAAGTCGACGTACGCGTCACTTCGCAGCGGGCCGAGACCGCCTCGATCCTCGCCCCGCGGGTCGAGGCCATGTCGGCGGCCGCCAACGTGCCTGCAGCGCGCATCGAGATCGGCACTCGCGGGGGTCCGAGCACGGAATCGTTCGACGCATCGAGCAACGGGGGTGGCCAGAAGTCCGACGATCGCGCACCGACCGAATCCGACGACGACACGAGCGCGGCCGTCCTGCCGACCGCACCCGGGCGGGTCCGGATCGTGCTCTAGGAGGTGTCCAATGACGAACATCAGCCAAACGAGCAGCGCCGGGTTGACAAGCGCCGCGGCGGCGGGCGCCGCAGCGAGCACGGCGACGACGGGAGCGACTCCTACGGTCAACGAGCAGGAGTTCTTGCAATTGCTCGTCGCGCAGCTGCAGCACCAAGACCCCACCCAGCCGATGCAGGGGACGGACTTCGTGACGCAGCTCGCTCAGTTCTCGTTGGTCGAGCAGTCGGTCAATCAGACCCAGCAGCTCGGCACCGTGTCGACCCAGCTGTCCGGCATCGGCAACAACGAAGCGTCGCAGCTGGTGGGCCAGACGGTCACCATTGGCGGAAACAGCGTCACATCCAACGGAACGTCAGCCTCTCCGACCAACGTCACCCTCGGCGGCTCGGCGGCGGACGTGAAGGCGACGATCACCGACTCGAACGGAAACCTGATTCGCACACTCGACCTCGGACCGCAGAGCGCGGGACCGCTGACGATCCAGTGGGACGGCAACAACAGCTCCGGCCAGAGCGCGCCTCAGGGGACCTACACCATCAACGTCACGGCGACGACCTCGAGCGGCGCGGCCGTGCCGGTCTCCCAAAATGTGAGCGGCGTGGTGAGCAACATCTCGTTCAGCCAAGGGGCGACGATGGTCACGCTGGCTTCCGGCGCTCAGGCACCGATCTCGCAACTCGTCAGCGTGGGCGCGCCCACCTCGACCCCGTCTCCGTGACGGCGCCGTAACCACCACCCCCCCATCGAATCTACCAAGCAACGGAGAACCATATGTCGATCTTTTCGGCCATGTACGCGGGCGTTTCGGGGCTCGACGCGGAGAGCAGCGCGCTCGGCGTCATCGGCAACAACCTATCGAACTCGAGCACGGTCGGCTTCAAAGAGTCGCGCGAGGAATTCGACACAGTGCTCGGCGCCGCGGCGGGAACCGAAGGGGCCGTCGGCGGCGGCGTGCAAATGACGTCCGCGCAGCAGATTTTCTCTGAAGGATCGCTGGTCAACACGGGACTTCCGACCGACGTCGCGTTGTCGGGTGACGGCTTCTTCGTCGTGAACGGCAGCGTCGGCGGCATGAGCGGCAACTTCTACACGCGCGACGGTCAGACCTCGCTCAACAGCAACGGCACTCTCGTCAACCCCGACGGCCTGGCCTTCGAGGGCTACGCGGCCAATCCGGACGGAACGTTCTCGACGACGCTTGCACCCATCCAGGTAAGCACGTCGGCGCTCGCCCCCAAGCCGACGAC
>Ga0187859_10000614_pt1 | contig 23739 bp, 18 predicted proteins | sample June2016WEW_10_1_2_FD_133019 | JGI IMG/M metagenome (GOLD analysis project Ga0187859, IMG submission 133019) | Peatland microbial communities from SPRUCE experiment site at the Marcell Experimental Forest, Minnesota, USA - June2016WEW_10_10 | ecosystem: Environmental > Terrestrial > Soil >...
GACCTAACCTATCGCGTCATTTCAACGGAACAGGATAAATCCGTATCGCTCCCTCACAAGGGAAAGCACATCGCAAGATGCGCAAGAGGCGTTCGAAGCGCTTGAGCTGTGTGAAGGGAAACTTTCATGCACAGTTCTTAGAGGGCTGGACGGGAGTAATCCCGTCCGGCTACTCGATTGGAGTTTTGGGTGCCATTCCTTCCAACCTACTGAAAAGAATGGCGGGGACGACGAGACTCGAACTCGCGACCTCTGCCGTGACAGAGTCGCTGGCCGATGTAACTTATTGGAACTTAACGGTACTGACAGCCCGTTCTTATTCCTCTAAGGGAACACAAGGGAACTCTTTGACCGGCTTATTGGACCCCGATCGGACCCAGATTGGCCCCGATGCAAAATGAATCCACCATGCTTTGCTCTTAAACGCCTCACGTCGCAAAGTGGCTGACGGGAAAACTCATGTTTTCAGGCTTGTGTGAGAAAGCGAGACAAGCTGGTAAGTGTCGGCTCAGCAAACTGAGCTTGCTATCATAGCCGCGTGTCCGGGGCCAAACTCTTCACTCTAGTCACCGTGTTCTTCCTCACGAGCGTGATCAGCGTCGTGACCGGGAGTACATCTCTCATTACCGTGCCTGTGATGATCGCCTTGGGCATTGAAGCCCACGTCGCGATTGCAACCAACATGTTGGCTTTGACTTTTATGAGCGTGGGCGGCTCCTTGCCATTCATGGGGAAAGGCGTACTAACCCGGAGCCGTTTGCTGCCCTCGATCGTTCTCACAATCATTGGTTCTGGTTTGGGTGCATTGCTATTGCTCACCGTACCGCTCAAGGCTTTGCAAATCACTATCGCCGTGGCCATGATTGGCGTGGCCGTATTCACCCTCCTGAACAAAAACTTGGGGCAGGCCAGTCATGATGTTCCCGCATCACGGTTTGGAGTAGTTGCTGGCTACGCGACTACGTTCCTTCTGGCAATCTACGGCGGCCTTTTCAGTGGTGGTTACGTCACTATGCTCACTGCCGCATTTGTTCTGCTGTTCGGTATGGCTCTTCTGCAAGCCGTTGCTACCACGAAGGTGATCAACGTATTTTCTTCGGGCGTCGCCACACTGATATTTGTTTGGCGCGGTATCGTCGATCTAAAGCTAGGCATCATTCTGGGCGGTTCCATGTTTCTGGGTGCGCTGCTGGGAGCCCGCATCGCCCTGTTCTTGAGCACGGTCTGGCTGCGACGAATATTCATTGCGGCAGTACTGGGCCTTGCCGTCAAACTGCTCTTGCCCGTGCATTAGGGATAACTCTTGTGTCCGCCGGCTTCTCAGCAATATTTGGAGGCGCGGGGCGGAATCGAACCGCCGATGAGGGTTTTGCAGACCCCTGCCTTGCCACTTGGCCACCGCGCCCCTTGTTACTCAGTTTTGGCCGACACTCTGCCTTACTTCAGCGTTCAGAATGATGGCTTGAGCAATCTCTTTCATCGGTCGCTTTTTCTGCTGGCTCTGGCGCTGCAAAGCCAGGAAGGCTTCGTGCTCGCTGAGTCCCAGTTCCCGCTGGAGAATGCCCTTGCCGCGCGCGACAAGCTTCCGTGTTTCCAATTCCATCAGCAGGTCAGAATTCTGGCTCTCCAAGCGCGAGATACCGATATCAGCGCCCAGCAGAGCTCCGACGCTGGACAGCAGCTTGACTTCTCGGAGGCTGTATCGGCGGGGTCGGCTGTGCTGCAACTTGATCACACCGACCAATTCCTTGCGGGCTAGCAACGGTACCGATACAAACGTCTCGCCAGGATCGGTTGACCATTGGTCAAAAAAACTCGCCTCGGAGTGCTCCTGGCTGTTGCTCGAAATGGCCAGTGGAACCCGATGTTCCGCCAGTAAGGCCGTGTAGCCCTTCCCGAGTGGGAGCTTGGCGTATTTCGGCTCTTCTTGATCCAAGTGCTTCCAAACCCAAAGCGCCAGTTCTGCGCCGTCCCAGACGTAGATGAAGCACCGGTCGCAATTCACCAGTGCAATGGCGAAGCTCACGGTGGCGGCCAGCGCCTCATCCAATGTATCGCCGCGGGCAATATGACTGCCGATTTCATATACCCATTCAACATCGGTTTCAATCTGCGTTTGTTTCGTATCCACGGTGGTTATCCTTATCCTGAGATTCCTTTCGGTTGTGGGCTCCGATTCGGCGAATCCGTACTCTGCCCCTTCGCCTATTGCGACTTGTCAGCTCCTGCAATTCCAATCTCCCTGGCGCGTTCGGGCCTTGGTGTGACCGCAGCAAACAGCGACTCGGCCTCACCGGCCGCTAAAGTTCGGTTTACGGTGAACAGCCAGAAATTCTCAAACCGATCTTGCTGGCATCTGGTTTGGAACAGACCCTGGGACTTATGCTCGGCGATGATCCAGTCCACGACGATCTGATAGGAAAGGGATTCCCGGTAACCGAAGCGAGTATTGCGATCGAACTGAAATTGCGGACTGGGTGAGTCTGTAGCAGTGAACGAATATCCGAGCACCGACGTGTAAGGCGCAGGATCCCTTCCGCCGGCCTGCGCGCCGAGTACGATCGGGCGTTGGCTTGCCGGCAACCGTTCAACAGCTTCTAGAGCGAGAATCGAAGCCGCTTTGTGTTCTCCATGAGTCTGTTCTGACGGCAGCAGCACAAAAACGAAATCGTAATGTCCCTTGCTTAATCGCTGTTGCAGGACACGCAGAATTCGCTCTTCATGCCAACTCCGGTGGAGGGATTCACCGGCGTCGAGCGTAAACCGGTCATCTTTCTCGTTCAGGAACCACTGGTGCTGAATGCCCAAGATTCTGCCAGCCCGTCGCGCCTCCTCTTTGCGGATACCAGGGAGTCGGGCTCTGCCAACTGCTTCATTCGTCAGGTCGATCCCGTAGTAAGGAACCGCCAGGGAGGAATATCGGTAGCCAGCTTCACCATCGGTGATAACTACTTGATCGACGGTCCCGAAGAGTTCTTTGCTGATTCGATAAACCGTGCCAGCCACTTCGTATTCGTCGTCCGGGTGAGCGACGACAAGCAGGACTCGAACAGGTTTTCGCGCCAGCTCCCTTGGCAACGCGCCATTCTGAGCCACGGTCGCGCTGGTCAATAGTGCAACCACGAGGAACGCTAGAAAGGGTTGGGGCTTCATGCAAAATATCCAGGAACAGCCAGGTCGATTGCGGTTGAAAAACACTCAAGCCAACTGGAAAGAAATAAAGATGGGTGTGCATCGACAGCGAAGTTGAACGCGATGGCGGATGGCAAGCACTTTGAAATCCGGCATTGGCAAGTATGTCTATTCATATGATAGCCTATATTGGCTTGCTGAGCAACGTCGTGTCAGCCTGCGAACACTCGGAGGCCTCGGAAGGCCTCGGGGCTTCCCAACACCCAAAGGATTCCTCATGCAGATCACTTCTAGCGCGAAACTGGCCTCTGCAACCGTACTAGCAATCTTTGCCATCACCCATTTGGCGTCGGGACAATCGGTAGAGGGCACGTGGGACGCGACCGTCACCGTGAACAATGTTTCCGTTCCCTTCCGGATCGAAATCGACGGCACCGGAGCGGACGTTCATAGCTACTTCTTTAACGGCGACGACCGAGTCAACTCGTCAAACAGTGGAACATTCCAGAATGGCTCTCTGGTGCTGACTTTCGACAGTTATGCCACGAAGCTGGAAGCGACTCTTAACGATGGGGTACTGAGTGGAACGTACGGCGGCTCTGGCAGTGCCTATGCGTTCCAAGCAAAGCGGCACGAACCATCCCTCGCTGCAAGCGGCGACCAACATGCACCTGATATCTCCGGGCTTTGGGAAATTCAAGTCAAGAGCCCGAAGGGCGAGTCGGCGTGGCACTTCGTCGTGAGCCAGACAGGCGCGAAGATCGATGCAGCAATTCTGCGGGTCGATGGCGACACGGGAACCCTCTCGGGCAATTTCAAGGACGGCAAGTTCTTCCTCAGTCATTTCACCGGAGAGCGGCCGTTTTATGTGGAAGTGACGCCGCAATCCGACGGTAGCCTGCAATTGCAGATCGCCAGCTTTCATGACACACAAACCCTGATAGCGCTGCGGCCGGCGGAGGCACGAGCCAGAGATCTTGCTCCACCCGACGACCCAACACAGCACACAAAGGTGAAAGATGCGAGCCAGCCGTTGCGCTTCAGCTTTCCGGATGTGACCGGCCGCATCGTCTCCAGCACGGACGAACAATTCCAAGGCAAGGTGGTGCTCGTCAATGTCACCGGGAGTTGGTGCCCGAACTGCCACGACGAAGCCCCTTTTCTCGACGAACTCTACCGGAAGTATCACGGTCTGGGACTCGAGATTGTCGCTCTGGATTTCGAACCGGCAGAGCAACTAAAAAGCCTCGCGCGAGTCCGCGCGTTCATCAAGCGCTATGGAATCGAATACACTTACCTGATCGCCGGAGAACCAAGCCAGCTGAACGAGAAGATTCCACAGGCAGAAAACCTGAATGCTTGGCCCACGACATTCTTCATTGGCCGAAATGGCCTGGTGCGTTCGATCCACACTGGTTTCACCAGCCATGCGAGTGGCGAACTCGATTCACGTTTGAAGGGCAATGTGCGCAGCGAGATTGCCCAGTTGATTTCGGAGAATGTTCATGTTGCAAAGGTTGGGAACTGAGAACTCGGAGTTTGCTTCCCTTAATCAGAGAGAGCGTCGACCTGTCGCCCGCACTTTTTGTATCTTCAGACATTGCAGGATTTCGAGAGGCAGAATGTGCGTTCATCCTTCCAGGAGTCAATCATGATAAGCCGTAGAAGCTTCCTTTTATCCGCCGCAGCCGCTGCTGGTGTCGCTGTTGCACAACCAGTTCTGGGAAAGGTGGCCGGCCGAGAACCGTTCACCCGCAAAGAACGCGTAGACCGGGCACTGGCAGGGCAGGATGTAGACCGTCCCCCATTCACGCATTGGCATCACTTCGGACCTCAGACTCCCGAAGAGCACGCCAAGGCCACACTGATTATCACTGGAAGTACAAGACGGACATCGTGAAGGTGATGAGCGATTATCCGTATCCAAAGCCCGAAGTCAACTGGTATGAGCTGAAGGTTCTAGACAATCCCTTCCCCGACCAGATTCGTGCCTTGGAACTGATCCGTGACGGACTGCATGGCGACGCGTATATTCTCGAAACTGCATTCAATCCCTGGCAGGTCGCGGTCAAACTTTCGTCGAAGGAGGAGGTCGTTCGCCTCCAGCAGGAGAACCCGCAGCGACTGCTCGACGCCCTTGATGTACTGACGCAATCGCACATTAACCACGCCAAGCGCGCCTTTGCTGCGGGCGCTTCGGGAGTTCTCTTTTCGATTGCGAACGCCAACCGGGCGGAGCTCTCACCGGCAGACTATGCCAAATTCAGCGCGCCGTTTGACAAGCGTTTCTTTGCGGCGACCGCCAGCGCCAAGCTGAACTTTTTACATTTGCACTGGGAGAATGAATATGTTGAACAGTTTGTTGACTTCCAGGCCCCGGTCGTCAACTGGTCCGTCCAGTCCAGCGGCGTGTCGGTCAGCACTGTGCGCAGCAAGTTCTCGCAGACAATCGCCACTGGAATCGATGAGAAGAATTACAAGGATCTCTCCTCGGAGCAGATTCGCAACCAATGGCAGACCGCCAGGAATATCGCTGGCAGCAAGTTCATTCTGACGCCGGGATGCTCAGTCCCCAATGACAGCACCGACGAGGAACTGTCTCGACTTCCTCAGGTTGTCGGAGCGTGAGCACTGCACGAGCAATCAATGCGGCAGTTTCGACCTCAGAACTCCGTGCAGCCACGTTCCAGTCAGGGCGAACACAATAGCGTTCCTGTCTGCTCACTTAGCATCTACCCGGCGCGAGTGCTCATTTATGGTGATTTGGATCACAGACGATATACTAGTACCCTACTAGTCTTAGTTGGGTTTGCAAAGGTATCTGCCGAATTCCGATCCTTGGAGAACACTCGACCATGAAGATCGCAAGTGACGTCACAGAACTGATTGGTAATACGCCGCTCGTGCGGCTCAACAAGGTAACAGACGGCTGCGCTGCCCAAGTTGTGGCGAAACTGGAGAGTTCGAATCCTTGCGCCAGCGTAAAGGATCGCATTGGCGTCAGCATGATAACCGAGGCCGAACGAGCCGGGAGGATTCACCCTGGCAAAACCGTGCTCATCGAGCCGACCAGTGGTAACACAGGCATCGGACTGGCTTTTGTTGCCGCGGTAAAAGGATACAAGCTCATTTTGACGATGCCCGAAACCATGAGTCTGGAACGGCGCGTCCTGCTACTTGCCTTCGGCGCGGAAATTGTCCTTACCCCAGGGCCGAACGGTATGAAGGGTGCTGTCGCCAAAGCTGAGGAACTTCTCGCCAAAACCACAAATGGTTTCATGCTGCAGCAGTTCGACAATCCGGACAATCCTAAGATTCACTTCGAGACCACCGGCCCGGAGATTTGGAACGACACGGAGGGGCGCGCTGACACCTTAATCTCTGGCATCGGCACGGGCGGGACCATCACCGGCGTCTGCCAATACATCAAACCGAAGAAGCCCTCATTTAAGGCCGTCGCGGTCGAACCAGCGGAGAGCCCCGTCCTCTCTGGCGGTAAGCCTTCGCCCCACAAGATACAGGGCATCGGCGCCGGGTTTGTGCCGAGTATTCTGCGCCGGGACTATATCGATGAGATTGTCACGGTGACAAACGACGAAGCCATCAACATGGCGCGCCGACTAGCGAAGGAAGAAGGTCTGTTAGTGGGCATTTCGTCGGGAGCCGCCGTGGTGGCCGCCCTGAAAGTCGCGAGTCGAATAGAAAATGCGGGCAAGCTGATCGTGGTGGTCCTGCCGGATTTTGGAGAGCGCTACCTGACAAGTATTCTCTTTGACTCACTCAGGAATCAGGCGCTGCAGATTCCGACTTCGGCACTCGCGGGATGACGCATGTTTCATCGCGGAAGGAAAGCGCGAGGAAACGCGCTTCGGCTTCGATGCGCAGATTAGGACTTGCGATGTCCCCGACCAGCCTGCAGCCGCAGTAGCGTGGCGACCAGCGCATCGACCTCTTCGCGAGTGTTGTAGAGCGCCAGTGAAGGGCGGACGGTGCTCTCGACGCCCATGCGGCGCAGGATAGGCTGAGCACAGTGGTGCCCGGAACGCACCGCGATGCCTTCTTGGTTCAGGGCAGCGCCTACGTCCTCAGTGCGGACATCATCGAGCACGAACGACAGCACGCCTGCCTTCTCACGCGCGGTCCCGATCAGCCGCAGACCGGGGACAGTTAGAAGCCCCTCGGTCGCATAAATCAGCAATTCATGCTCGTAGGCGGAGATGCTTTCCATCCCGATCTGATCTACATAATCGAGAGCTGCACCCAGTCCCACGGCATCGGCAATGTTGCCGGTGCCGGCCTCAAAGCGCCCTGGGGCTGTCTGGTAAGTAGTCTTCTCGAAGGTAACATCCACGATCATATTGCCGCCACCGTGCCAGGGTGGCATCGTGTCGAGCAATTCCAACTTTCCATAAACAGCACCAATGCCGGTAGGAGCGAAAATCTTGTGCCCGGAGAAAACGTAGAAGTCGCAGTCGAGGGCCTGTACGTCCGCGCGCATGTGAGAGACAGCCTGTGCGCCATCGACCAATACGCGCGCGCCGTGACGGTGGGCCATCTCTACCATCTCGCGCGCTGGTGTGATCGTTCCGAGCGCGTTCGACACCTGGCTGAACGAAACAATCCGTGTGCGTGGGCCTAGCAGTTTCTCGTATTCTTCGAGAATCACTTCGCCGCGGTCGTTGACCGGCGCCACTCGCAAGCGGGCGCCCTTCTCTGAACACAATTGCTGCCAGGGCACGATGTTGGCGTGGTGTTCGAGCCAGGTGATTACCACTTCGTCGTCCTTCTGCACATTGCGGCGGCCCCACGCTTGGGCGACGAGGTTGATTCCTTCGGTTGTACCTCGGACGAAAATGATCTCACGGGTTGAAGAAGCGTTCAGGAAGCGGCGCGTCTTTTCGCGTGCGCTCTCATAGGCGTCGGTAGCTCGGGCAGCGAGCGTGTGGGCAGCGCGGTGAATGTTGGAGTTCTCGTGCTGATAGAAATACGACAAACGGTCGATTACCGCGTTCGGCTTCTGGGTGGTAGCGGCGTTGTCGAGCCAGATCAACTGCCGACCGTGGACCCGCTCTTGCAGGATCGGAAAATCCTGGCGAATCAATCGCGGGTCGAGCGGACGCTTGGCGACGCCAAGCTCCCCTGGGGCTAGATCGGGACGGAACTCGAACGATTCGACGCCCTTTGGCAAAGACGTGGACTGTTTCGGTGTTCCTTCCTCATGGGAAGTTTCGCGGGGGACACTGGCGACCGCGGGCTGCGGAACGCCAGGGGGCGTCGTGGCTGCGGATGTACCAGGGAGCGCAGAGGACAGCTCGCGAAGATCGGTTTCAGTTGGAGGCCGCGTCGGCACTGACGAAGGCAGAACTGGAACGCCTGGGGGAGACTGCACACCGGGCACGCCAGGGAAAGAAAACATCTCAGTGATGGGGGAAAATGTTGGCGCGATTTTCCCGTACGCAGCTCGTCCCTCATCCGCCAAATCAGCAGCGTTTTCCTGAAGCACAGGCGATTGAACGGCATTGGGGATCGCAGGAATCGACTCGGGCGCTTTCGCAGAAGACGGGACGTCAAGCGAGGCCGGGGCCGCCTGTGTACTCGGTTGCGACACAATCGTTTCGGGAACACCTGGGGCCGACGCACCCGGAACACGGGGGAAAGAAAAAAGTTCATTCGAAAAATTGGGAGCAGTCGCCCATGGATCCGTCCTGGGCCCGCCGCCCGAAGTGCCTGGCGTCTGATATGGCGTCGGAGCGATCGGGACGCTCGGGACAGATGCCGTCGCGGCCGCCGGTGAAGACGGGGCCGCCGCCAGATCCGACCCGCTCGGCGGAGCGGTCGGCGGTGACGAAGGAATTGCCGGGACGCCGGGAAAAGAAAACATCTCCAGGGCAGGTGGAAACTGAGGGGCAGCGGCCCAGGGTCCGGCCCTCTCTCCTTCAAGTGAAGATGACGAGGGGCTGGGTATCGCGGATGGGGAAGCGGGAGTTGGAACTTGGGGCACGAGTGCCACCGCGCCAGCCAATGAAGCGGCAATCGCCCGGAAATCGGCCTCATTCCGCACGCCTATGGGCACCGCCGAGGGCATGTCTGGAAGCCCTGGAACAGAGCCCGAGTTTGGCACACCTGGAAAAGAGAACATCTCACGCGGATAATCCGGGACGGAAGTTCGCGGAATGGATCCCGAAGGCGCGCGCAGATCGACCTCATTGGGCGAGGCTACTGGCACGCTTGCGCTGGGCAGCGCCGCGAAAAACTCATTCGCGAGCCGCGCAAGCACTGCCGGATCGGGGAGTGCTGCTGCGAAGAGCGACGCACCCACGAACTTCTGCGCACCCTCTTCATGTGCGGGAGGCGAAGCCAGCGAGTCGGCCTCGAAGCGATCACTTGTACTCGTGGTATTGGTCGACATTCACGTTCTCCAGTACCCCGATGGCGTCTTCCGTCAGGACTGCAATGGAGCAGTAGAGCGAAATCAGGTACGAGGCGATCGCCTTGTGATTAATGCCCATGAACCGAACGGACAAGCTGGGCGAAACCTCGCCTGGCAGCCCAGGTTGGAACAGACCGATGACCCCCTGCTTCTTTTCGCCTGTTCGTAACAGGAGGATGCTGGTTTTCTCACTCTTGATTGCCAGCTTATCGGAGGGCACCAATGGGATGCCGCGCCAAGTCAAGAACTGCGAGCCAAACAGATTCACCGTGGGTGGGGGAACGCCGCGGCGCGTGCACTCGCGTCCGAACGCGGCGATCGCCCGCGGATGCGCAAGGAAAAAACATGGCTCTTTCCACACCTTGGCGATCAGTTCGTCGAGGTCGTCCGGCGTGGGTGCTCCCTTTCTTGTCTTAACCTTGAGCTCCGGAGCAACGTTATGGATCAAGCCGTATTCTGTATTGTTAACCAGTTCGTTCTCCTGCCGTTCTTTGACCTTCTCGATCATGAGACGCAGTTGCTCTCGGATCTGGTCGTGCGGGCTGCGGTACAAATCCGAAATGCGGGTCTGCACATCGAGAACCGTGGTCACCGCGTTGAGCGTGTACTCCCGCGGCTTTTCTTCATAGTCGACATAAATCTCTGGCAGATCGATTTCTTCGTCGGGGCTGCACTCAATCGTCCGAGTGCCCGGGCGTGTGACTTTCACTTTGTTGACGCGATAGGTGCCGGCTTCAACGGGCACCCACGACAGGAAGGTGACCAGCCAGCGGGGCGTGATCGCCTCCATCATCGGGACTGTTTTGGTGACATTCGCAAGCTGGCGGGCCTGCTGCTCGCTCAGCGTATGACGGACTTCGGCTTTCTCAGGCATGGATTAGCTCCTCAGTAGCAAAAGGGGAATGATTGTCGAATGCGATAAACAGAGAATTGTGGAGTTCAGTTGCGCAGAGGCAACGTCGCATAACTTGCGAACGGTAGATGTTGTCGACGGGATTGTCTGTGACTCGCATCACTGCGTTCTGAGACTTGATCTGCCTCATTGTGCGAAACGTAAGAAATCAGACACACTATCTCGCTGCGTGCAGAATTCCTGATGAGATGTAACGCTTCCGGAGGCTAATGTCAAGTTAACACATCGCCATTGTGGGAAATATGGGATCAACGAGAACGTCGGAATCGACTGCTCACGCCGGTTGGGCGTGATTTGGAAGTGCACGATCACGCGCCCGCTGTGGAAGCTTGCGCTCGATAGAACTTCTTCTTCGCGCGGGAGCGGATCTCGTCGAGCTCCGCGTGAAGCCTTCTGATTTCCGCATCCAGTTCGATGAAACTCAAGCACGGGGCCGTAATCAGCTTATCAGCCCCGATGCCGCCGTAATCGTGACCGGCGTTTGCTTTCACGCAGACACAGGCGGAGGGCTCCTTCGTAGATGGATCCCTCTCCAAGTACAAGAGATCGAGACTTGAGGTTTCCATGATGCGCTGATTATCCCACAATTCTTGGGCAAGGCCACAGCATAGCCTCAAAGGGTCGGTAACCTCCCAGGAACACTCCACCTAAACGCCGAGTGTGGTGGTCTTGGGATTCTCAAGATCACATCGAGTGAGGGCGTAAATTACTGATGCCACGCGCTGTTCCGTGCGGCGAAATGTGAAAGCGATTGCGCTCTCCAGACAGGGAATGCGCCCGGGGACCGGGCGATGGCTGCTAACGCAACCTCTTGCAGCAAAGCCCTTCCGCCCGAGAATCGGCCAAAGGCTTGCTACCATTAAGAAATAATGTCTATTATACTGCTAGGGATTAATGGGGCCTTTACTTGTGAGTGACCGGCAATTCGACATTTTGATCATTGGTGGTGGGTTCAGCGGGACGATGCTCGCTGTGCACCTGCTACAGGACACGGACTTGTCCATTGCCGTCATCGACCGGGGGACCCTGCCCGGACGAGGCCTCGCTTACGGCAGCCCGCATCAATTTCATCTCCTCAACGTGCCCGCCGGGGAGATGAGCGCATGGCCCGACGCACCCGATGATTTTCTACGCTGGGCAAGAACTCACTACGATGCTTCGTTGCAGGCGCGTAGTTTCCCACCCCGCTCCGTCTACGGCGCTTACGTGGGCAGCTTGCTGGAAGCGACTCTGGACGAGTTTGGTAAGGAGCGTTTTCAGTGGATTCGGGACGAAGCACGTTCGCTCCACCGCCGGAAAGGCAGACTCGCAGTCCAAACCAACCTAGGCACCGAACTGCTGGCAAGCGTCGTAGTGCTGGCGACAGGAAATTTTCCGCCCGCTAATCCTAAACTGCCCGGGCTCACAACTTCCGCCTCGTTGTATTTTCAGTTTGCCTGGGCCAAGAATGTGCTGGAAGAGCTGCCCACAACCGGCAGCGTTTTGCTGCTGGGTTCGGGGCTCACCAGCGTCGACCTCATCATGGCACTCAAATCGAAAGGCTTCCGTGGAGTGATTCACGTGCTTTCGCACAAGGGACTGTTTCCTCGCCCACGTCGCCAACAACGTCCGGATGAACCGTGGCCGATATTTTGGGATGAAACATCTCCTCGAACCGTGCGCGGTTTGCTGCGGGTGATTCGCAGCCAGGTACGAGCCGCTGCCGCCCAGGGCATCAACTGGCGAGCGGTGATTGATAGCCTCCGGCCGGTGACGCAGGAAATGTGGCGCTCTTTACCGATTGAAGAACAGCGCCGATTCGTGCGCCACGTCCGAGCCTATTGGGATGTGCATCGTCACCGCGTCGCACCGGAAATTGCTGACTTGCTTGACGACATGCGGAGCGACGGCTTAGTGCGTTTGCATACGGGAACGGTTACCCAATATTCCGAGAGCGATCACAGGGCTGAAGTCCGTTACCGGGACCGGGAAAGTCGAACCGTGAAGACGGTGCGGGTGGATCGTGTAATCAATTGCTCCGGTTCCGAAACAGATTGCCGACGCATCGATGAATCGTTTATTACCAGCCTGGTAGTGCAGGGATTCGCCCGTCCCGACCGTCTTTTCCTTGGCGTAGATGTCAACGAGCACGGAGCGCTGATTGATTACAAGGGCATGCCTTCGCATCGACTGTACGCGATCGGACCAGTGCGCAAAGGCTGCTTTTGGGAAACCACTGCCGTCCCTGAGATTCGCACCCAAGCCGCCACTCTGGCAGAACATCTAGCGGACATTTTCCAGCGAAGCAACCCTCGTTCCGGACGTGTGCTCAAGACTGCCTAGCTGAAAGGATGGCGACAGCAGGGACGCTAGTGCGGGATTTTCGATCTCAGAGGACCGTACAGCCAGGTTCCAGCCAGGGCGCTGATGATCGCGACGATCATCACGGTGACGCCACTGCCTACGAGCGCGAAGAGCGGTCCCGGACAAGCTCCGGTGAGCGGTCCATGAGTCCTTCCGATGTGATGGGATCTTTCTCCAGAGTCTTCAAGCCAGCGATGAAGTCTGTTACGCGTGATTTCGAGGGATGCACATTCACCGTTCGACTCATTTTCGATTTCTCCATCAGCGGGGCTACTGCGGACCGCAACTGAATGTTTCGCGTTATGACGGCCCGATGTGAAGGCTGGAAATGTCTTCCAGATACACTCCAGTGCTGTGCGCGCCCGGAGCGGAATCCCGGGTCGATGTGAAGATGAGCCAATGGCCATCCGGGGAAATAGACGGGTAGCCATCGAACGCATCGTTGTAGGTCAGGCGCACCTGCTCATCGCTGTTCAGATCGCCAAGGAATATTTCAAAGTTGTGGGGAGGCAGGACTTTTACGAAGACATAATGATGACCATCGGGCGCCGGGAAGGGCGACCAGTTGGTGCCATCGTCGTGGGTAAGCTGGCGCAGTCCGGTGCCGTCTTCGTTGATGGTGAACAGAACCATGGGCAGAGGGCTTTTGCGGGCGACGGCATCGGCCGTACGCCAGGCGCGAAAGATGATGGTTTTGCTATCACGAAATACGAAGGCGCCGCCTGGCTGCCAGCCGTCGAGGTGAGTGATCTGGACCGGATCGCTGCCATCAGGGTTCATCTTCCAGAGTTCCATTTTTCCCGAGCGCTGGCTGCCGAACAGAATCCACTTCCCATTGGGAGCGAGCGAGACCTCGGCGTCGTAAACCAGATTGTTGGTAAGACGCTTTACCTCGCTGCCATCAAGGTTCGAGGTATAGAGTTCAGAGCCCTGGGGATAGTCATTGGGATCGGAGTAGTTCGACTTGGGCAGATCTAAATGGTCGCGCGTGGAAGTCCAAATGATTCGCTTGCCATCCGGAAAGAAAAAGGAGCAGGCGTCGTCGCCGTGATCGTTGATGCGGCGAATCTCCGTGCCGTCGATCGCGAGCGTGTAAACGTGGTAGCTGGTGTCGCCTTCCTGTTTGGCGTTTCCGATGATGTGGCGGCCATCGGGAGCGAAGTAGAATTCGGCGCCGGGGCCAAGATTCGGAATGCGATGCACGGGGAACTCTTGGCCACCGGTCGCCGCGGGAGCGGACGGTGTTTGGGCGACAACCGCCGGGGCGATGAGTATCGTGAGAGCCAGTGCGAACCATCGTGATGGTGAGAAGCGTTGGTGTCTGTCGTCATTCATAGATCGAGGTGCATTGTTTCGTTTCATTTGGTCTTTCTCTTTCAAAGGCGCCCTTTCCAATCCGCGCTAGAACTGCAGTTTGAGGGCTACCTGCACGTTAAATGGTTCTCCGGGCCCGATGCCTGGCAAGCCAAACTGCTCGCCATTAGTGGAAGTGATGGGTAGCGTGAAGGGCGCCCCGGGCCCGGCGGGAATCAAGAGATTCGCACCCAAGAAAGTCGGATTCCCAAGGTTGGCGCGATTAAAAATGTTGAAGAGCTCGAACCGTAATTGCGCTTGCACGCGTTCGGTGATCGCGGTCGACTTGTCGAAGGAAAGGTCTACGTCCTTGAAGTTCGGACCGAAGAGTTGATTGCGGCGGAAGGTTCCGAACGAACCGGGATTGGGGAAGGCGAAGGCGTTCGGATTGAACCAGTAGACACCGCTGCTGGTGACGTCATGAGAAACGCCCGAGTAGGGATTGCCGACGAGCACGGGGCGGTCCAGGTTCTCGCCGGTGCCGCTCCAATCGCCGATGGCATCCAGATCGAAGGGCAAGCCGCTGCGGAGGCTGAGCGTCGAATTGACCGTCCAGCCGTGAGTGAGCCATTTCGGACCGTGCGAGCCTGGAATGTTGTATTGCACGAATGCAGTGAAGTTATGGCGACTGTCGAAATCGCTGTTGCCGTAATCGGCGTTCGGGTTGGTGCTGTCCTGCGGAGCGCCGCCGAAGCTCGAGATATCGAGCGTGTGCGCCCAGGTGTAGTGAAACTGCGACACCACGCCGTGCCAGTTCGAGGTGCGCAACGAAGCCTGGAGAGAGTTGTAGTTGGAGTTTGCGCGCGTTTGCATTTCGTCAATGACGCCGTAGCTTGGATACTTCGCATAGTACGGGCGCGTGATGTTGTTGCCATTCTGATCAAAATCCGCCGGATTGAAGTCGCTGCCGAGCGCGGATTGGTTCAGATCGATCAGTTCGAGCAGGTGGCGGCTTTGGCTGCCAACGTATCCGACTTGCAAAACCGCTGATTTTCCCAACCCCTGCTGGACGTTCAGGTTGAAGTTGTAGGTATAGGGAGTATGGAAGCGCTGACTTACCGAGTACAAGTTGGCGAAGCCGCCGGCGCTGGCTTGAGCAAAGATCGGCGACCCGTTTGAGGGGAGCAGAGTTCCCGGCGGAAGTGAAACGCTGACTGCCGGATTGGCGCCGATCGGGTTTTCCTGGACGCCGTTCGGTCCGCCGTTGAAGACGAAGCTGTTACCCAGAAACGGCGACACGTTGACCGTGTCGTAGTAGACCCCAAACGCCCCCCGGATGACGAAATCGTGACGGAATGTCGGTTGATATGCAAACCCGACGCGCGGTGCAAAATTGCGCCATTGCTGCGGGTAAAGCGAACCGATGCCCGAGCCCACCAGAACCAAACCCTGGTTCGGAAGGAACGTCGAAAGGTCCTGCTTGCCGTCGTGGATGGGCCCGATGTAGTCGTAGCGCAGGCCGAGATTCAGATTTAGCCGCGGAGCGACCTGCCAGTTGTCTTGGGTAAACAGTGAAAAGCTGTTCTGGAAGACCTTGCGTGCAGGATTCCCCTGCACGATGCTCGCGGTGTAAACCTCACCTTCCAGGAAGTCGGCGAGCGCCCCAACATTCCCATCCGTGATCAGCGGCGAATTCGCCCAAGGATCGGAAGTCAGCTGCTGATAACTGAATGCACCGCGTTGTCCGGTGTGTTGGTTGTCATAAACCTGCCCGCGTCGTATCTCGCCGCCGAAGCGCAATTGGTGCTTTCCCACAATGTATGACACTGCCTCGGTGATATGGCCGGTAATGTCTTCGCGTCCGGAGCTGGGCGTCGGACCAATCGGGTCGAAACTTCCGATGGTGATGTTTGGAGCCCCAGAGAGCGCCGGGTTGGTCACACCCGTGTTGAAGCCCAGCGCGACAGGATTGTAGCTGTGGTTCGCGTCCGCAAAGGTTTGGTGAAAGTAGTTCAAGCCGAAGGTGAACTGGCTGGTCAGCCGCGGAGAAAAGATGACGTTGTCCACCAGCGCCCAGTTCTCGGCATGCATCGGCGCCCGCTCGAAATAGGGCGTCAGGTAGGAACTCGTGGGAGCCGTCTGCGTTCCATCTCCCACGAACGCACTCAGCGACAGGTGATGGCTCGCAGTGAAGGAATGGTCAAACTTGATGATCCCGTTGTTGCTGTCACCATTCTCGTGGCCGGGGTTGAAATAATTATCCAGGATCGCGGGGCCGGTAAGAGCGTTTGCTGGCCACAGGTTCTGTAACAGCGTGAGCGAGACAGGATTTACCGCGATGGGGGAATAGTTGCCATACTTGCCGCCGGGATTGTTGAGCACGTCTTCCGCAGCAGCCTGGTAGGCGAGAGAGGGCTCGGTCACATGCTCAGGCAATCCGATGAGGAAGCTCTGGCGTTCAAAGGAGGCATAGTAGAATGTCGAGTTCTTGCGGATCGGGCCTCCGAGACTGAGGCCGTACTGCTGGTTGCGAATCTCTTGCTTTTCTGACCCGCTGGCAGCAAAAGGAGATACGACAGCCAGAGCTTCGTTGCGATTGAAGTAGTAGGCAGTACCGTGAATCTGATTCGTGCCCGACTTCAGCAAGATGTTGGCAACGCCTCCCGGATTTCGTCCCGCCTCCGCACTGCCCTGAGTGACGAGCGAGAATTCCTGCACTGAATCAAGCGGGAGCAGCACCCCGGGTATGCCATACACTCCGCCCTGATTGACGGCGGAAGTATTGTTCCAAAGATCGTTGTTGTCGGCGCCCTCGATTTGCCAGTTGATCTGGTCCCCCTGTGTCCCGTTGATAGCGCCGAGGAAGCCGACGGTATAACCCGCGTATCCGGGACTGAAAGATAGCAACTGGGTGAAGTCACGGCCGTTGAGAGGAATAGCCTCGACGGTCGAGTCATCCAGCACATTCGTCTGCGTCACTGTCGACGTCTCCACGGCTAAGCCGTTGGAACTCACGTCCGCGCTGCCCTGGGAGGTAGCGATTTCCAGGTGCACGGGCAGGCTGCGCACTACTCCGGCCTCGATGGGAATGTGAGGCGCGACAGCGTCGCGGAAGCCGTCCTTATGCGTGGACACGGAATAGGCGCCGATGGGGAGATCGGGCAGGGAGAAGTCACCGGCAGAGGTCGAAGTCGTGGAATAGACCAATCCGGTCGAATCGCTCTGCGCTCTTACCCCGACCCCGGCGACGACGGCGCCGGTCGGGTCGAACACCGTCCCGCGGATCCCGCCGCGAAAGGTTTGAGCGTGAGTTATGTTCCCGATGGAGAGCAGTGCGAACAGAACAGCTACGGACCCGATGCGATGGCGCGCCATGTCTTGTTTTCGCCCCTTATGGAAGTATGTCTATTATATTAATCGACATCATAGCCTTGCAAGTCTTTTTTGTTCGATCGATTTTGCGTATGTGCATTTTCGTGCACACGTCTCCGAGCGCAATGAACGATGAGAGTGCAGGGCGATGATCGCCTAGTGCGGCAACTGCGGGCGGAGCACGCCGTAGAGCCAGGTGCCGGCCAACGCACTCAGGATGGCTGCTGCCATGACGGTGACACCATTGCCGACCAAGGCGAAAAGCGGGCCGGGGCACGCTCCAGTGAGTGCCCAGCCGAGCCCAAACATTGTTCCGCCGACCGCATAGCGCACACCGTAGCCGAGAGTTTTTGGCGGAACGTAGACGGGTTCACCACAGATTGTTCTGGCGCCCAGCGCCCGCAAAACCGCCAGGGAGGCTGCCGCGACCACAATCGCCGAGACGATGATTTCGTACATGCGAGGAGATTGGAAGCGGAACATTTCCTGGATTCGGAACCAAGAAACAACCTCGGACTTCGTCAGTACGATACCAAAGCCAATGCCGAGCAGAAGGTACGCCAGCAAGCCGATTCCAGACTGCCTTTGACCCTGCCGGGGTGTTTGCTCGGTTGTAGATTTGTTGGACATTGCTCTCACAAGAACAGCGGAAGAAGAAAATGAGTTGCGATAAGACCACCGGCGAAGAAACCTACCACCGCGATCAATGACGATAGCTGCAGGTCAGCAAGGCCGGAGATGGCGTGACCGGAAGTGCAACCTCCGGCATAGGCGGTCCCGAACCCGACCAATACTCCGCCCAAGACCACCGAGACAAATCCTTTGAGTGTGAGCAACGCAGACCACGCGAATATTTCGCGCGGCGCCAGTCCGGAGAAATCGTGGATGCTCAGTTTCGTCAGCGCGATCCTGGTCTGCTCCGAGATTGCGATGTTCTGCGAACCTCCCCAGTGCGAAGCGAGGAAGCCTCCCACCAGGATGCCGACGACGAAAAAGAGATTCCAAAGGCCGGTTCGCTTCCAGTCGTAACGAAAGTAATCAAGCTTGCTGGGCAGGACAGCCGAACACAGATGCCTCAGGCTACTCGACACTCCAAACACCTTGTTATCCACGATTAATAACGCGGGCACGAACAAACCAATCACCGGCCCGGCCACATACCATGGCCAGGGGCCGGAAAAGGAAACGAACGTCGAGATTACGTTGCCGATCATTTGCCTTCGCGATCACTGTTCCAATACTACCTGCCCCACCCAAAGCTGATGCCGACCGAGTCCTGATACATGTGTAGGTTCGCGTTGGCACCCGGGATCGGAATCGAGTTCACGCCATTCACCGTCTTTTTGAAAGCGTGCTGATAACCGACGTTGATCTCTTTACCGTTGCTTAGCCCCCACGTCAGTCCAGCAGTTAGATGATTCTGCACCACAGCGGGCGCGAGCAGGTTGAAGAAAGTCTGAGTAGCGTCAAAGGGCAATCCCGAGTGGTTGTAGCCGCCGCGCAGCGTGAGTGCGGAACTGGCTTTGAAATTGATTCCTGTCTTTATCGCCGTGATGTCATGCCATCCGAAGCCGGGGCCGTTGTTGGCGCCCAATTGAGCCTGGTTCGAGTCGAGATTCGCAATCGATTTCACCTGTCCGTAGAGAATACGCTCGACATCGAAGGCGACGGTCGCCTTGGGATGGACCTTCACCGCGACGCCGCCGGCAAAGTTGGCGGGAATGTCGAATCCGCCTTGCTCGGCGAACAGCCCTTTGTATTTGTCGAACTTCTGCATGTAGGTACGGCTCTGGTACGTTGCACCAACGCTCAGATACTGACTGATGGTTCCCAACCATCCCACACGGAACCCTGCGCCATAGGAGGCGTTGTAACCGCGATTGGTGACGTCGCCAGGAGAACTGGAAGCGACAGGGTTGTCGAAGTTCTGCAGACCACCAGCGGAGAATCTCTGCCACCCCACATTCAGCGAGGCACCGAAGGCATTGTGCGAGTTCGCCTTGAACGCCACCGTCGGGGCTACGAACAACTGCTCAAGATCGACTCCCGCTCGGGTGCTACCTAGGAGGGGAATCGGAGTGGTGTAGGAGGTGTTCATTCCGCCGTTGCCGTAGATCGAAACGCCGAGAGACAAGTTGGGATTGACCAGATGGTTGTAGCCAATCTCGGGAATGAAGTAATTCTTGTGCCGGCTGGCATCGTAAGGGCCGTCCGCGAATCCGGTTCCGGTGATCGTTGCGCCCCGAATGGGACGGAAATAAGTCATTCCGAAGTCAAAGCGGTTTCCGACAAAAACCATACCCGCTGGATTGGTCGCAGCCGCCAGGCTGTCTTGGGGAAAAGCAAGACCAGCGCCTCCCCACCCTTGCTGCTTAATGCCGTAGCCCGTCGAAAAGTAGCCGTCGGTAGCAGAGGCGGGGATAGTGAGAAGCATGATAAGTGCCAGCAATTTCTTGCGGTCGAGATTCATGCGCGGGGAGCTCTCCTTCGATTGAGGTTTGCACATTACAAGTTTGTACATCGATATACTAGAGTATCATGGCGCGAATAGGCAACGCAGCTTAACCGCAAACGGGAAACACGGTATGTTCTTTAAACGGCGAGAGCCGACTCAGTCACGAACGGCAGTTGGGCTTTTTCCCAAGCGCTAAAACCACCTATCACGTTCGCCACGTTCCGAAATCCGGCGCGCTGTAGCAGACTGCAGGCAATCAGACTTCGATAGCCGCCTTTGCAAAGAACGGCGATCGGCACCTGGTGGTCAACCTCGGGCATTGAGTCTTTGAAGTCGTCAAGAGAGCGCCAGATCGCACCCTCGATGTGACCAGCTTCCCACTCCGGCTTGCGGCGCACGTCCAATACTTGAACCCTGTCATTCTGGAAACGATGGTTCAAGATTGGTGCATTAATCTGGCTCAACTCGGTCAGAGGCAGCCCGGCCGCGGTCCATCCCTCGACTCCATCTTTTAAGTAGCCGCGTGCGTCGTCGATTCCGACTCTGGCCAGCCGCGTTCGTGCTTCCGACAATTGCTCCTGTGACGCCGCAATCAGCACTGGCTGAGAAGATAAACCTAGAAGGCTCCCTGCCCAGAATGCGAATTCTCCAGAGAGCGGGATGCTGACTGCGCCGGGAACGTGCCCGGAAGCAAACTCATCACCCGGGCGGACATCCAGTGCGATCACTCCCTCGACAAGCAAGGACTGCAGTTCTTCGGGTGAAATTGGAGCGAGTGTGGAAAGTTCTGACAAGGAAGGCGCACCCGCTCGGTTGATCCGTGCATCCTGCGGAAAGTATTCCGGACGGGGCGGCAGGTTGGTGGTCAGTTGCCGAATGAACTCTTCCCTGCTGCCGATCTGCAGAGCGTAGTTAGTCAGCCGTTCGGTGCGGATCGTGGAGAAGCGCTCCGCGCGCATCTTGCGCCCGCATAGAGAACCGGCACCATGGGCGGGGTAGACAAGCACATCGTCGGGGAGCTTGAGCAGTTTGTGATGCAGGCTGTCGTAGAGCATTCCCGCCAACACTGCGGGAGTGTGAGTTTTCGACAGATCGGGGCGCCCCACATCCCCGAGAAACAGTGTGTCTCCGGACAGAACCGCCCAGGGATCGGCGGACGTGCTTTCATCGGTGACCACCAAGCAGACGCTCTCTGGCGTGTGCCCCGGCGTTTCCAGAACTGTGATCCGCATCTTGCCTACCCGCAGTTCGAAACCGTCGCGTACCTCCACGTGGGGAACAGTTGCTCCCGCATTGGGACCGATGTAAATCTTGGCCCCGGTACGTGCCGCCAACTCTTTGTGTCCGGAAACGAAGTCAGCATGCAGATGGGTCTCAAAGATGTGGCGGATCCTTAGCCCATGCTCCCGTGCTGCATTCAGGTAAACATCCACGTCGCGCTGTGGATCGATCACCACTGCTTCCCCCTGTGACGCCAGCATGTAAGAAGCGTGAGCCAAGCAGCTCAGGTAAAACTGTTCAAAGTACAGCGTCGATCCTTCGCCCTGACGAGCAATCGCTGCGATCGAGGCCGGGCGAAGGCTTTTGGGATCTGACTCCGGGGCGGGATGCGGCATCTCGCCGGCGGTTAGCAGAGTATTTGCCAACTCTGAGACTTGGACCCGAAGCTCGGGAACAGCGATGGTTTCCCACAAGCTCCCCTTACGAACTGGTCCAATGGTGTAGAGAAAATCCGAAGCGGCACCGTCGGCATCGATCAAGGCTCCATCCTGGGAGACATCCAGGCCAAGATACAGAGGATCGGGGCGGACCATTCTCTGGCGTAGAAGGTTTGTGAGCAGAGGATTGTCGACTTTGCGAACATCACTCTCCGGGCCCGTACAGTTAATGACGCGGTCCACGCGCAGACGTTCAAGCTCTCCGGTCCCGCGGTTCTGGTAAGTCACATCGACTCCGGCAGTGTGTTCGGCGTACGCGATAATTCGCCCGGCATGCGTCTCGATCTGGCCCTTTTGAATTTGCGACGCAAGCCGCGCACCGATTTCTGGGGCTACGCGGTGGCGATGCACGTCCCAGTGGGACCGGACATGGCGCAAGAACCGGCGCTGCTCCAGCAATGAAAGGGAGCGCCAGATTTCTTGCGTGAATGGACGAAGAGAGTCAATCGCCGCTCGCCATCCACTTCCTGCTCTTTCCGCTGCTTCTACCTGAGTGCGAATCAAGCGCAGAAGTCCGCGCACGGTTCTGGGAGAACTTTGGTCCCAGAAAGGCTGGCAGGCAGTAGTCGCTTTGTGAGTCTGTGGCAGCAAGCCACGCCGGGAAAGCATGTGAATGGTGCCGCCGAAGCCGCTTTCGCGCAACGTAATAGCGACATCAACACTGGTGAGGCCGGAACCGACCAGCAGAACGCTGCCGTCCTTGGCGAGGTCGCTAGGCGCACTAGCCGCCCACGGATTGGGAACATAGCGCTGGCTGTGTGGTGTCTTTCCCGGGAGTCGGGGATCTCCGGGCGGAAAATTGCCAAGTGCAATCACCACCTTCTTCGCGAGTCGCCTCCCGCCACTGCGAAGACGGATCTCTGCCGCACCCTCAACCCAAGCTACCGAGACAGCTTCATCTTGCACATGTTCGAGCCGGCCGGGATAACGTTCGATTTCTTGCTGCAGCAGGGATGCGGCATACTCCCCATAAACGCGGCGTGGAAGATAATCGTCGGGAGTCACGCCGGGGTCGTGGTTGAGACGCGCCCAGCGCAGAAAGTGCTCCGGATCGTCCGGATAGGCGCTCATGTTCCTTGCCCGGACATTCAGCAGGTGTTCCGTGCACCGGGTGCCGTAGGCCACACCGCGGCCTAAGCGAGCATTTCTCTCAATGAGAATTACGGAGACGGTGCCGCCGGACTTGCTCAACAACTGGGCCGCGAGAGTCGCTCCCGCAAATCCTCCTCCAACGATTGCGACCGTGAACTGGGGGCCCACCAGGCTTTCGCTTCGATTCGCGTGCATCCTGACTCCAGTATTAAATCTATGTCGATCAACCTACTCGACACGCAATCCAGGGACCACCGACATGGCCTTTTCGAGCCTTTAACCGCTTTGGCGAACAGCTAGTCCTTCTGGGAAGACTATCCGTTTCATCCCGAGGGAAAGAATTTGCCGTGTTCACCACTCCTCTGGGAGATGCATGGGAATTCTATCAGCCAATGTCTAGTACCTCCATCGGCTATATGGTATAGTCTCCAAAACTTGGTTGCCATGCCACTTTCGTGGTGGTGATCGGACGGTTCGTGCCGAGGTCCTGAGGGCCGCGCCTCTGGGGGCCGTAAGCCAAATTGATCAACTGGGGGAGATTCCTATGAGTCAGATTCGTTCGGAAGTACTTGCGTCCAACCGCGCCTATACCGCTAACTTTGGAGACAGGGGCAAACTGGCCTTGCCGCCAGCCCGCCGCTTTGCAATTCTCACCTGCATGGATGCCCGCCTCGATCCCGCCAAATATGCCGGCCTAGCCGAAGGAGACGCGCACGTGATCCGCAACGCTGGTGGACGGGCCAGTGACGACGCCATCCGGTCCCTCGTGATCAGCTACAAGCTGCTGGGCACCCGGGAATTCTTTGTGATCCACCACACCGACTGCGGGATGGAGTTTTTCACGAATGAAGTCATGCGCGGGCTGCTGGCTTCGAGCCTGGAAACCGCGGAATTGACGCCGAGCGGTTTCCGCGATGTAGGCCACGGTCCCGGATCCACTGCCGGTGAGTACATCGAATGGCTTACCATCCGCGATCAGGCTCAGGCCGTC